>Ga0247803_1000112_pt1 | contig 49315 bp, 48 predicted proteins | sample UWRJL014104B1_FD_180928 | JGI IMG/M metagenome (GOLD analysis project Ga0247803, IMG submission 180928) | Plant litter microbial communities from Arlington Agricultural Research Station in Wisconsin, United States - UWRJ-L014-104B-1 | ecosystem: Environmental > Terrestrial > Plant litter >... | reverse complement strand
CACTGTTTATGAAACACCTGGACAGCGTTACTGTGCTTAGCGACACCACATCAGAATGGAAGGTAAAAGTACCCGGGCTTCCGGCAACACTTAACTGGACCGCTGAGATTGTGGGCGAGGAGGCCAACCGCTACATAGGCTGGCGCGCTGTAAAAGGCAGCAGCATACACAATGCCGGTAAGGTAGAGTTTAAAGACGCTGGCGAACTGGGTACGCTCATGCATGTGGTATTTTCTTATGAAGCCCCCTTTGGCCATACAGGAGAAGAAGTAGCACGGCTGCTTACCCCGGTTTTTGAAAAACTGGTACGTAACGATGTTTTGGGCTTTAAACGCTATATGGAAACCGGTACACCCGATAAGCTGCAACAGCCTGTTACGGCCATCTATACCTAAAAGCGTATTATTATTTATTCCACGATATTTTTTTAACCGCGCTATTATCATGCAGCCCTTCTACAAGGGCTGTTATTTTTTTGGTTTTAGAGTGTTCGAGCTTTATATCAATAATGATATCTTCATCCAGGCGGTTGATAGAAAAGTTAGAGTAGTCAACGTCCTTTTCGTGCAGCAGCTTATCTATTATCTTACCGGGGTCAGCGTCTTTTTTCAAGGTGATAATAATCGTCTTGGGCTGAAAAATACTGGCAAAACGCTTTTGTATGGGCTGCATGCCCCACAGTATTATAATGGTAAATACCGTGGCAATACCCCCCGCTATATACATACCCCCGCCTGCCGCCATACCTATACCGGCAACCGTCCATAACCCTGAAGCGGTGGTAAGCCCCATTACCTTGTTTGGTTTGCGGAAAAGGATAGTTCCCGCGCCTATAAAACCGATGCCGCTTACAATCTGGGCTGCCACTCGGGAGGGGTCGAGCTCGGCGTAATCTTTGCCTACCAAATCCATAAACCCAAAGGAAGATACCAGCATTATAAGTGCCGAACCCATACACACCATCATGTGCGTGCGCATGCCGGCGGCCCAGTCTTTGCGCTCGCGCTCAATGCCTATAATGCCGCCAAATACGGCAGCCAAAAACAAGCGTAATGCTATTTCGGTCCAATGCAACATGGTATTATTTTTTATCTGGGCTTTCGCGCGACGTTATTATCATGGTCGTTACAGGTTGGGTAATGAGTTGTAACGCGGCTTGTTCGGCGGTGCCGTTTTCCGGCAGTGTGTTAACCAGCTCTATAAGCAGCTTGCCGGTAAGCGCTATAGTCTGGCTAATGATGTCTTCAGGGCTTCCTTTAAATACTTCCCTGTGCGCGCAGTAGCGGTGGCCGGGTAAGGTAATATGTATAAACATGGTCCCTACGGGCTTTTCCTCGGTTTCGCTGCCGCCGGGCTTGGTAAGCCCTGTAATACCCACGGCAATATCGCATTCAAAAAATTTGGTTAGCCGTTCGGCAAGCAGCCGCGTTACCTCTGCCGATTCCGGTGTATATTCATCTATTATCTCTTGGGGGATATCAAAAAGCGCTTCTTTGGTGCAGGCATCATAACATACTATCCCACCCAGCAACACCCCTCCCGAAGTGGGCGTAAGCGAAAATTCAGACGCAAGCCATCCGGCGGTTGCGCTTTCGGCAAACGCAATCTTCAGGCCTTTTTCGGCAAGCCGCCTGCTGCAAATCGTTATACTCTCTAAAGGCATAATTAGAATTGTTTAATTAATCGGTTGCGAAATCTTCGGCATCATAACCATCAGGCTCACCCGGCGAAAATTTATCTTCCCCGTTTTCTTTTTGGTCTATTTTATTCTGTTCCTGCGCCTTACGCAGTTTTTCCTGCTCCGGTGTGCCTTTATGCCGCTGGATGTCCTGGTTGCGCTGGATTTTATGCAGGTTTTGTTCGCCTGCTTCCTGCCCGCCACGGTTCCCTTGTCCTGTGTTATCGTTTGCTGTCATAATTTTCATTTACCTAAAATTAAAACAGATATTTTACTAATTATCTTAACAAATGTTTAATTAGCACCATTATAACACTAGGTCCATCACTCTCTTTCCTCTTTGTAAAGTTTCATGTACAGTTTTACCGAAAGTATAGTACCGCAAAGCGCCGTGGCTATGGCATTGCCTATAATAATAGGGAGGTCGTTTTTAAGGATGCCGTATACTACCCACGCCGCCATACCTACAGTAAGCATGGTATAAGTAAATGCCGAAATACTTTTAGTAGATTTTGTGCGTATTACCTTTACCGCTTGTGGAATGTTGGCCAGCGTTGTGATGCCGGCTGCTATTAGCCCCAAAATTTCTGTTGCATCCATAGTGTTATAATTTTTCCTCAAAATGTTCCCGTACGTGCTGGCTTATGTAAGTACTTAGCCCCCGGCCCGCCTTTGCCAGCCGCTTCATTTTTTCAACAGCACTTTTTCCGGCGCTTTTATAAGTATACAAATACACGGCATTATGGTTAAACGCTACCGCAATGCTTTCAGCACCTATTTCATATCCTGTAACGCCGGAGTGGCCTGCAAGGTTTTTGTATTGCTCCATGATATAAAGGTAATAACCTACAAATAACCGCAATGGGTAATTAACGCTTGGTTAACACCGGGTTAACAGCGCTACTTTTTTAAATAGGGTAACTTACAAGTGCTAAAAAACAAGAACATCAACATAAAAATTAAAGATTATGAACACAGGAAAATTTGCGCTGGTTACCGGCGCTACAAGCGGGATAGGGTATGAGCTGGCAAAACTTTTTGCACAGGATGGCATTAACCTTATTATTGTTGCCCGCAGCGAACAAAACCTTGCAGAAACAGCTAATGAATTAAGACAGGCAGGCAACATACATGTTGAAACCATTGTAGCCGACCTTTTTGACCCCGCTGCCGCTGAAGCTATTTACCAGAAAGCCGTGAGCATAGGCCCGGTAGAATACCTGGTAAACAATGCCGGGCAGGGCGAGTGGGGCAGGTTCCATAAAACCGACCTTAGCCGCAGCCTTGATATTATAAGGCTGAATATAGACAGCATGGTAAGCCTTACCCACTACTTTTTAAAAGATATGGTAGCGGCTAACAGCGGCAGGATTTTGCAGCTGGCATCTTCTTACTCTAAAACCCCTGCGCCTTATATGGCGGTATACGCGGCTACCAAGGCGTTTGTACTGTCGTTTTCTGAAGCGCTGGTAAATGAGCTCGAAGAAAGCGATGTAACCGTTACCGCACTGCTGCCATGGGCAACAGATACCGACTTCTTCCATAAAGCAAAAGCAGAGAATACTGTTATTTATAAAGAGGGCGACCTGTATGACCCTGCCGTAGTGGCTAAGGGCGGCTATGATGCCTTTATGAACGGCGATGCAACGGTACAGCCGGGCTTTATGAACAAATTCCAAAATGCCTTGGGTACCATACTGCCCGACAGCGCCACGGCAGGCATGGCCGAGAAACAAAACGAATCAAGCATGAAGGAAGAGGGCAGGGCCGGTGCCAGCCATGAAGCGTCTGCCCGCGAACGCAATACCATAAATGCTGAGGCAGGGGGCGTTAACGGCGACCGCAAGCCTGAATTGCAACATCACTAATAAAAGTATATAAGTATGAAAAAAATATTTTTAACAGCCGGTGCGGTACTTAGCTTTGTACTTGCCGGCGCGCAGGAAACCCCCGCTACAACGCCTCCGCCCGCAAACGGACAGCCGGCAAAGACCGATGTAATGGAGCAAAATAAACGCGAAATGGAAGCCACCCCGGATGGCGCTGCCATAATACAGCCGGGCAACGCAACTACTGCAAACCCTGCAACTGCCAGTCCTGCCCCGGGCAAGCCCCTGGAAACGGACCATGTAAAAAGCACTCCTCCGCTTAAAACGGCGCGTGATAGTACTGCGGCTAAAAAAAACCGTAAGGCAAAAAGAAATTAGGCATAGGCCAAAAAACCATGTATAAAAGCTGTTGCCCTACCGGCAGCAGCTTTTGTGTTATGTATGTGTAAACCGTGATTATTATGGCGGTTTTTCTTTACAAATCAATAGTTATTTACTAAATTCGCAGGGATATAATATTATCCAAACCATTTACAAACTAAATTACTGTCATGTCAAATACTGCAATACTGGAAATTGATGGCAAAAAGTATGAGTTCCCTATTATAGTGGGCACTGAAAACGAGGTAGCCATTGATATTGATAAACTGCGCGGCGAAACCGGTGCCATAACCCTGGATCGTGGATTTAAGAACACGGGGGCCTGCCAGAGCGCCATTACTTTTTTAGATGGCGAAGAAGGCATACTACGCTATAGGGGTTATGCTATCGAAGAGCTTGCATCAAAGTCTAACTTTCTTGAGGTTTCGTACCTGCTTATTTTTGGTGAACTGCCTACTACTGCACAAATAGCAACTTTTGAAGAAGATATCAGGAAATATACCCTTGTTAACGAGGAGATGAAAAACATCATTGATGGTTTTCCTAAAAATGCCCACCCTATGGGCATATTGGCATCGCTTACCAGTGCACTTACCGCGTTTAACCCGCAGGGCGTAAACGTAAGCGACAACCAGGAACTGTATGATACCGTGTGCAAAACAATGGCTAAATTTTTAGTTATAGCTACATGGACGTTCCGTAAAAATATGGGCTATCCGTTAAATTATTATGACAATACTAAAGGCTATGTAGAAAACTTTATGAGGCTTATGTTTGAGCTGCCTACCGGGCCATATAACGCAAACCCTAAAATTATAGAAGCCCTTGATAAGCTGTTTATACTGCATGCAGACCACGAGCAAAACTGCTCAACCTCTACCGTGCGTATTGTAGGCTCATCCCAAGCCAGCCTTTTTGCATCAATATCTGCCGGTGTGTGCGCGCTTTGGGGCCCGCTGCACGGCGGCGCTAACCAGGCGGTGCTTGAAATGCTTGAAGAAATACAAAACAACGGCGGCGATGCCGAAAAATATATCGCAAAGGCGAAAGATAAAGACGACCCGTTCCGCCTTATGGGCTTTGGACACCGCGTGTACAAGAATTTTGACCCCCGTGCCAAGATTATCAAAAAAGCGGCAGACGATGTACTTAGCGAACTTGGCGTTAACGACCCCATACTTAGCATAGCTAAAAAACTTGAAGAAGCCGCCCTTGAAGACGAGTACTTTAAATCAAGGAACCTGTACCCTAATGTAGATTTCTATTCGGGTATTATTTACAGGGCTATGGGCATACCTACAGAGATGTTTACCGTGCTGTTTGCCATAGGCCGCCTTCCCGGCTGGATTGCCCAGTGGAAAGAAATGCGCCTGCAAAAAGAGCCTATCGGACGTCCGCGCCAGGTATACAACGGCAGCCCGCTAAGGGACTTTAAGCCGGTTGACGCGCGATAATTAAAAAAACAATTACTTTATATTCCGGCCCCGCATTGCGAGGCCGGAAGTGTTCTATACCACAACATAATTTTAAAACGAAATATAATTGCACCGCATTTTCTATATTTGCCCAAATTATAAGCCATGCTGCCCCTTAATGTAAATAACGAAACATCCCGCTTAAAAGCCGTAATACTGGGCACCGCCCTGAGCAATGGGCCCGTACCCGAAGCGCATGAGGCTTACGACCCTAAGAGCCTGGAACATATACTGGCAGGCACCTACCCTACAGAAGAAAATATGGTAGCCGAAATGGAAGCCCTTAATGCCGTTTTCGAAAAACACGGTGTAGCAGTATACCGGCCTGAACTTATAGAAAACTACAACCAGATATTTTGCCGCGATATAGGCTTTGTAATAGGCGATACCTTTATACACGCAAACATACTGCCCGACAGGGCGCGCGAGCAGGGCGCCATACAGTATATAATAGGCGGCATACATCCTGATAAGATAATAACACCGCCTAAAGAAGTGCATATAGAAGGTGGCGACGTTATACTGTGGGACGGCCATATATTTATAGGCACTTACAAAGGCAGCGATTATAAAGATTACATAACCGCACGTACCAATATGGAGGGCGTAGCGTTTATCAAAAGCCTTTTCCCGGATAAAATTGTGAAGGAGTTTGACTTGGTAAAGTCGAGGATTGAAGCCCGCGATAATGCCCTGCACCTTGATTGCTGCTTTCAGCCGGTAGGTAAGGATAAAGGCGTTATTTACAAAAGCGGCTTTAGGGAGGAGGCCGATTACCTCTATTTGGTAAATCTTTTCGGCATGGAAAACCTTTTCCATATAAACAGGGACGAGATGTATAATATGACCTCTAACTTCTTTTCAATAGATACTAACGTAGTAGTAATAGAAAAAGGCTTTACCCGGCTTAAGGCATGGCTGCTTGACAATGGTTTTATTGTAGAAGAAGTGCCTTATGCCGAAATATCGAAGCAGGAAGGGCTGCTGCGCTGCAGTACGTTACCCCTTATTCGCGAATAAATACTTATATTTGGATAATGAAACAGATAACCGATACCATACTTATGATTCGCCCGGTTGCCTTCAGGATGAACGAGCAAACGGCTGTAAATAATTATTACCAAAAGGTGGTAGACAGCCTGTTGCCCGCTACTGTTAACGCTAAGGCACAGCAGGAGTTTGACGCTTTTGCAGAAAAGCTGCGTGCCGTGGGTGTTAATGTTATTGTGGTAGACGATACACAAAGCCCCGATACACCCGATTCGGTGTTCCCGAACAACTGGGTATCGTTTCATGAAAATGGCGATGTGGCGCTGTACCCCATGTTTGCCGAGAACCGCCGTGGCGAACGCCGTGAGGACATACTCGACATGCTGGAAGACCATGGCTTTGTTATAGATAATATTGTTGATTATACCAGCGCAGAAGAAGACGGCATTTTCCTGGAAGGTACCGGAAGCCTGGTGCTTGACCGCGAAAACCAAAAGGCCTATTGCGCGCTTTCGCCACGGGCTGATGAAGAGCTGGTAATAGAATATTGTGAAGATTTTGACCTTGGCCCCGTTATTTTTGAAGCTTTCCAGACGATAGGCGGCGAGCGCGTACACATTTACCACACTAATGTAATGATGTGCATAGGCAGTACATTTGCCATAATTTGCGCCGACTGTATAGACGATAAAGCAGAGCGTAAAATGGTGTTAGCTAACCTGCGCCAGGACGGCAAGGAGATTATCCTGATTACCGAAAAGCAGCTTAACCACTTTGCAGGCAATATGCTGCAGGTGCAGGGCAAAGACAAAAGCTACCTTGTAATGAGCGATTCGGCCCGAGGCATACTTACAGCAGACCAGATTACCAAAATAGAAAAACATACCGAAATACTGTCGGCTAACCTTGATACTATAGAGGCCTGCGGCGGCGGAAGCGCCCGTTGTATGATGGCTGAAGTTTTTTTATTAAAAAAACAGTAACTTTACAAAAGTAACACCGCTATATGCTCAGTAAAAAAACCAAGTACGGATTTAAAGCACTCATATACATTGCACGCCAGGACCCTGCCGTGCCGGTGCTGATATCTGATATTTCGGAAAAGGAGCGTATACCAAAAAAGTTTTTAGAAGCCATCTTGCTCGACCTTAAAAAGTTTGGCATACTCGGCTCTAAAAAAGGAAAGGGCGGGGGCTACTACCTTTTAAAAGACCCTAAAACAGTAACAGCCGCCACCCTCATCCGCGTGCTTGATGGCCCCATAGCCATGCTGCCCTGCGTAAGCCTTAATTTTTATGAACGCTGCGACGACTGCCCGGATGAAGATGCCTGCTCATTGCACCACTTCCTGGCCGATGTGCGCGACAGCACCATAAACATGATGCAGGGAAAAACCCTGCACCAGCTTGCCGCTATAGGGGAACTATAAACCTACAGCACCTATATTTTCTAAATTTTATCCTTGGGCTAAAGTTAACTTTATCCTTCAGACTCGCTTTTGCTAACTGTAATATTTATGGTAGACTGCGATACGGTAATGCCTGTTTTAAGGCTGCCCTCGAGGTTTATGTGTTCACCATCAATGTCCTGCGCCCATTCGGCTGTAATTTGGTAAATGCCACGGCTTAGTTTTTTAACTATAAAAATACTGTCCTGATCTTCGCCGGTAGTGGGTGCGGTTATGGTTTCGCCGCCGTGCAGCGGTTCCAGTGTTACTTTTGCCCCGCCCAGGCCTATTTCCAGTATACTGTTGCGCAGCTCGCCGGTAATGCTGCTGTCCAGGTCCAGCTTTATAGTAATGTCTTCAACGTCAATGCTCCCTGACGGTGCAGCGCCCTGGGTAACTGTAGCGTTTGCATTGCCCGGCAATATTACCTCTTTAAGGCGTTCCAGCAGCGAGATGAGCCTGGAGCTGTAAAAGCCGCCTATAAAGGCAAACACAATGACCCCCTTGCTGGACTCTATATCTACAACCTGCCCGGCAAAATAATTGTACCCAAAAACAATAATCAGGGTACACATGGGCGCGTAGAGCAACTTAGCTACCTGCGACGGAATTTCTGAACTGTCGAATACCGAAAACGGGTTGTTTGGGTCGGTAGTCGCGTTTTTAGCAATAAGGGTAAAACTAAAAATTAAATTGCTCAGCACCCCAAACCACGACCAGAACACAATTTCCCAGTACACCATAGGCCCAATAAGCCAAAAATTTGAATGTACCCGGAGCCGTACGGTTTTAAAGAATGTTTTAGTTTCACCTGGTGTCGAAATGTCTATAAAATCCGATATTCCCCGTATCTGTGTAGTATCTAATTCTTTATAAAATTCATTGTACAGATAGCTAATTATTTTTTTCCTTGTTACTGTGCCGGTAGTACAGCGTTCTTTATGTGCTAAAAGTAGTTCTTTAATTTTAGCATTTTTTGCGGTATCGCCAGTGGTTGCCTCTTTTTCAATGCCTTTCAGTTCTGCCGTGAGTGAGTCGGCATTCAGCATTTCATTAATCTGCTCTTTCTGGTTTTCGGTAAGTACCGCAAACTCATAGTTACTTTTAAAATGGTCATCACCAAAAAAATGCAACAGTAAATATATTGCAACAGCAGAGAGCAGTATTATTACTAATCTGGAGTACCACTGATGTTCTTTCAGGTTTTTTAAATTAATGGCTTTCATAACAATCAGATTAAATATTTAGAACTTACCCATTCCTGTGCATGTGTACTGATAAGGCTCCATTCGCCCAGGCTTTGGTATACCGAAACCTTAGTGTCTTTTGCCAGTGTTTTTACGATAGCGAAGCCGGTGCCGGCACCCGCCCTTACGTTAAGTTTGGCCGCATTTACTTTTTTAGCCATATATGCCGGCGCTGTCCCGGGTACAAGTTTTTGCATTTGTGCTTTTATAAGCGGATAAAAGTTTGCCTCTGCGGCCGTTATGGTATTGCCTTTAAATGCGTCGCCCGGTTCTGAAAAGAAGCCGGTGCCGGGGCAGGTTTTTTGCCACTGGTGCTTTAATACATTTCCGGAGTTTATATCGCTGTCGCTAAAGCGCTGGCCGTTGCCGCCGTACCAGTGGTGGTATACTACGGTGTTTTTGTCAGGCTTGAGGTTAAATTCTTTGCACAGTGTAGCGTTAGTAACCAGTATGGCTTCCCTATGCTCGGGTGTCATCTCATCTTTGCCTTCATCAAAATTACCCAGGTGTTCTATACATATCCCCCCGGTATTGGCACCTGCTATGCCGGCAGGGGTAAGGTCTATGGGGCGGCAAATGGCTATTTTGCCGTTAGGGAAGGTGGTAATGTTCTGGCCTATATCGTTCCACCCCCTGTCCAGGTGCGACTTGCGCATCGATTCGAGCCAGTACATCTCGTCAGGCCTGTTTTCAAAATGGCTGTACCCGGGTACCCAGGTATGGTGGTTTTGGATGAATTTTACTTTTCGGGTGTAATTGTTCTTTACGATATGGTCTATAAACTGCTGGGGCGTAAAGACGTGAAATACTGCTTTTGCCATAGTATGTGGTATCAGGATAAAAATCAGTTAATTATAAGGTATAAAGGTAATTAACTATTTTTTAACATATATACCCATCAATGGTGATTTTTGCAGGTATTGACATTAGATAGGCAGTTTCGCTCAAATTCATATACCAAACTCCTGCGGCGAACTTAGTAGCTTGTTATCACGCGCGCCTTCCTACTTATCCCAAGCAGCAGTAAATAGGTAATACTTCCGTTTACTATAATGAGTTCGGCATCAAATACGTAGCCGCCCAGCCATTCTTTAGAGTAGGTAGCTATGGCAAATGTAAGTGCGGGCGATAGCAGGCACACCAGCGGTACCAGTTTGTCGCGTACGCTGCGATTTTTCATGAACAGGCCAAAGCTGTACAACCCTAAAAGCGGCCCGTAAGTATAGCCCGCTATGCGGAATATCATGCTCACTACCGATTTGTCGTTTAGCGAATTAAACACTATAATGACTAAAAACATCAGCATTGAAAAAGAGATATGTACCCAATGGCGGGTGCGCACGTTGTTTTCTTTGGCTAAATTTTCTGCTTTATCCATCCCTAAAAAGTCAACACAAAATGAGGTAGTAAGCGCGGTAAGGGCACTGTCGGTCGTGGCAAAGGTAGCCGCCGTAAGCCCCAGTAAAAATATTACTGCCGGTATCAGGGTAAGGTGTTTAAAGGCAATTTCGGGGAACAGCAGGTCGGTACGTGGGGCGCCGTCTACCGTAGGTATGGCAATGCCGTATTTGGCGGCATAAATGTACAGCAGCGCTCCCACGCCTAGGAAAAACAGGTTAATGACAACAAATACCCCGGTAAAGGTAAACATGTTTTTTTGCGCTTCGCCAATGTTTTTGCAGCTCAGGTTCTTCTGCATCAGGTCTTGGTCAAGCCCTACCATGGCTATGGTAACAAATATGCCCCCCAAAATTTGCTTTACAAAATGAAATCTGCTCCCTATAAAATCTTCAAAGAAAAATATTTTAGAGTAGTTGCTGCGCTTTACAGTTTCAAAAGCTTCGGGCAGGCTGAGGCCCAGGCTGTCACAGATAAAGTAAATGGTAAAAAACACCGATGATACCAGGAAGAAGGTTTGCAGCGTATCGGTAATGATAATAGTCTTAAGCCCGCCTTTGTAGGTGTAAGCAAATATAAGCAGCAGCGATATCAGGACTGTGACCCAAAAGGGTATCTCAAACGCGTCAAACACATAGCGCTGTAACACAATTACTACCAGGTATAGCCGGAACGCCGACCCAATAGTACGGCTGATAAGGAATATCATGGCCGATGTTTTGTAGCTTACCACCCCCAGGCGGCTCTCTATATAGCCATATATAGAAGTTAGGTTAAGCCGGTAGTAGAGTGGCAGCAGCACCTTTGCAATAATGATAAAGCCCAGTGCGTTGCCCAGAATGAACTGAAAGTACTTAAACTGCTCGCCGCTGGGCGCGCCCACCTCGCCGGGTACCGATATAAATGTAACGCCCGAGAGTGCCGTGCCTATCATCCCGAAGGCTACCAGGTACCACTTACTATTTTTATTGGCTTTAAAGAACGTGTCGTTGCTGCTGTCTTTTTTACTTACCACACGCGATATAAATATCAGTATGCCAAAGTAAATAATGATTATAGCAAGTATGGTTATAGGGCTCATAAAGTGTTATATTATGGTTTTGCCGGCGTAGCCCGGAAGTAATAGCGTAAATTCGGTACCTTTATCAGGAACACTTTCCACACTTATGCTGCCTTTATGATTATCTGCTATACGCCTGCACAATGCAAGGCCTATGCCTGTACCGGTAAAGGCGGTAGTAAGCCTGCGAAACGGCTGAAAAGCCTGGTCAGCATACTCCTGGTTAAAGCCTATACCGTTATCTTTTATTTTAATGCTGTAGTATTGGGCGGCATTTTCAGAAAGGGTAGTGCTAAACGTGTCGGTAACGGGTTCAGCGGTTATGCTTATAACCGGTTTTCCGGTGTTAAATTTAAGGGCATTGCTTATCAGGTTAGAAAAAAGCTGTATAAGCTGCACGGGTATGCCGTTTACAACGGGCAACGGGCTTACCGTTATAGTGGCTGCTGTTTCGGCTATTAAAAGGTCAAAATCGGTAATAACATCTTTTAAAATGTCATCAAGCGGCACGGCTAAAAATTGCTCATGCATTTGCGAAAGCCGCGAAAAATTAAGTACGTCTTTAATCAGTGCCACCATGCGGTTTGCAGAAGCACTAATTTTTGGCAGGTAGGTCTCTAAATTTTTCCGGTTATCAATATCCCTTTGTATAAGGTTTATAAAAGTCTGTATCTTGCGGATGGGCTCCTGCAGGTCGTGCGATGTTATGTAGGCAAACTCCTCAAGCTGCCTGTTTTGCTGGGCTATGCTTTTAGCGTCGCGCTCTTTTTGGTCTTCGGCTATTTTGCGTTCGGTAAGGTCTCGGGTTACTTTTGTAAAACCAATTACATTATTGTCTTCATCATGCAGTGCGGTAATTACCACGTTGCCCCAAAAGGTAGTGCCGTCTTTACGCATGCGCCATCCTTCATGTGCCGCCCTGCCAGATGTTGCCGCTTCGGTTATAAGCCTTTGAGGTAAAAAAGTTTCCCGGTCTTCTATACGGTAAAAAATCCTAAAACTTTGCCCCAGTGCTTCTTTTTCAGTATAGCCCTTAATTTTCTCGGCGCCCTTATTCCAGTTCTGTATGATACCGTCTTTATCCAGCAGTATGATGGCATAATCCTGCACCTCCTCAATCATTTTAAGGTAGCGCTGCTGGGTAAGGAATGTGTTAATTTCCGAAGGGTTTTTATGCACAATAAAATGTTATATCAGTTAAGACAGTACAAACGGTAGTTGCTCCCCGTTAAAAATATCGCACAATATACGTGAAAGTGTGTCTATATCGGCACTTTTAGTCAGAAAAAATGTAGCCCCCAGCTGGCGGGTGTCTTCAATGTCCTTGAAGTAGGAAGATGTCGAATAGATAATAACGGGCACCTGCTGTAGGTGTACCATTTTACGGATGCGCTCCAGGCATTCTTTCCCGGATAGCAGCGGCATGTTAAGGTCCAGGAATATGTAGTCAGGTACTGAATCGGCTGATTTAAGCAGGCCAAGGCCATTTGCGCCGCTCGAGGCAGCTATCAAATTGTAAGGTTGCCCACAGCCATCCAGCACTATTGCAAAGAAGTCGCGGTCATCTTCATCATCATCAATGAGGAGGCAGTTTATGGGTTGCATGTGTTAAAAAATTAAGAATTGTTTAGCGACGTTAAAGATATTTAAAGTTTACTAATATCAATAGATGCCTCATTAACCTTAACAGGGTTTTATGCTTTTACAAATGTTCAAATATATGTAAACACGTTTTCATACCTTTGCAGCCTATGGAAATGTCGTCTAAATTACTGGAAATGGCCGTAGCCGAAATATCCCAATTGCCTGGTATAGGTAAGCGCACTGCCCTGCGGCTGGCGCTGCACCTGCTTAAACAGCCTGCGGGTCAAACCCACCAGCTTACAGCCGCGCTGCAAAAAATGCGCGATGATATACAGTTTTGCGCGAGCTGCCACAACATTAGCGATACCGAGCTGTGCGCCATTTGTGCCAACAAGCTGCGTGATACAGCAATTATTTGCGTGGTGGAAGACATACGTGATGTAATGGCTATTGAGAACACCGGCTTTTTTAAAGGCATTTACCACGTGCTGGGCGGCAAGATAAGCCCTATAGACGGCATAGGCCCCAGCCAGCTAAACATTACCACGCTGGTGCAAAAGGTAAAAGGGGGCGGTGTTAAAGAGATTATCTTTGCGCTGAGCAGCACCATGGAGGGCGACACCACTAATTTTTACATCTACAAGCATATAAAGGAGTATGGCGTAATTACATCGGCAATAGCACGGGGCATCGCCATAGGCGACGAATTGGAGTTTGCCGATGAGGTAACCCTGGGGCGCAGTATAGTGCACCGTGTGCCTTTTGAAAATTCGCTAAGAGGAATGTAGAAGTTTTTGCCACGAATTATGCAGATTTCGCGAATCTAAATTTGCTCTTGTCTTATAAATTAAATCGGATAAAAAATTAGTGAAATTTGTGTAATTCGTGGCTGAAATTACAAACATGAGGACGATATTTTCGGCTTAATATATAATAGTCATTATATTTGCAGGCAATGCAAAACAATCTAGATACTAAAATACTGATAACAGGCGGTGCCGGATTTATAGGAGCCTCGCTGTGCGACCATTTTATAGCACAGGGTTACCCCATTATTTGTTTTGACAACCTGGCCACAGGGCGCAAAACCAATATAGCGCACCTGCTTGATAATCCTCTTTTCACCTTTCTGGAAGGCGACATTCGCAATATCGGCGACTGCAAAAAAGCGGTTAACGGCGTGCAGTATGTGCTGCATCAGGCAGCGCTGGGCTCTGTGCCACGCTCTGTAAACGACCCTATTACCACTAACAATGTTAATGTGGGCGGTTTCCTCAACATGCTGGTTGCCAGCCGCGATGCCGGGGTAAAGCGTTTTGTATATGCGGCAAGCTCCTCTACTTATGGCGACAGCAAAGGGCTCCCTAAAGTAGAAGATGTTATCGGCAAACCCTTATCGCCTTATGCGGTAACCAAATATGTAAACGAGCTCTATGCCGATGTGTTTGGCAGGGTCTATGGCCTGCAAACCATCGGGCTGCGTTATTTTAACGTGTTTGGCCGCAGGCAGGACCCTAATGGGGCATACGCTGCGGTTATACCTAAGTTTGTGTCGCAACTTATGGCATACGAAAGCCCGAAAGTAAACGGCGACGGCAATTTTTCGAGAGATTTTACGTATATAGATAATGTGTTGCAGGCCAATGAGCTGGCGCTATTCACCCAAAACCCCCAAGCGGTTAACACCGTGTATAACGTAGCTTATGGCGAACGTACTACATTAAACCATCTGATTGACGGGCTTAAAAAATACCTGGCGGAGTTTGACCCAGCCATTGCAAATGTGGAGACGGAATACGGATCGGAACGGTCGGGCGATATACCGCATTCGCTGGCAAGTATAGATAAAGCCAGGGACTTGTTGGGCTACAGCCCAAAGTTCTCAATGGATGAGGGCTTACAGGCGGCAGTGGCCTGGTACTGGGAAAATTTAAAACCGCAAACCGATAAGAAATGAAAATAGCAGTTATAGGCCTGGGCTATGTAGGCTTGCCTCTTGCGGTATTGTTTGCAAAAAAATACCCCGTTGTGGGTTTTGATATAAATAAGGAACGGATAGCCCAACTTAAGGAAGGGCACGACATAACCCTTGAAGCAGGTGCTGAAACGCTGAATGGTGTTCTGGTTAATAATACAGACTCAACGGGTTTGTTTTGTACTTCAGAAGTAGAAAACCTTGCAGAGTGTAATTTTTATATAGTAACTGTACCCACGCCGGTAGATAAAAACAACCGGCCAGACCTTACCGCCTTATATAAAGCAAGCGAATCTGTAGGGAGGGTGCTTAAAAAAGGCGACATCGTGGTGTATGAAAGCACCGTTTATCCCGGTGTTACCGAAGATGAATGCGTACCCGTACTGGAGCGCGTGAGCGGGCTAAAGTTTAACGAAGATTTTTTCGCGGGCTATTCGCCGGAACGCATTAACCCGGGCGATAAACTCCATACTGTAGATAAGATAGTAAAAGTCACTTCAGGCTCTACGCCACAAGCGGCAGATACTATAGATGCCGTATATGCATCGGTTATTACAGCCGGTACGCACCGCGCGCCCACCATAAAGGTGGCGGAGGCGGCTAAGGTGATAGAAAATTCGCAGCGCGACATTAACATCGCTTTTGTAAACGAGCTTTCAAAAATATTTAACCTGCTGGATATCGATACGCACGATGTACTGGCAGCAGCCGGCACTAAATGGAACTTCCTTCCGTTTAAGCCGGGGCTTGTGGGCGGGCACTGCATAGGTGTAGACCCATACTACCTGGCACAAAAGGCACAGGAGGCAGGCTACCACCCCGAGATAATACTGGCAGGCCGCAGGCTAAACGACAGTATGGGCGAGTATGTAGCCAGCCAGATGATAAAAAAAATGATAAAAGGCGGTGTGGTGGTAAACAGCGCCCATGTGCTTGTGCTGGGCATTACCTTTAAAGAAAACTGCCCCGATGTGCGCAATACCAAGATTATAGATGTAATAAAGGCGCTGGGCGAATATGGCGTTACCACTACGGTATACGACCCGTGGGCTAACCCGGCAGAGGTAATGCACGAGTATGGCCTGGTGTGCCATAACAAATTGCCTAATGAAGAATTTGATGCCGTTTTTGCAGGCGTGGCACACAACGAGTTTAAAACCCTCGACCTTAAAAAGGTATGCAGGGCGGTAAGCGTGGTGTATGATTTCAAAAAAATATTTTAAAAATTTCGCGGTACATAAATTAATGCTAATTTCGCTACCGCATTTTTACCCGTTTGGGGCTTTTTAAATGAATAAAATAAAAAATATCTGCTGTATAGGCGCAGGATATGTGGGCGGGCCTACCATGGCAGTAATCGCGGCCAAATGCCCTGATATTAAAGTTACTATTGTAGACCTTAATGCCGAAAGGATAGCAGCGTGGAATGATAAGAACCTCGAGAACCTTCCGGTTTATGAGCCGGGGCTTGATGCTATTGTAGCACAGGCGCGCGGCCGTAACCTGTTTTTTGACACCGATGTAGAAAAGGCTATTGACGAGGCTGAAATGATTTTCATATCAGTTAATACACCTACAAAAACATATGGGTTAGGCAAAGGTAAAGCCGCCGACCTTAAATATATTGAGCTTTGTGCCAGGCAGATAGCCTCGGTTGCAAAAACAGATAAGATAGTGGTAGAAAAATCTACACTGCCGGTACGTACTGCCGAAGCCATCCGGAGTATATTAGACAATACGGGTAACGGTGTTAAATTCCAAATACTTTCTAATCCTGAATTTTTGGCAGAAGGCACGGCTATTGAAGACCTGCTAAGCCCGGACAGGGTGCTTATAGGTGGCGATACCGATGCCGAAGGACAGGAGGCCATTAATGCCCTTGTACAGATATATACAAACTGGATTCCGGCAGAGCGCATACTTACTACCAATGTGTGGAGCAGCGAACTGAGCAAGCTTACGGCCAACGCGTTTTTAGCACAGCGTGTTTCTTCCATCAACGCGATGAGCGAGCTTTGCGAAAAAACAGGCGCCGATGTTGATGAGGTGGCACGGGCCATAGGCATGGACAGCCGCATAGGCCCTAAGTTCCTTAAATCATCGGTAGGTTTTGGCGGTTCATGCTTCCAGAAGGATATCCTTAACCTGGTTTACATTGCCAAATCTTATGGCCTTGATGAAGTGGCTGATTACTGGGAGCAGGTCATCATCATGAACGACCACCAGAAAAAACGCTTTGCAGCAAATATTGTAAAGACATTATACAACACGGTTTCGGGCAAAAAGATAGCCTTTTTGGGCTGGGCCTTTAAAAAAGATACTAACGATACACGCGAATCGGCCGCTATATATGTTGCGGATGAGCTGCTGTTTGAGCAGGCAAATATTGCCGTATACGACCCTAAAGTTGAGGAAAAGCAAATATTTGCCGACCTTAACTATCTTGATACACGCGGTAAAAAGGAAAATGCTAAAAACCTAAGTGTTTATGAAGTTGCCTATGAGGCCTGCAACGGCGCACATGCAATAGCCGTGCTTACTGAATGGGACGAATTTAAAAATTATGACTGGCAGCGCATTTATGACAGCATGAAAAAACCAGCCTTTGTTTTTGACGGGCGCAACGTGCTGGATGGTAAAACGCTTACCGATATAGGGTTTGTTTTCCAGGGAATAGGGAAATAATATAACGTAATTTATGAAAAGTATTTTGATAACCGGCGGTGCCGGGTTTATAGGTTCGCATGTGGTACGCAGGTTTGTAAATAACTATCCTGATTACACCATTTATAATCTTGACGCGCTTACCTATGCCGGTAACCTGGAGAACATCCGCGATATAGAAAATGCACCTAACTACAGGTTCCTCAAGGCAGATATTACCGATGCCGCGCACATACAGCAGCTTTTTGACGAATATAAGTTTGAAGGCGTGATACACCTTGCGGCAGAGAGCCACGTAGACCGCTCGATAACCGACCCGATGGCATTTGTAAAAACGAATGTAGAAGGCACGCTCAACCTGCTTAATGCTTTTAAAAGCCTTTGGAAAGATGATTTTAACGGCAAACGGTTTTACCATGTAAGTACCGATGAGGTATACGGAACCCTGGGTGCTGAAGGCCTTTTTACTGAAGAAACGCCCTATGCTCCAAACTCGCCTTATAGCGCCAGCAAGGCCGCGTCAGACCATTTTGTGCGTGCCTATGGAGAAACTTACGGGCTGCCTTATGTCTTGACTAATTGCAGCAACAACTACGGGCCTAACCATTTTCCCGAAAAGCTCATCCCGCTTTTTATAAATAACATTATCAATAATAAGCCGCTGCCGGTATATGGCGACGGCAACTACACGCGCGACTGGCTTTTTGTGCTGGATCACGCCATAGCCATAGACCTTGTTTTCCACAAAGGGCATAACCACGAAACCTACAACATAGGCGGCTTTAACGAATGGAAGAATATCGACCTGGTGAAGCTGCTGTGCAAAATAATGGACGATAAGCTGGGCAGGGCCATTGGCGAAAGCGAAAAGCTTATAACCTATGTAAAAGACAGGCCGGGGCACGACCTTAGGTATGCCATTGATGCCTCAAAAATTAACAAAGAATTATCCTGGCAGCCCTCGGTTACTTTTGAGCAGGGGCTTAATTTTACAGTCGACTGGTTCCTTGGCAACAGCGAATGGCTTAAGAGTGTAACATCCGGCGCGTACATGCATTATTACGAAAAACAATACGCACACCCTGTAAACGATAAACCGTAACACATGAAAGGAATAATACTGGCAGGCGGCAGCGGCACAAGGCTGCACCCGTTAACCCTATCGGTAAGCAAGCAGCTCATGCCCGTGTATGATAAGCCGATGATATACTACCCGCTTTCTACGCTCATGATGGCAGGCATACGCGAGATACTGATCATCTCTACTCCTAAGGATCTTCCTTTATTTAAGGATTTACTGGGAGATGGTGAAAGGCTGGGGTGCAGGTTTGAGTATGCGGTACAGGCATTGCCTAACGGGCTTGCTGAGGCTTTTATTATTGCGGAAGAGTTTATAGGCAGCGATCAAGTAGCCCTTGTTTTAGGAGATAATATTTTTTACGGGGCAGGCCTGGGCAAATTGCTTCAGGCGAATATAGACCCTGTGGGCGGCATTGTGTATGCCTACCATGTAAACGACCCGGAGCGCTACGGCGTGGTGGAGTTTGATAAAGACGGCAATGCCCTTTCTATAGAAGAAAAGCCGGAGCATCCAAAATCGAACTACGCGGTGCCGGGCATATATTTTTATGATAATGATGTAGTGGCTATTGCAAAAGGCATACAGCCCAGCAAAAGGGGAGAGCTTGAAATTACCGATGTGAACAGGCATTACCTTGCCGAAAATAAATTAAAAGTTAGTATATTAGACCGCGGTACAGCCTGGCTTGATACCGGCACGTTTCAGTCGCTTATGCAGGCATCGCAGTTTGTAGAAGTTATAGAAGAACGCCAGGGCTTAAAGATAGGCGCTATAGAAGGCGTTGCTTTTGAAATGGGCTATATTAACGAAGAACAGTTTAGGGCGCTGTGCCAGCCGCTGTTAAAAAGCGGTTACGGAAAAAACCTTTTATCTTTGATAGACACAAGCAAATGAATCTGATACACACAAAACTTGAAGGCTGCTTTGTGCTTGAGCCTAACATTATAGGAGATGAAAGAGGCTACTTTTATGAAAGCTATAATAAGAATACATTTGACAGGCTTACAGGGCTTGATGTAAATTTTGTTCAGGATAACCAGTCTTTTTCTAAAAGGGGCGTATTAAGGGGCCTGCATTATCAATATGGCGAAATGGCCCAGGCCAAGCTGGTGCGCCTACTAAGCGGCTCAGTGCTGGATGTGGCGGTAGACCTCCGGAGGGAGTCGCCCACGTTTACACACTATATTGCTGTTGAGCTGAGTGCCGAAAATAAAAAGCAGCTGTTTATACCACGCGGTTTTGCACACGGTTTCCTGGTGCTGAGTGAAACGGCTGAATTTTCATATAAGTGCGATAATTTTTATTCTAAAGCCCACGAAGGCGGAATTATATATAATGATAAAACCCTGGATATTGACTGGCAGCTTGCGGTTGATGAGCTGGTGATATCTGAAAAAGACGCAATTTTGCCGGCTTTTGAGGAAGCGGTTTATTAGAGCAGCTTAATAGTGCAGTGGGTAGTTTAAACATGCATACCGGCCTTGATAATGGCATGGGCTAATTTAAAAATGGTTTCAGTCTTACTATAAAAATTAATTGAATATGAGCAAAATTACACACGTAATACTTACCGGTGGCGTAGGCAGCCGCCTGTGGCCACTGTCGCGTAAGAGCAGGCCAAAGCAGTACCTGCCCATCTTTGGCGGAAAGTCGTTGTTTGAAATGACGGCAGAACGCAACAAAACATTTTCGGATAATGTAATTGTAGTGGGCAGCCGCGACAACTGCCACCTGAGCAGGGAAATATTAACGTCGTGTGATATACAGTACCTTGATATAGTAGAGGCAGTGCCAAGAAATACTGCCGCAGCGATAGCCTTTGCCGCTTTTGCCGCAAGCCCGGAAGATATATTAATCATAACCCCGTCTGACCATATTATTGAAGACTGGCGTATGTATAAAGAAGCTATTGATGAGGCTGTCGCCAAAGCCCAGAACGATTATATTGTAACCTTTGGTGTGCACCCCACCAAGCCCGAAACGGGCTATGGCTATATAGAACATCAGGATGATGTGGTGGTATCATTCCGCGAAAAGCCCAACCAGGTTACCGCCCAGGATTTTATAGACCGCGGTACTTTTTTATGGAACAGCGGTATGTTTTGCTTTAAGGCTAGCGTATTGCTTGACGAACTTAAAAAATACCAGCCTAAGGTATATGAGGCTTCGCTTACCGCCTGGAATGCCAATAAAGAAGGATGGCTTGATTATAACCTATCTATGGATATACCCTCTATCAGTATAGATTATGCAGTAATGGAGCGCAGCGAAAAGATAAGGGTGGTTCCGGCGCTGTTCCGCTGGTCAGACCTTGGTTCTTTTGACTCGGTATATGATTACCTTAAAAACATGGGCCATGCCGTAGATGAATTTGGCAATATGGTTATAGGTACAGATCATTATACTGCGTTCCTGGGCCTTGAGAACACCATATTTGTACATACGCCTAATGCAAATCTCATTCTGCAGAAAGAGCATTCGCAGGAAGTTAAGAATATTTACAACCAGCTCGAAAAATTAAACTCTGAGCTTTTAAATTAATTTTGTTTAAATCATAATATATTGTTGGGCAGTATCATTTTTGGTGCTGCCTTTTTTGTAGTTTTATCATCCACTTTTTTGCTTTGCCCCCTGTTTGTAAAATAAGATGCTGTACTTAAATTTTATTAAGAAATATTCCGGCTATTTTAACTCTGTTAAATGGGGCAGCTACGCAATATTCATTAGTTTTTTAAGGCAGGTATGCCTTGTGCCCTTTTTTCTTACGGCCGTGGGCGGCAATGCATATTCGTTTTGGTTGTTATTAAATACTATAGCTATACTTATTGCTGCGCTTTCGTTAGGGCACCTGCACTATTGCAGTAACTATCTTAACCTGGCGTACCATAAGGGCATTGATATGAAAGCCGAATTTAAAGCGGCAAACAGTTCTAATTATACTTATTTGCTGGTGCAAATTGTTTTAGCAGGTGTACTATGTTATCCGCCGGTGCTTTCTTTTTTTTCAGGGTTTTCGCAGTCCTATATTATTATTGAACACGGTATACTTTGTCTTCTGCTGCTTTTTGGGGGCAGGTTTGTAGCGCAATATATAAGCCTTTTTGTTTTAAGGCTAATGGAGCCGCTGGGCCTTATAAAGGAAACGCTTAAATACCAGACAATAGCTGAGTTTATTGATTTTACATTTACACTTGTTGCCATCATGGCCACCCACAGTATACTGTATACCACAGCAGCTGTTTTTATAGCTAATGTTTCCTTTGGCAGTATCGCGTTACTTTATGTAAAGAAAAAGGTACCTTATGCCATATCATATTTTAAAATTACACCATGGCAGCAAAGCGTGCGTTTTTTAAGAAGCTCGGGTTTCCTTAACGGCAGTTTTATGGTAGAAAAGGTATACGATTCGGGTATTAACCTTGTTGTTGTCGCCTTTTTTAATACAGCCGCGTTGCCGGTATTTTATACTACAAGGGTGCTTTCTAATGTGTTTTACAGGTTTTCGATAACCATGATACTGCCCCTTTTCCCCGAAGTGCAAAAGCACTATGCCCTTAAAGAATATGCAAATATACTTGCCACCATTAAAAAATTCTGGGCCTTTTCCGGGTTTATAATAATAGCCCTTATAGCCGTAGGTATGCCCCTTATTCCACGGATATATTCAATATGGACTAAAAATGAGCTACAATTTGACATCCGCCTTATGGGTTTTCTGTTTATGGGGGTGCTGTTCCAAAATTTTGCGACAATAGTATATGAGTTTTATAAAAAAACAAACTTATCCCGCCAGATGCTATTGCTCAATGTAATACGGGTAAGTGCCATGGTACTGTTTATAATGGTTTTTGGCGCACACCTATACCTTCCGGGGCTTGGAGTTAGCTTTTTCATTGCCGAAACGGTTTGCGCCTGCTACTGCCTCTATCAGCTGTCGGGGGTTTTAAAAGGTCAGCATATCTTAAATAGTGCAAGCCCTTTCCTTTTGCCTGTTGTAATCTTTTCTATATCTTTAGGGCTTTATGTTGTACATTTAAATTACCTGGTACTCTTAGCCGGCGCGGTTGCCGGCCTGCTAATTTCTATACGCAGGGTTAAGGCAGCACTTAGTAAATTATAGCATTATGGTTGTATTTTTATGTTTTTGCTGGCTTTTATTGTTATATGCGGCGGGATATGCTACGGCTAAAAATAAAGATGTTTTTAGCCCCGTTCGGCTTATTACGGCCATTTTTATGTTAAGGCACCTACCTTTTATATTATATATAGCCTTTAACCCACTTGCTTTTGACCGTAGGATACTTATGGTGTGCAATACAGGGCTTGACGCTGCTTTTATTACCTATGCCTTTACAGAAACCTTGGCTTACCTAAGCCTCGTGCTTGGTGTATATGTTTTTAGCCAAAAACAGCCTGCGGCAGGTAGGCCCCCACATTTTTTGCCTGATTATAAAGGAAGCAAAATTTGTGCGGCGCTGCTTTTTACAACCGGCTTAGTTTCCTATATCATTTTTTTAGGCAGGATAGGGGGGCTTGCTTACCTGCTTACCCACCTTAGCGACCGGGTGCAGCTACAGCAGGGGCAATATATATTATATTTTACACAACTGCTTTACCTTGTGCCGCTATTGCTGCTGTGCTGCATAAAAATCAGAAAAAAAAATATCGATAAATTGCTGTTGGCCATTTCTGTAGCCGCCTGTATTTTTGTATACGCCTCCCTTGGCGGGCGTGAGCCTGTCGTGCTGTTTTTAATTAGTTTACTAATTGGTTACCACTACATCATGGGGCCGCTACAATGGAGTAAAAGGTTGTTGCTGCCCTCAAGTATTGTGGTGGTTGTGCTTGCGGCATATATTTTTTTAGTACCGCTTATGCGGCATGACGCCATAAACAGTTATAAACAAGGAGGTATTGGTAAATATATAAGCGCCAAAACGCTTGTGTACCAAACATCATATGTATATATAGATGTTTTTGCCTGTAACTATTTTAATAAAGATAACGCCTGGTACCTGCACGGTTTTTTTGACCCGGTTACCGCTTATGGTATTAAGGGCGATAAAGGCAATATACCACAGGTGGACCAGGGGGTTTATTTTAGCAGCATTGTTAGCAGGCAGCAGTATTATGCCCCGCCGTTACCGCGCAAAGAGCTGCTGGCGCGCTCGTGGCCTACCGAGAATTTTGGCTTTGCCTATGCTAATTTCCTATTGCCGGGCATTGTGGTTTTCTTTTTTTTGCAGGGTGCGGTTTTTGCCCTCGCTTACCACTGGCTTAGGCTGCACCCATATAACACGGCGCTCATAATACTGTATGTGCTTATTATCTTTATATTTAACTTTAGCAGCCTTAGGCTTGCAGGATTTCTCAGAACTTTTCCGCTGTTATTCGTTTGTTACTTATTTTTTAATAGATTTGCACTCACAAAAAAGCAGCGCTAACATAGGTAATGCACCGTTGCGAAAGTACCTTATCCCCAAATTATTTTTTTTATAACGTTTTCTTTCGGCATAAAATAACTATAGTAAAAATTTCTTAACCGTTTGTTAAGAAATTAGAATAAATGATTAGTTTCATAAAAAATAGTATAGCTTTTTTAGTTAAATAAAGTTATATTTGCCAATGTTTATCTTTCGTAGGAATTAAAAAAACAGATGAATAACACTCAAAGCAAGATTTATATAGCGGGCCACAACGGAATGGTAGGCAGCGCTATCTGGAGGTCATTAACCGCAAAAGGATATACTAACCTTATAGGTTCATCAAGTAAGGAGCTCGACCTTAGGGAGCAACAGGCAGTGAGGGACTTTATTGCTGCAGAAAAGCCTGATATTATTATTGATGCCGCAGCAAGGGTGGGAGGTATATTAGCCAATAATAACTACCCATACCAGTTCTTAATGGAGAACATGCTTATTCAAAACAACCTTATTGATGCGGCCCTTAAAAACGATGTTGAAAAATTTATCTTTTTAGGTAGTTCGTGTATTTATCCTAAGCTGGCGCCACAGCCCCTTAAAGAAGATTACTTACTTACCGATACCCTGGAGCCTACTAATGAATGGTATGCCATTGCAAAGATATCGGGCGTAAAAACCTGCCAGGCAATAAGGAAACAGTTTAATAAAGATTATGTAAGCCTTATGCCTACTAATCTTTATGGGCATTTTGATAATTTTGACCTAAATACATCGCACGTACTGCCCGCTATGATACGCAAGTTTCATGAAGCAAAAGTAAACGGCAACGCGCCTGTAACGCTATGGGGCAGCGGAACGCCTATGCGTGAGTTTTTGTTTGTAGACGATATGGCCGAAGCAGTTGTTTTTGCGGTGCAAAATGTACTGCCGGATTATTTATATAATGTGGGTACAGGCGAAGACCTTACCATAAAACACCTTGCCGAAACGATACAAAAAATTACAGGGCACACAGGAGAGATAATATGGGACAGTACCAAGCCAGACGGCACGCCGCGCAAGCTGATGGATGTTAGTAAAATGCACAGCCTGGGCTGGAAACACCAGGTAGACCTTGAAGAAGGCATCGAGAAAACCTATAATTGGTTTTTAGAGAACATAAAAGATATAAAACAAGTAACTATATAGAACAACAATTACGTATGAAAACTGCATTGATAACGGGTGTTACCGGCCAGGACGGGTCTTATTTGGCGGAACTTTTACTTGAAAAAGGATATATGGTGCATGGTGTAAAAAGGAGGGCTTCTTCTTTTAATACACAAAGGATAGACCATTTATACCAGGATCTTCATGAAGGTGGTGTAAACTTTAAGCTGCATTATGGAGACCTTACAGATTCTACAAATATTATCCGTATAATCCAGGAAGTACAGCCGGATGAAATTTATAACCTGGGCGCCATGAGCCACGTAAAGGTGTCGTTTGATTCTCCGGAATATGTTGCTAATGTAGACGGTATAGGTACACTTAGGATACTTGAAGCGGTACGTATATTAGGGCTTGAAAAGAAAACAAGGATTTACCAGGCGTCAACATCAGAATTGTATGGCGGCCTTCCTGAAAATAAAAATGCACAGGGTTTTTATGATGAAAACTCTCCATTTTACCCACGCTCACCTTATGGTGTAGCAAAAATATATGGTTTCTGGATTACTAAAAACTACCGCGAAGCGTATAATATGTATGCCTGTAACGGTGTGTTGTTTAACCATGAATCGCCAAGAAGGGGCGAAACCTTTGTAACCCGTAAAATTACCATGGCCGTTGCCGCTATTGCAAAAGGTAAGCAGGATTGCCTGTACCTGGGTAATATGAACTCGCTGCGCGACTGGGGCCATGCTAAAGACTATGTAGAGGCCATGTGGCGTATACTACAGCAGGATGTTGCCGAAGATTATGTAATTGCTACAGGTGTTACTACCCTTGTAAGGGATTTTGTAAAATTAGCATTTGGCGAGGTAGGCGTAGAACTTGAGTTTGAAGGTACGGAAGAAAACGAAACCGCAAAGGTTGTAAAATGTAATAACCCGCTATACCAGATTGAAACAGGTACAGTGGTTGTGCGTGTAGACCCGCAGTATTATCGCCCTACCGAGGTAGACCTGCTGTTAGGCGACCCTACAAAATCTAAAACAAAACTGGGCTGGGTACCACAATATGACCTCGCCGGGCTTGTAAAAGAGATGGTAGAGAGCGACCTAAAGTTAGTGTAATTAGGTAGTGATAAACAAAATTTTGATATATGTATAAAGGAGTTTATGCTATAGTACCTGCAAGGTCAGGTTCTAAAGGTTTACCTAATAAGAATATAAAATTGCTTGACGGACGCCCGTTAATTTCATACTCTATAAACTTTGCCCGCGAACTTGGTTGTGAGCGTATTATTTGCTCTACCGATTCTGAAGAATATGCAAAAATAGCAATAGAGCAAGGAGCGGAAGTGCCTTTTTTAAGGAGTGATTTTGCTGCGGCAGATAAGGCTATGGAGCAGGATATATTAAAAGATTTTGTTCAAAAATTTAAAGATAGTGGTATACCCTTTCCAAAGCTTATAGTTTGGCTACGGCCTACATTTGTTTTTAGGAGTATAGAATCTATAAAAGAGTGTATAGATATATTGCTTAAGGATGATACATATACGGCTGCAAGAACTGTTTGTGAGTCTGAATCGAGGCTTTACCGCATTGAGGATGGAAAATTGGAACCTATGTTTAATGACGGGGGAAAATCAATGATAAGGAGGCAAGACGTAGGGGTAGGATATAAAGTATTTAGTACTGATGTTATCCGTTTTGACCCTGAAAATATAAATGACGATTTTCTTGGCAGAAATGTTTACGGATGCCCTATAGACAAAATGTGCGGACTTGATATTGATGATTTGGCCGATTTTCAAATAGTGGAAACAATAGTAAAATACAATAAAAATTTAGTATCAGAATACTTATTTTAATACGCTAATTATGAACATCTGTAGTGACATTAAAGAAATAATTAAAGCTAACCTTACTGATATTTTAGCGCTTCGCAATACTAAAGTTAAAAAGGACGATGATAGTTATGTTTCTAAAGGAGATTTGCTTTGCGAATCGCTGGTTAAAGAGTACATAAAAGCAAACTGCCCTGATTATGCTTTGGTTTCTGAAGAAAGCCCGGAAGAAAATGTGGCTAACTATAAGGCAGATAAAGTTATTATTATAGACCCTATAGATGGTACCGAAAATTATGTTTCAGGGCTTAAGGAATGGGGGGTTGCAGTTTGTGTTTATACAAACGGTACGCATGTGCAGTCTATGCTTGCCCTGCCTGAACTTAATTGTTATATGGTTACTGGCGACACGTTTGAGCGATATGACTCCCGTATTGCCGGAATTTCTTCGAGCCTTACTAAAGAGGAATTGCTTAAGCTGAAGCCGGGTTTTGAATACCGTATCATCGGCTGTGCCGTATACAATATGTATAATGTAGTAACTGGGGCCTTTTATTCTTTCGAGAATCCCAAAGGCGCAAAAGTTTGGGATATCATCCCGGGGCTTAATTTAGCACTTGAAAATGGTTTATCTGTAATTGTTAATAATAAAGAGTACTATGGAGAATTACTTGCACCAGATCAAAAGTATACTTTCAGGATCCAACAAAAATAAAATTGCCATTATAGGCAAAGGCACGTCTTTAAGTGATATTAATTTAGATCATTTACAAGATTATTATATAATAAACATTAATGATTCTGAAAAATCTATTCCTGGTGATGTAGCCCTGTTTTACAGGACCGATGTATTTGACCAGGTAAGGAAAAACGGTTTTAAGGCAAATTATTATCTTGCGCCGTCTTTTTTTAAGGTACCTGATGAAAAACATATTGAAGTAGAGCACGAGGCCCTGGGCCAGGATAGCTTTGAATATACCTATGAGTACCTGCAAGACCAAGATTTTTACCTGGTAGATTTCCTCATCCTGTCTGTAATTAAATGGGTTATTGAGTATCAAAAAGCGCTGAACAGCAAATTAGAGGTTTATTTCCTTGGTTTTGATTTCCATGCTGATGCTTTAGATGCTTCACAAAGCAAAATGTATGACCTTGAGTTTATTAATGTATTATTTAAAACGCAAGAGTCGTTCTTTACATCGCTGCTTGATAATTTCTTCCAAACATATCCTGAAATTTCGCTGATACACGTTGGAGATAAAGATTATAGCTCGCTACCTGCAAGCACATTTAATGAGCAGCTTGCCGAAAATTTAAGGAAACAAAGCCAGGAAGAACTGCCTACAAATACTGAACTGTACAACAAGCTGCTGGAAGAGGTAAAGCAAACCAGTAAGGTAATTGTGGTAGCAGAGTTTACAAACAACCACATTGCAGATCCTAAGCGACTTTTAAAAATGATTGACCTTGCCTGCGAAAGTGGTGCAGACATGATAAAGCTTCAAAAAAGGGATGTAGATGCATTTTATACCCAGGAAGAACTATCTAAACCTTATACATCACCGTTTGGTAAAACGCTGGGAGATTACAGGAGGGGAGTAGAACTTTCAGTAGAAATGTTTAATATGGTAGACCTTGAATGCAGGAAAAGAGGCATTCCGTGGTTTGCATCAGTATTAGACTGGAATTCTTATGAGTTTATGCTCCAGTTTGATACAGCGGTTATTAAGCTGCCTTCGACCATATCTAACCACAGGAATTACCTGCTAAAAGTGGGTAATGACTTTAAGGGCGACCTTGTAATATCTACCGGGTTTACCGATGCCAGCTACGAGAATTTTGTGCTTGAAAACTTTACAGAGAACCGTAACCTGTTCCTGCTACAGTGTACTTCGTCATATCCTACTCCGCCGGAGGCCTGCCAGATATCTGTGGTAAGGCATTATGATGAGATAGCTGCAAACAAATATCCAAGCGTAATTTCAGGCTATTCCAGCCATGATGTAGGCAGCTTGGGCTGTATGCTTGCTGTAGGTGCTGGAGCTAAAATGCTCGAAAAACACGTGAAGCTGGGCGACCTCGATTGGATTCACTTTGATGGTGTTGCAATAGACCTTTATAACGGTAAGTTTAAAGATTTTGTGCAGGATGTACGCAGGGCTGAGCAAATGTGCGGCACTAAAGAAAAGAAAATACACATGCAGGAGCACCACAAATACCAGGTTAACGAAAAAGCGAATTAAAACCTTGTTAAACAAAAAGTTAACTTTATATTTTTGAGGTATATATAATCCGGTCTGTTAATAGTAGAATTAGTAGTATAAGTAACGATTAAGATGCGGTATATATTTAATATTTTTAGATAAGTACCCTCGTACTATAACTCGATGTAAGTACAGTTTTCCTGATAGAAATGAAATTATAAAATAACCGCATAAGCTTTATGAGCTCTAAAAATACTGCACAGGCCGAATATTCTGAAGGCTATATTTTAACTTTTAGATTTAAAGACACGTTTTAGATATGGCACACTCTGGTTCAGGCAGTAGAATTATTAAGAACACAGCAATTCTGTATGCAAGAATTGTCATTACCGTGCTGGTTTCGTTATACACTACAAGGATAGTTTTAAATGGCCTTGGAGAAACTGATTACGGTATATATAACCTCGTTGCGGGAGTGGTAGTAATGCTTTCATTTTTAAATTCGGCGCTGGCCACCTCGACCCAGCGTTATTTGTCTTTTCATCAGGGCAGGCAAGATGCTGAAACGCAAAGAAGGGTGTTTAATAATAGTTTATTATTGCATATTTTTTTAGGCCTGGTCATCGTTATTGCACTTGAAGTATCCGGACTTTTTCTTTTTGGAGGGTTTTTAAACATACCTGCGGATAGAATTTCTGCTGCTAAGTCGATATACCATTTTATGGCTGTTACCGTTTTTTTTTCATTTATAGCGGCACCTTTTAACGGGGCTTTAAATGCTCATGAGAACATGCTTTGGTCTGCTTTAGTAAGCATTGTTGAAGTCATTTTAAAACTTTCAATTGCATTATTGCTTTTTGTCGTAGTGGTGTCAGATAAATTAGAATTTTATGGATACTGTATGGCACTGATAAGTGTTATAAGTTTAATTTTGTATGCTGTATATTGTTTTAGAAAATATGAAGAATGTAAACTTAGGCTTTCCTATTATTTTGATAAAACTGTTATGAAAGAGCTTACATCTTTTGCGGGATGGAGTTTATTTGGCGCAGCCTGTGGTGTTTCCAGGGTGCAGGGAACTGCAATAATCTTAAACTTATTTTTCGGTAGCATTGTTAATGCTGCTTACGGTGTTGCTAACCAGGTTTCATCACAAATGAATTTCTTGTCGTCTACATTGTTGCAGGCTATAAATCCGCAAATTATGAAGAGTGAGGGCGGGGGTGACAGAAAAAAAATGCTCAGGCTGTCTATGATGGCAAGCAAATTTGGGTTTTTCTTATTCTCATTGGTGGCAATACCTACAATATTTGAAATGCAAACGATTTTAGAGTTATGGCTGGAAAATGTACCAAAGTATTCGGTAACTTTTTGTAGGCTTTTGTTGCTCGGAATTATGGCTAATCAATTGACCATTGGATTACAATCGGCCGTTCAGGCAACAGGAAAGATTAAGGTATATCAACTTGTAGTAGGATGTATTTTGTTATTCAATCTGCCCGTAAGTTATGTTTTGCTTAAAATTGGCTTCCCGGCATACTATGGTTTGCTTAGTTTTATTGCTATCGAACTGATTGCATGTGTTTTCAGATTGTTTTTTTTGAGGTCTCTTGCTAATTTGTCTATATCTGAATATATTAATAAAGTTTTTGTAAGAGAATTTATTCCTGTTATGGTTTGTGTTGCTACCTGTTATGTTTTAACACATTTTATTGTAATTCCATTTCGGTTTTTATTAACTTATGCTATTTCTTGTTTATTGTATTTAATAACCATTTACCTTGTGGGGCTGGAGAAAGAAGAATTACAACTTATTGACAATTTAAGGCTTAAAATTTTTAAGAAATAATATTATGAAAGCAATTAAGAAGATAGTAAAAGGTATACTTCCAAGTGCGGTAAAAGATTACATCATCATAAAGAGAAGACAATCAAATTTAATGTCTGCTTACATATATGATTATAAAAGATATTTAAAACATTCTGGTACCAGGGGGTATACAGATGAAATAAAATTGCGTGCACATATAATTAAGGAATATCACATTATAGAAAAAGGATTAACCATGCCGGAGCCCCGCCTTGGGTTTGGCAGAGATAATCTAATTGCTCTTGTTAAAGATTGCTTACTATACTATTCTAAGTTTAATAACCCCAATTCGCAGGTAGATCATGCTATGTCTGTAATTTTAGAGTACAAGATTTTTCATGAAAAAAGGGATTTTAAATTAGATCCGGTAGTCCTTAAAACAATTGATGAACTTAAAGAACTTTCGGAGGAGAGACAAATTGTGGCAACCGAACAAATCAGAACTACGAGTAAAGATTACTTTCAGTATGCTGACAGCCCATTCCCAATCTTTTCAAATTCAAGGAAAAGTGTTAGAAATTATTCTAGCGTTAATATTCCTGATGAAGTCATGAACTCAGTGTTAGATTTATCTTTAAATGTTCCATCCGCTTGTAACAGGCAAACGTCAAGAGCTTATGTGTTTAGTGGTGATGATGTAATCAAGGTTTTAAAAACGCAGAATGGCAATAGGGGTTTTGGGCACCTTGCAAATAAAGTTATAGTTATAACCTCAGAAATAGGTGTGTTTGCGCAGCCGTTAGAAAGGAACCAGGCTTACATAGATGGAGGTATGTATGCAATGAATTTATTATACAGCTTACATAGCCATAAAATTGCCGCTTGTATCTTAAATTGTAGCACAGTGCCTGAAAATGACAAAAACCAGAGGCGTGCTACCGGTATACCAGAATCTGAAGTAATTATCGCTATGATATCCTGTGGATATCTTCCGGATAACGTTAGCATACCATTGTCAAAAAGATCTGAAAAAACTTGTATTATAAGATAAATATATGAAAATAGGAATACTTACATTACCTCTACACACAAATTATGGTGGTATACTTCAAGCTTTTGCGCTTACTAAAGTGTTAAAAGATAAAGGGCATGAGGTATGGCTTATTGATAAGTCGAGATCGGGCAGGCTACCCCTAAGTAAAATGCCAGTTATGTATACTAAGAGATTTATAAAAAAGTTCATATTAAGAAGGCCGGCTACGTATATTTTTTCTGAACAAAAATCTCTACGAGAGTATCCTGTGATAAGTCAACATACACAATCATTTATTGAAAAATATATACCTAAAAGAGAAACGCTTCCCAGCCCAAATGCCCTGCCAAAAAATAGTTTTGAAGCTATTTTTGTAGGCAGCGACCAGATATGGAGGCCTAAATACTACCCTGTTATCGAAAATGCTTATTTAAAGTTTACCCAGTCCTGGGATAATGGTGTAAGGAGGGTTTCTTATGCGCCATCGTTTGGTACAGAAAACTGGGAGTACCTCCCTGCTCAAACTGAGGAGTGCGGCGCGCTTTTAAGAAGATTTCATGCCGTTTCGGCAAGGGAAATTAGTGGTGTGAGGCTATGTAAAGAAAAGTTTGGTGTAGACGCCGAACATGTTTTAGATCCTACTATGTTGCTTGATGTTAGCGTTTATATTGATATGATAAAAAACTATGCAAAAAGCAGCGGTAATCTTTTAACCTATCTTTTAGACCTTGATGAGGGCAAGCAAAAAATTGTAGATGATGTCGCTGATATCAAAGGACTTAAAGCTTTTAAGATTAACTCTAAGACTGAAGATCATACAGCCAAATTAGAGGAGCGTATAGCACCTCCTATTGAACAATGGCTGAGAGGATTTTATGACGCTGAGTTTGTAATTACCGATTCATTTCATGCGTGTGCATTTTCGATATTATTTAATAAACCGTTTATAGTGTACGGTAATAAAAGCAGGGGGCTTGCGCGGTTTTTATCATTACTTTCGATATTTGGTTTAGAAGACAGGCTAATCAGTGCACCTCAAGAACTTACGGATGAAAAAATTAAGCAGCCAATAAACTGGCATAATGTTAACAATATACTTGAAGAAAGGCGAAAACAGTCGAATATCTTTATTGATAACGCTTTAAATTAGTATTTATGCAGAATGAATTGCTGTTGTCAATAATAATTCCGGTATATAATCTGGATAAGTACATCGAGAGGTGTCTTTACAGTATATTAAATGCTGAATTGCCTAATTATGAAATTATTTGTATTAATGATGGCAGCACAGATAATTCTTACAATATTATAGACAGCATAGCTAATCAGCATGTTAATATTACAGTAATTTCAAGGGGCAACAAAGGTGTAAGCGCAACGCGCAATGAAGGTATATTACTGGCAAAAGGGAGATATGTTTGGTTTATAGATGGCGATGATTATATAGAAGCAACTACTGTTAATGGTGCTCTGTTAGCACTTGATAGTGAAACAGATATTCACTGTATAAATTTTGATTACGTTGATGAAACCACTTTAAATACATCCTATAACACGAGTTTTACTAAAAAAGGTGTTTACAATATCGAAGACTTTATTAAGCATAATTACAATTATAAGGGTATGCCATGGGCTTTTATAATAAAAAAAGAGTTGATTGTAAATAATGGAGTAACTTTTGACATAAGCATGCGTTATTATGAAGATGAACAATTTATATATAAGTTGCTAAGTTATGCAAGTATAATTACAGCCGATGATGTGGTGGTTTATCATTATCTTATGAGGCCCACCTCGGCATTAAGGACAGCAAGTGAGTACGATAGGCTAAGTGATGCTATAAATATTTATACTGACCTTGTAAAATTTAGTAAGAACAAGAGTGATTATTTTAAAGATTTTATAAACAAGCGTGCTGCACATACCTTTTGCTGGGCGATGCGGAATTTAGATGATGATGGTGCCAGTAAGTATTATGGTTTCCTGCAAGCTAAAAATGTATTGCCTTTAAAGCCTGCCGGGCCTCTCAAGACCAAAATACAGGTGAGGCTTTTAAACCTTAATTTTACATTATTCAGGTTGTTCTCAAAAATTATCAGGTACAGGGAAAAAGCTAAATAATTGTATAAATTTGAGTGTCAATCATAAATACTTTTAAGACTATGCATAATCTTTTTGTTTGTCATTCTCAGGCACATATAACTTTAGCGGTAGGTTTAGCTAAGGGAAGGTTTAAAGCCGACAGCAATCATTTTATTCTGTTTCAGGATTTTGCTTTACAGGAAAATATTAAAGAAGCAATATTAGATACTTTTGATGCTGTAATGATAAGAACGGGTATATATCCGGATATAAACGCTACCTGGAAAGCAAAAATAAAAAGATATCCGCAAGACATAAAAGCTATTAATGGTTTTATGAACCAGGAATATAAAAAAGTATTTGTAGTATGCGATGGAAATATTCCAGAACTTTATATATTAAAAAAAGCTCTTAAGCTAAATAAGTCTGTTGAAATGATTTGGCTTGAAGATGGCTCATATCCCTATTATCAGAATATTATAGCTAATGATGGCCTTAACGCTAACAGTTTTACAAGATTACTGAGAAAAGTTTTTTTTAGATACATTTTAAATCTGGGAAGCATTTATGATTTTGAAGGAAATTTTATGGGAGGCAATAAAAATCTTAAACAGGCTTATATAACCTTTAAAGGGTATGAACGTAGTTTATTTAAGAATAAAGAGATAGTTGCAATTGAAAAGAATGAGTACTTGCTTGGTTTAACCACACTTTTTAAAGCTCCGGAAAACCTAATTAAAGATAACTCGATACTATTAGTTTTAGATAAATTAGATACTTATTTAAATATAACAAGTGTTAAAAAAATGATTGCAGAGCTGCTAAAACATGCTCTTGAGAGTAATATTAATTTTTACTATAAATATCATCCCCGTGAAGAAGACGCCTTAAGCGAATTAGCCGGAAATAATGCGATTACAGAGCTGAAAAAGCACTTTGCAGTTGAATACTATTACTCTTCTGCAGCAGGAAAAGATATTAAAGTAGTAGGAATTAAGAGTACAGGCTTGCAGAGTGCAAAAATGCTTAATTTTAACGCAATATCTGCGGCAGGTGTAGTAGGCGAGGCAGATAAAGACATTTTAGGCTTTTATAGTAAAATAGGGGTTCATACGCCCAATAGCCTTGAGGGCTTAATGTCAAAAATTTAGGATATAGATATGACTGAAGCATTGATTGCCTTATTTGTGATAATTAACTTATTTGTAGTAGTAAAATATTATAGGTCAGAGTTGGGTGTTTTTCAGGCACCATTTTTGGCGTGTAGCGCATCTATTGCTATATTTTTGCCTCAGTTAACGTCAATGTATCAAAGCGATTATTATGATTTAGATCTTATGCCAAGATTGCTTTTTGTAATGTGTACCTGCAACATGGCCTTTACGATTGGTTTTGAGGTGGCAAAAAGTAAACCTTACCCTAAATTTATCCGGGACCTGGATTTAAAAAAATCAAAACGAATTTTAATTTTTTTATCAATGGCGGGTTTATTTGCTGCTTTTTCAATGCGCGGGGTATGGATGAGTGATTTAGAAGCTGGTAGTAGTGAAAAAAGTAATTTTATAGTATTGGTTAATCTATCCTATTATTTAGAAATAGGTTTTATATACTCGCTTATATATCTTACAAGCTTTAAAACCAGAGACAAAATTATTATAGCAATTATAGTATTAGCTTCTTTGTCTTATCTAGACGTAGTGCTTTTGTTAGGCAGGCGCAATTTGGCTTTACGCCTTGTACTAAACTTATTATTTATTTTAGCTTTAAACAGGCCAAAAACATACAAGTTTACTAAGGTGTTACTAATAGTATTATTCTTATTTGGGTCTATTTTAAATGCAAGTATAGGCACTATACGCACTAACATGTCTGGTAAAACCAGCGAAGATATTGATTATAGTAATAACCTTGAAGAATCATTTGCTCAAAAAGATTTTACAATAGGTATGGACGTGGGCAATGCAGCATTAGGTATTGATTATTGCTATCAGAATAATTCCTATGATTATGGATTAAATATGTGGAATGGATTTATATTTAATTTTGTGCCAAGATTTTTAATAGGGGATGAATTGAAAAAGAGCCTGCAGATGGATTTTGCATATCGAGACATAGTTCCCGTATTAACAAAAAACATTACCACAATGACCGGGTATTTTGATGCCTTTGCGTCATTTTCCTATTTTGCATTTATAAAATTTTTATTATTGGGTTATATATTGGGTATCATGTGGAGCCGTTCTTTAACTTCAGAAATTTATTTATTGGTTTATATGTTTTTATTTAGTCAGGTAACTTCAGCTTTTACCCATGGCACACAATACGTATTTATGCGTTTAGAGTTCTTGCTGCTTTTCTTTTTTCCTATTGTCTCAATTTATGTTTTTAAGTTTAATCCAAGGCTCAATAATTCTTCATCAAAAGCATGAAAAATATTCTATTTATAACAAACCTCCCCACGCCATACCGGGTGGATTTTTACAGCGAGTTAGGTAAATACTGTAATTTAACAGTTATATTTGAGGGAAAACGTTCTACCGAACTTACATTTAACTGGAACGAGGATACAATTACTACTTTTACGCCTGTTTTTTTTAACGAAGTATTAGATGAAGGTAAAATTAACTTCAAAATATTAAGCTACCTTGACCGCAAAAAATTTGATGTTATAGTAGTTTCAACATATTATACCCGTACCCAAACCTTAGGGCTGTTATACCTTAAAACATTAGGTATTCCCTATTACTTTGAAACAGATGGAGGTATGATTCCTGCAAAAGAAAAATGGATAACAAAAAAGGGAAAACAGTTTTTAATAAGTGGGGCAAAAAAATATTTTAGCCCGAGCCAAGGTTCCGATGAATATTTATCATATTACGGGGCTAAAAATATTGTAAGGTATCCCTTTACTTCCTTGTCCGAAAAAGACATTATTAAAGAGCCGTTAACAGATGCGGAAAAAGACGCACTTAAGACTAACCTGGGCATTAAAGAGAAACAGGTGATAGTTGCTGTTGGGCAATTCATCCATAGGAAAGCATTTGATATATTGCTTAAGAGCCTTGAGTTTGTAGATAGAAATGTAGGGATATATATTATAGGGGGCAAACCGATACCCTTGTATAAAGAAATAGAAAAAGAGGTTGGCCTTGTAAATGTGCATTACCTTGACTTCAAATCTAAAGCAGCCCTGTCAGAATATTTTTTAGCGGCAGATTTGTTTGTTTTGCCCACACGCGAAGACATTTGGGGCCTTGTAATAAATGAGGCCATGGGCTATGGCTTGCCGGTAATTACTACAAACAGATGTGTTGCAGGTGTAGAACTTCTTGCAAATAAAGAATGTATTGTGCCAATAGAAGATGTAGCCGCACTTGCAAAAGCTATAAACAGCGTATTAAATAGTAAAGAGTATGCTAGCGAACTGGCAGAGAACAATTTGCAGAGCATACGATTACGCACTTTTGAGAACATGGCGCAAGCCCATATAACAAACTTTTAGAAACCAGCACATGGCAAATAAAATAATTGTAGCACACCCGGGTAAGCAGCACGTTTTTCAGCTTGTTACGGCATTAAAAGAACAGGGTACTTTATATAAATTCATAACAATGGTTTATGATAAAGATAATTCTATAACCGGCAGGCTTAAAAAGTTTTTAAAAGGCAATAATCAAAAAAAAGCTGCCTCACGCAGGTTAGAGGTGCTGGATGACAATGATGTAATACTATTAGGCGAATCAAAAGGGCTTTTCCTTATATTTTTAAATAAAATGGGTGTAGGAAAAAAACTAAGCAGCTATTTTTATGATAAAGTGCAAAGCCAATTTGCCATGAGGGTCGCTAAATATGCGGTAGCTCATGAGGCTGATGTTTTAGTAATGTTTGATAGCAACGTACACGGCGCATTCGATTATGTAAAAAAACACAGCCCATATACAAAATGTGTTTTAGATGTTACCATAGCCAGCCGCCCTGTAATGAAGGATATATATATTAAAGATATGGCTGTTACAGGAGGTACTGATTTAAAAGAAGAGCAGATATACCTTTGGGATGATAAACGCCTTAATAACTTTAAAAGGGAGTTTATAACAACAGATTACATGCTTGCCGGGTCTGAATTTGTAAGGAAAAGCATAGAAAGTATAATAGGCCCTTCAGACAAAATTGTTAAAGTGCCCTATGGTGTAAATGTTGATCAGTTTAACGTAGCACAAAAAGATTACTTAAATGGCCCGTTGCGGTTGTTTTTTGTAGGGGGCGTTAATCGCCGTAAGGGCGTACACCATCTTCTCAATATTGTTTCAGGTTATACTAAAGAGCAGGTTGTACTGTCGCTGGCAGGAGGATATGACCCATCTTCAGATTTGTACCAAAATTTTAAGGATAAAGAAAATATTACCTTTGAGGGCTTCGTTACCAGGGATGTAGTTGCAGGACATTACGCAAAATCGCATATTTTTGTACTGCCGTCGCTAGCCGAAGGGTTAGCCCTGGTAGGGCTTGAGGCACTGGCCTCGGGGCTGCCGGTACTGTGTACAGAAAATACCGGGGTTAACGATTTAATAGTAGAGGGCAGCAATGGCTTTGTGGTGCCCACAAGCGACCCAGCGGCATTTAAAGAAAACATAGACTGGTTTTTATCTAACAGGGATAAGATACAGCAAATGGGGACTTCAGCAAGAGCTTCAGTGGCAAATTATTCGTGGCAAAACTACCACAGCAAAATAAATCAATTTTTTAAAGCATTATAGGCCAATGAAAATAGCAATACTAACATGCTCGGTAGCACGTTCTGCAGGAGGTTTACTTGATGCTATACGAGATTTGTACAAGAGCGTAAATAAAAACGGGAAGAATGACATATCTGTTTTTTCATATCTTGAAGACGACACCATGGAGGAACTGCCATCATGGGAACCTCTGGACGTAAAGGTCTATAAAAAGGAAAATTCTTTCTATTACTCGTCATATATTAAAAAAGCCCTGCTGGCATCCGATGCAGATATACTTCACGTTCATGGCCTCTGGCGGTATCCCCATGCGTTTATATCTAACTGGAAAAGTAAAGTAAAAAAACCTGTGGTTGTAACGCCGCACGGAATGCTCGACCCATATATAATAGCAAACCAAGGCAAGATTAAGCGGATATTAGGCAAGTACCTTTTTGCGGATAAAGCCTTTAAAGGCGTAGATTGTTACCATGCCCTTTGCAAGGCAGAGTTAGATGCCATACGCCAGTACGGAATAAAAACGCCTGTAGCAATAATTCCTAACGGCATTAACCTAACTCTTGAAAACAGGGAGTTTGAAAAGGCCGATGCTAAAGACCATCTATTATTTTTAGCCAGGTTACATCCTAAAAAGGGTGTAGATATGCTTATAGAAGCCATTGGCAAAATAAAAGCTGAACAGCCACAACTGCTTGATAATCGTATTGTTGATATTGTAGGATGGGCTCAGGAAAACTTTGACGTAAAGTTAAGCGCTTTGGTTGATAAATATAACCTGCATGATACCGTTAAATTTCACGGTGGATTATTTGGCGATGAAAAGCTGAAGATGTATGCTAATGCAGATGGATATATTTTACCTTCTCATGGCGAAGGCCTGCCTATGACTGTGCTTGAAGCATGGTCCTGGAGGCTTCCGGTTATTATGACAATGCAGTGTAATATTCCTGAGGGTTTTGAACATGATGCCGCAATAGAGATAACAAATACAGTTGAAGGTGTACAAAACGGGCTTGTAAATTTTTTTAATATGAGCGTAGAGGACCGCGAGAAGATGGGCGGCAGAGGAAGGAAACTTGTTGAAGACGAGTTTACATGGCAACTTTCTGCAAAAAAGATGGACGACCTATATGACTGGCTTGGCGGAAAGGCCAAAAAACCATCGTTTGTGAATGCCGATATTTAAATAAAGCATCAGTATATAAATTATGACAACTACAAACACAAATACATATACGGGGGCATCTTTTTCGTTACGTAACCGGCTGGGGAGGCTCGTGTGGGGTATTGCATATATACTATTATTCAGGTATTCGCCTAAGCCATTGCACGGGTGGCGGTCTTTTCTGCTACGCATTTTCGGTGCTAAAATAGGCAAGGGCGTACATATATACCCCGCCGTAAAAATTTGGGCGCCATGGAACCTGGAAGCAAAAGATGAAGCAGGTGTTGCAAATGGAGTAGACCTTTATTGCCAGGGTAAAATTACATTGGGAGTGCGCAGTATAGTTTCTCAACGATCTTTTATTTGTGCCGGTACACACGATTATACAAAAAAAGGCCACCCCTTAGTTACCGCCCCTATCGTAATAGGCGATAATGCGTGGGTAGCAGCCGAAGCCTTTATACATCCTGGTGTAACAATAGGCGAAGGCGCAGTGATAGGTGCACGGTCTGTAGTTACTAAAGATATGCCATCGTGGATGGTGTGTGGTGGATTTCCTTGTAAACCTTTGAAAGAACGTATTATTGTTGATTAAATAATTTTGATATGCCCAATATAGCAACCATAATCCTTACCTACAACGAAGAGAAGCATATTGAACGATGTGTTAAGAACGCGCAGCGTTTTTCTAAAGAGATTTTTCTGGTTGATTCGTTTTCTACTGACAGAACTAAAGAAATAGCGGAATCGTTAGGGGCAAAAGTATTCCAGAACAAATGGGAAAATAACCATTCTAAGCAATTTAACTGGGGTCTTACAAATATGCCAATTACATCAGAGTGGATTTTTAGGCTGGATGCTGATGAGTATTTGTCGGATGAGCTTATAGATGAAATTAACGCTGGGGCAGATAAAATTCCAGCAAATGTATCGGGCGTTATCTTTGAAAGAAAAATATTTTTTTTAGGCAGACTTATAACTAAGGGCATGCCAAAAATGAATATCCTGAGAATGTTTAGAAATGGCAAGGGCATTTGCGAAGACAGATGGATGGATGAGCACATAGTGCTTACAGAAGGAGATACTATGCATTACAAAAATGCCTTTGTAGATAATAACTTAAACCCTTTAGGATGGTGGGTAAATAAACATAATGGATATTCTATCCGTGAGGCAGTTGAACTATTAGACGTTGAATATGGCATTATCAATAAAACTTCAGAAAGCCTGCAATATGATTTGACAGATGAAGCAAAATATAAGCGCGATAAAAAGCTAAAGTATGCCAAAATGAAATTATTCTGGCGATCATTTATCTATTTTGTATACAGGTACTTTTTTAAACTTGGGTTTACCGAAGGCAAAGAAGGCTTCTTATGGCATTTTTTGCAGGGCTGGTGGTACCGCACGCTGGTGGATGCCAAAGTTTATGAAATAAAAAAAGCATGTGGGGATGATAAGGAGAAGATGAGAAGATTTATTAAAGAAAATTATCAATTAGAAGTTTAAGAATGGTAGTTAAAGGTAAGTGGAAAGTTTTGGCAAAACTTTTATCACTATCGTATTTTGACATTTTAATATATCTCACTTTTTTTATTGATAGGAGAAAAGGAGAGCATCATTACCGGAATAGGATAAATTTTTATCCTTTCACAATTTTTAAGGATACAGACTGGAGCAAAGTAAATCATCTTAAGTCACTTTTTAATTTTTGTGTTAATTTTTTTGGTAACATTATGGCGTTTATTCCGCTTGTGCCTTCAGTTTATTTTCTCTACCAAAAAAGAATAAGTGTTAGTAGCAGTTTGCTTATTATTCTGCTTACAACCTTATTAATTGAAACGCTTCAATATATATATGACCTGGGCGTATTTGATGTAGATGATATTTTGTTAAATTTTTTAGGAGGCATTATAGGTTTTAAAATTAATGATAAATATACAATAAGATGAGTAAAAAAAAATTGCATAAACTTGAAGCGTTGAGAGGATTTGCAGCATTATATGTTGTATTTAATCATGCATCAAAGTATACTTCATTCCTGAACGGGCCTTTCTTTACAAAATTGTTCTATTTTGGGCAAGAGGCCGTTATGTTATTTTTTATTCTGTCAGGATTTGTAATACAATATTCTTACAGCATTTCTCCCGATAAATCATTTAAAACATTTTTCTTTAAACGGCTTAACCGCATATTTATACCTTTAGTAATAGTGTTGGCGTTAAACGTTTTCATTTTTTATATAGAAAATAAAGAAATTATAATAGATACCTGGCAACTAGCGGGAAATTTACTGATGCTTCAGGATTATCCTCGTGTGCCCCGTATTATAGTAACTCCGTTTTTAGAAAATAATCCCTTATGGTCACTGTCTTACGAATGGTGGTTTTATATGGTATTTTTTTTAATTTTCTCATTTTCAAATAAAAACGTTACTAAAAATATTTACATAATTGGTATCATAGCTACGCTAAGTTACCTAATTTATCCCTTTTGGTTCAATAGGCTCCTTATGTACTTAATGTTGTGGAATATTGGAGCAAGCTTTGCTAACTGCTACATGCAAAATATAAAGATTGACTTTAAATCAATGCTTTGGCCTTTACTAAGTATATCACTTGCATTGGTTTTGTTAGTAATTAATTTTTTAATTAATAAAGATAACATTCACACTATAATGGGTTATAAAGGTAAATTTGGAATAGGTGTAAGCCCATTCATAGAAACACGGCATTTTGCGGTTGCAATTCTTGTAACAAGCGCAGGTATTATCTGGAAGAATTTAAACTGGATAGGCTTTGATTATATAATTGGCCCATTTGAACGTATAGCACCAGTGTCTTATGCATTATATATCAGTCATTTTTTCCTTATTACAAAGGCAACCTATCTTTCGTTTATAGGTAATGAAATCATAGAATTTATATGTTACTTTATAATATGTATCGCTTTTTGCTATCTTGTGGAAAGAATAATATATCCCCGAGCAAATAAATGGATTATGAAGCGTGTTTCACCCCGTAAAGAAGTTATAGTTTAATATGAGAATACTAATTTTTGGCATTAATTACAGCCCGGAACTTACCGGCATAGGCAAGTATACAGGCGAAATGGGCAGCTGGTTTGCACAACGGGGGCATGATGTTCATGTAGTTACAGCCGTACCCTACTACCCCGAGTGGGAAGTACATGAAAAGTATAAAGGTAAAAAGTGGTTTACCGAAAATATTGACGGGGCTAAAGTGCATCGCGTGCCATTGTATGTTCCTAAGGAGGTTAATTCTAAGAAACGTATTATACACGAGTTTTCATTTGTGCTGGGCGTATTGCCTTACTGGTTCAGGTTCCTGTTCTCAAAAAAATTTGATGCCGTGTTTTGCGCCGCGCCACCATTTCACCTGGGCTTCCTCCCGCTTATGTTATCAAAACTAAGGGGCATGCCTATGGTAAGCCACGTGCAGGACCTTCAGGTAGACGCAGCTAAAGAGCTGGGAATGATAAACAATAAAACATTCCTTAACATTATGTTTGGGCTTGAGCGCTTTATCCTTAAAAACAGCAGGCGTGTATCTACCATAAGCCTGGGTATGGAGCAAAAAATAGCAGCTAAGGGCATAACTGAAAAGCAGCGCATCATGTTCCCAAACTGGGTAGACGAAAAAAGCATACGCCCGTTACCTAAAGAAGCATCGCTGCGTGCCGAATTTAGCATAGGCATGGATGATAAAGTTATTTTATACAGTGGTAACCTGGGCGAAAAGCAGGGGCTTGAAAGCATTATAGAAACGGCCATTGCTTATAAAGGCCGAAAAGATATATATTTTATAATAGTAGGATCTGGCGGGGCTAAAGACAAGCTTGTACAAATGGCTGCCGATGCCGGGCTTGCCCAGGTAAAATTTTACCCGTTGCAGCCTTATGATAAGCTGTCGGCCTTATTAGCCACAGCAGATGTGCACCTTGTATTACAAAAAAAATCGGCGGCAGACCTGGTAATGCCCAGCAAGCTTACCGGAATACTTTCTGCAGGCGGATGCTCTATAGTTACGGCAGAGCCCGGTACATCGCTTTATACCGTTATCCACCAGCACCAGATGGGCATACTCTGCGAGCCGGAAAACACCGTATCACTTTCAGGTGCTATAGATACTGCAATAAATTCTGACCTTACACAGTACCGTTTAAACGCGCGCGCTTATGCCGAGAAATACCTGAGCAAAAAGGCAATTCTTGAGCAGTTTGAGGCAGACCTTGCTAAAATGGCAGGCTTATCATAAAATTATTGTTATAAAATTTAAAATTGCTGTGATATTATTTTAAAAATTTTAACCTTTGTACGTATTATAAAAGCACCAAACACAATTAATCTTTAAGTAAATGAATAACTATACCTCTTAATAAAAGTATTGAAATACCGATTTTTTTTTACCTCACCCAATTTAAAAAATTTGATATCAATACACGGATATGAAACAATACCTCAATAAGATTTCGCTGGTCCGGCTGATTGCAGATCTCTCAGTAGTGGCATTTACTTATATATTAAGTATATATATAGTACAGCCAAATGAGTTTACAACATATTTTAAGGCAAAGTTTTTCCTGCTGGTCATGTTATTGTTTGTGTGGCTCTTTAGCGGCACATCTAATAAGCTATACGGAGACCACAGGATAAAACCCGGGTTTTCGCTCGAAATTTATAAAACGCTTAAGGGTATAGTTATCCTGGCACTCACTGTAGTAGTAGTTTCTTATTTTTCAAATACATTTTTACCTACTAATTTTGTACTTATTTACACTGTTTTACTGGTAGTATGCTTTAGTACCGAAAAATATATTATAAACCGTTTTGTGCTGTTTTTAAGGAGGCAGGGCTATAACCTTCGGCATGTTATTATATTAGGCTGCGGGGGTGCCGCAACACAATTTAAAGAACTTATTATTAATAATCCTCATTTAGGGTATGATGTAATAGGGTATTTTGACGACCAGGTAGACGATGAAGAGCTGGGGCCTTACCTGGGCAAAATGTGCGACGTAGGCAATTTTATAAACCACAACCGTGTTAACGAGGTAATAGTAGCCACGCCGGGCATTACAATATCTGAAATAGAGCAGGTAACTAACCTGGTAGACAAAGCGGGCATCAGGATACGTATTATACCAGATTTTCATTTCCAGTTTTATAATCGCTACGAGTTTAAGCAGTTTGGCAACATACCTACGGTATCATTGCGCAAAGAGCCACTTGAAGAAACCCACAACAAGTTTACAAAACGCTCTTTTGATATAGCGTTCAGCCTTTTTGTACTCATTTTTATTTGCAGCTGGCTTATTCCCATAATAGCACTTCTTATCAAAGCAGGTTCTAAGGGCCCCGTGCTGTTTAAGCAAAAAAGGCTGGGCCGCGACCGTAAAGAATTTTGGTGCCTTAAGTTCAGGAGCATGTATGTTAATAAGGATTCTGATGCTAAGATGGCCTCAAAGGGCGATTCGCGCATTACTCCCATCGGGCGTATATTACGCAAAACGAGCCTCGATGAGTTCCCACAATTCTGGAATGTGCTTAAGGGCGATATGAGCATCGTGGGCCCGCGTCCGCACATGACCATACAAAACGCCCAGTACCAGGAAATAATAAACAACTACCTTGTAAGGCAGCTTATTAAGCCCGGAATTACAGGGTGGGCGCAGGTAAACGGTTACCGGGGCGAAATAGAAACTGAACAGGATATAAAAAACAGGGTGTCGTATGATATATGGTACCTGGAAAACTGGAGCTTTTTTCTTGATATAAAAATTGTATACCTTACCGTGTGGAATATATTTAAGGGAGAAGATAAGGCCTACTAACGGTACGGGGTAATTTAAGCATCCGATGGCTAAAAGAATGTTTGACTTTGTTTTAGCGTTAGCCGGAATTTTTTTAACCGGCTGGATCATGCTGCTGTTTTTTATAATAGCTAGTATAGATACCGGGCAGCCAGGCCTTTTTACGCAGCGGCGCATAGGCAGGTTTGGCAAAAAGTTTACCATTTATAAACTCCGTACCATGAAAGATACCGCGCTGGGCAAACGCATTTCGATAGTGGGCAGTTTCATGCGGCGCTATAAGATTGACGAACTGCCACAGCTGTTTAATATACTGGCGGGCAGTATGAGTTTTGTAGGCCCGCGCCCGGATGTAGCGGGATATTATGACCTGCTGCAGGGCGACGACAGGAAACTATTGATGATGCGTCCCGGCCTTACCGGCCCTGCCAGCCTTAAGTATGCAAATGAGGAAACCCTTTTGGCTACAGCCAAAAATCCTTCTTATCTTAATGACCACATTATATTTCCGGACAAGGTGCGCATAAACCGCGCTTACCAGGAACATGCTGATTTTTGGCTTGATATAAAAATTATAGCCTATACCCTGCGGCGAAAACTGCCCACAGAAGATTATTTGCAATAACTGGCCTGTAAATATATTGTTAAAAGTTAATTAGTATGGCCAAGTCAAGAATATGGCTCTCACCGCCCCATATGGGCGGTAACGAGGAGATGTATGTTAGCGAGGCTTTCGGAGACAACTGGATAGCGCCGCTGGGCCCTCATGTAGATGCATTTGAACAAGGCCTTGAGGAGTACCTGGGCAATGGCGTGCATGTAGCGGCATTATCCTCTGGTACTGCTGCCCTGCACTTGGGGCTTTTATTGCTGGGTGTAGAGCGGGGAGATGAAGTGCTGTGCCAGAGTTTTACATTTTCGGCATCGGCTAATCCCATAATATATTGCGGCGCTACACCTGTGTTTATTGATAGCGAGCCCGATAGCTGGAACATTTGCCCCAATGCGCTTGAAACAGCCATTAAAACAAGTATAGCCCGTGGCAAAAAACCAAAGGCCATAATAGCAGTACACCTGTATGGCATGCCATACAAGCATGATGAAATTAAAGCAATAAGCGACAGGTACAGCATACCCGTGCTTGAAGATGCCGCGGAGGCATTAGGCAGCAGCTACAAAGGGCAGCCATGTGGTACACTGGGCGACATTAGCGTGCTGTCTTTTAACGGCAATAAAATAATTACTACATCGGGTGGCGGGGCAATTGTTGTAAAAAACGCAAAGCTTAAGGAGGAAGCTGTGTTCCTGGCTACCCAGGCGCGGGATAAAGCCCCGCACTATGAGCACAGCCGCATAGGTTATAACTACCGCATGAGCAATATATGCGCGGGTATAGGCAAGGGGCAGCTTGAAGTGCTGGAGGCACGGGTGCGTAAAAAACGTGAGATAAATAACTTTTATAAAGAGCTGTTTGCAACTATACCCGGCGTCACCGTGTTTAGTGAATATTCAGCAGTTGCAACGTCTAATTACTGGCTTACTACAATTGTTTTTGATTATAATAAAGCCACTGTTTACGGACTTATAAATGCATTAGCTGCCCAAAATATAGAGGCCCGGCCGCTCTGGAAGCCAATGCACCTACAGCCGGTGTTTAAAGATGCAGCTTATTTTGGGGGAAATGTATCCGAAGGCCTTTTTAATAGAGGGATATGCCTGCCATCCGGTACCGCTATGGAAGCCGAAGAACTGGGCAGGATTTCAGTTACCATAAAACGGTATTTTAAAGAGATTACTTAGATTTGTACAAACGCAAAAGAATATATAGTTTTGGATAAGAAAATTACCATTGCAATTGACGGTTTTTCGTCTACCGGCAAAAGTACAATTGCTAAAAAACTGGCCCGCCACTTAAATTATATTTATGTAGATACAGGTGCAATGTACAGGGCTGTAGCACTATACGCGCTTGAAAACGGCCTTATTACCGCAACTGATTTTGACCAGGAAGGCCTGGTGTCTCACTTGCCCCACGTAACCCTTAAATTTATATACAATACAGAGATAGCCCATAGCGAAGTATATGTTAACGGTATAAATGTAGAGGGTAAAATACGCTCTATGGAGGTTAGCAACCTGGTAAGCAGGGTGGCGGCAGTGCCCCAAGTGCGCGAAAAGCTGGTAGAGCAGCAGCGCTTTATGGGCCGCGATAAAGGTGTGGTTATGGATGGCCGCGATATAGGCACGGTGGTTTTTCCGGATGCGGAATTAAAGCTTTTTATGAATGCCGGTGCTAAAGCCCGTGCCGAAAGGCGTACGGCCGAGCTTAAAGCCGAAGGCCGTGAAGTAACTTATGAAGACGTGCTGAAAAATATTGAAGAGCGCGACTATATGGATGCTAACCGTAAAGATTCGCCCCTTCAAAAAGCGCCCGATGCTATAGATGTTGACAATACAAACCTCACGATTGACGAACTGTTTGATAAAATAGTGAAACTGGTAAATGGCGTTATGTAGTTTTAGTGCCGGTGTTTAAATCTCCAAAAAATTAAGAACAATGAGGCATGAAGATTACCAGTTAGAAGAATTGCTGGACAGGAAGCCCATACTGCTGGATAAAACATCTATATTCTCTCAGCTCAGCAAAAAAACTATCCTTATTACCGGTGCTGCCGGTTCTATAGGCAGCGAGATAGCACGGCAGGTTATTAACTTTAGCCCGGCTGCCATCATACTGTTAGACCACGCCGAAACGCCGCTTTACCTGCTTTCGCTTGAGTTGCAGGCTATAGCACCTAATGCGGTTTTTTATACTGAACTGGCAAGTATTACTGATGACAATGCCCTTAACGATATTTTTACACGCCACAACCCCGAAGTAGTATACCATGCAGCGGCTTATAAGCATGTGCAAATGATGGAAAAAAGCCCCGCGCAGGCGATAATGGTTAACGTTTTTGGAGCCTGTAACGTGGCTAACCTTGCAGAAAAGTATGCTGTAAATACCTTTGTAATGATAAGCACCGATAAAGCTGTAAAACCGGGCAATGTTATGGGTGCAAGCAAGCTGATAGCCGAAAAATACATAACCGCCCTTCACAACCGGCTTAGTGAAGAAAATGGGGGTGTAGCAAGGACAAAGTACTTAATAACCCGTTTTGGCAATGTGCTGGGCAGTAGTGGCTCTGTAGTGCCTGTGTTTAAAAAGCAGATAAGCGAGGGCGGGCCG
>Ga0247803_1000111_pt1 | contig 49373 bp, 43 predicted proteins | sample UWRJL014104B1_FD_180928 | JGI IMG/M metagenome (GOLD analysis project Ga0247803, IMG submission 180928) | Plant litter microbial communities from Arlington Agricultural Research Station in Wisconsin, United States - UWRJ-L014-104B-1 | ecosystem: Environmental > Terrestrial > Plant litter >... | reverse complement strand
GGGTTCTCATTGGCGTTTTAGCGGGGAGGTTGGGGTGTTTTTTTGGCAAGATGAAACCCACTTCAATATTGCCGAGATTGCAGTAAATGATGATGACGGCTTGGACCCCATTGTGGGTTTAGGGGTTGACTATAAAATCAGCGATACGGTGAGAGTTGGTGCAAGTGTTCGTCAGGTGATATTTGATGATCAGAAAGTAAGTTTGCTGGGAACCTCATTGCGCTGGACGTTTTAATCGCCTGTAGCGAGTAACAACGTCGCCATAAAAAAGCCCGAATCAGCGTTATGCCGGTTCGGGCTTTTTTATGGCTTCAACAATTCTTCATTAATTCCGCGTCAAAAATTCACACTTTCGATGCTAAAGTGGCGGCCTGTAAGATTATTTTCCTATTTCTATCCTGAGAAGAGTTTATGTCTAGAGTATTTACCTCTATTGGCGAGTTTTTCGCGCTTTGGCGCTTCACCCGTATTGCATTTTTAATAGTCATCCTGTTGATGGCTATAGGCATCTGGAAATATTTTTTTAGTAAAAATGGCGATGCTGACAATTATGTAACCGCAACGGTTGAGCAGGGTGAAATCCAAAATCTGGTAACGGCCACCGGCGTGTTGCAACCGCGTGAATATGTAGATGTAGGTGCGCAAGTTTCCGGGCAACTGAAAAAATTGTTGGTAGTAGTGGGTCAACAAGTAAAAGCGGGCGATTTGTTAGCTGAAATTGATGCAACTGTGTTTCGTGCCAAAGTAGATGGTATTCGCGCGCAGTTACAAAACCAGCAAGCGCAGTTAGGCGATAGACAAGCGCAATTGACCTTGGCAAAAATTCGTGCAGATCGCCAACAGAATCTTTTTAAAGACGATGCAACCACCAAAGAATCTGTACAAGTTGCAGAGGCAAGTTATCAATCAGCAGGCGCGCAGTTAAAAGCCTTGCAAGCACAAATTCAACAAACGGAATCTAGCCTGCGTGCAGAAGAAGCTAACTTGGCTTATGCGCGAATTTACGCACCCATGAGCGGCACAGTGGTTTCTATTACATCGCGTCAAGGGCAAACCCTTAACGCAAACCAGCAAGCACCTACTATTATGCGCATCGCTGATTTATCTACTATGACAGTGCAAACGCAAGTGTCAGAGGCAGATATTGGCAAATTGCACGTTGGTATGCCGGTGTATTTCACCACCTTGGGTGGGCAGGATTATCGCTGGTATAGTAAGTTAGATCGTGTGGAACCAACACCACAAGTGACTAGCAATGTTGTGCTTTATAACGCTTTATTTGATGTGCCCAATGAGAACGGCGTGTTAATGACCAGCATGAGCACACAAGTATTTTTTATCGCTGCACAAGCACGCGATACTTTAGTAATTCCAGCCTCTGCACTCAATTTTAAAATCCATAAACCGGGTGATGAAAATGAAAAACCGTGGGGCGATAAAAAGCCAAATGATGCCGATCGCAAAAAAGAACCAGAGCAACAATCATCTGCCAGTGCAGCATCCGCTGAAAAACCTGCCAAAGAAAATGCAGCCTCTTCTACAGCTACAGCGGCGACCAGTGAAAAAGATAAACGCGGTGAGCGCAACCAAAGATCAGCCGGCGAACATGCCTCTGGTGAGCTAGCAGGTGAAGAGCGTTGGGCGCGTAAGCGTGGGCAAGGGCCGCGTCGCGCTGCACCACCCAGTGCAACTGATGAAGTAAAACCGCAACCCGCAACCGTACAAGTTATGGATGCAAAAGGTAATTTAACCGAACGCCATATTATGGTAGGCATTAGCAGCCGCGTGCGCGTGCAAGTGTTAGAAGGTTTGCAGGAGGGTGAAAAAGTTGTATCCGGTTTCCGTCAGCAAGAAAAATCAAATGCTTCTAGTGCAGGTGCTATGCCCGGAGGCCCAGGTGTAGGTGGTGCTCCAGGTGGCGGTGCGCGTCAAATGCGTTAAAACGCAAGTGTGTATTTGAACGATGATCTTTTACTCTTTTTTGTGTTGATGATTTTATGGCCGACAAGCAACCGCTTATTAAATTAACTGGCGTGACCAAAACCTTTCAAAACGGTGATGTGTCTACGCGAGTTCTGCACGGTATTGATTTGGAAATTTACCCCGGTGAATTTGTGGCGCTGATTGGCCAATCGGGATCGGGAAAATCCACGTTGATGAATATTCTCGGCTGTTTGGATAAACCGAGCGAAGGCGAATATTATTTTTCCGGAAAAAATGTATCGAGTTTTGATGCCGATGAATTGGCGCAATTGCGTCGCGAAGCTTTTGGCTTTGTTTTCCAAAGTTATAATTTATTAGCAGGCTCAACCGCCTGTGAAAATGTTGAAATGCCTGCAACCTATTCGGGTATGTTGCCTGAAGAGCGTCGTGAGCGTGCCGCAGAATTATTAAGTTCACTAGGTTTGCATGCACGTTTAGATCATCGCCCTAATCAATTATCCGGTGGTCAGCAACAGCGTGTGTCTATTGCGCGCGCCTTAATGAACGGCGGTCAAATTATTTTAGCCGATGAACCCACCGGCGCTTTAGATAGTAATAGCGGCAAAGAAGTGATGAAGCTGCTAAAGAGTTTATCGGAGCAGGGCCATACCATTATTTTGATCACCCACGATGCCAAAGTCGCGAGTCATGCAAATAGATTAATTGAAATTCGCGATGGCTTAATTGTGGCCGATGCCGGCCCGAGTGAAGTGAAGTTTCCTCCTATTGTTGATGCAAAATTACACGGTGAACCGAGTTTTTCAACCGAGATAGTAGAAGGCGCCAAAACTGCATTTCGCTCACTGCGCAGCAATGTTTTTCGTACCATATTAACTCTCTTGGGAATTGTGATTGGCGTTGGCTCGGTCATTACCATGTTGGCAATTGGCGATGGTGCTAAAAAAGCCGTCGTCGATAGTATTAGTGCTATGGGGAGCAATTTATTAATTGTGCGCCCCGGTGGGCCAGAGCAACGGCGTGCATGGGAAATTAGAACGCTAGTGCCGGAGGATGTAAAAGCCATTAATGAATTGCCGCATGTTTCAGCCGCTTTGCCTGAACTTACCGGTAATTACACCCTGCGTTACGGCAATGTGGATGTAAGCACAGACATTAATGCCACCGGTTTTAAATATCCCTCTGTGCGCAAATGGGATGTTGCATCGGGAACATTTTTTACCGAAGAAGATGAAAATACCTACGCAACTGTTGCGGTATTGGGCACAACCGTTAAGAGAAAAATGTTTGGCGATGAAGACCCGCTCGGCAAATATATTATTGTGAACAATGTGTTGTTCCAAGTAATAGGTATTATGGCTGAACGCGGTGCCGATGCGGGCGGGCAAGATCAAGACGATAAAGTTATGGTTCCCTATACCACCGGCAGCTTGCGAATTTTTGGCCGCCGTTTCTTGCGTAATGTAACGGTTTCAGTTTCTGACGAAGCTTATATGCAAGATGTTCAAACCTCGGTGACATCGCTTTTGATGGAGCGTCATGGCAGTGAAGATTTTACGATTCGCAACATGGCTTCACTCATTGATACCCTATCCGCAACCCAAAACACCATGACGATTTTGCTCGGCTCCATTGCGGCTATTTCGCTCTTGGTGGGCGGCATTGGCGTAATGAATATTATGTTGGTGAGTGTCACTGAGCGAACGCGAGAAATTGGCGTGCGCATGGCAACGGGGGCGCGAACACGGAATATCATGCAGCAATTCTTAATTGAGGCGCTAGCGGTTTCTGCTTTAGGGGGAATCATAGGCGTTATTTTAGGGCTGCTCTGCGCGGCGCTGGTAGGACGCTTCGGAATGCCAATTGATTATTCCATGGCTCCTGTGGTGCTCGCCTTTAGCTGCGCCTTTTTAACCGGCTTAATTTTTGGTTTTCTACCTGCGCGCAAAGCCGCGCGGTTAAATCCAGTTACCGCTTTAGCGTCGGAGTAACTCAGTGAAATTTAATAATCTAGTAGGATTTAAAAGCACAGTGAAATTTAATAAGTGTGTTGCTGTTAGTTTAACGCTTGTCATGTGCATGAGCTTGGCAGCGTGTTCTTCTATGGATAAGGTTCCAGAAACAAACATTGAATTTTCACCCGTATGGGAATATGCCCCTCAATCTGAAAATACTATCAATATTGAAAAAGAATGGTGGCGAGCATTTGACTCGGCTCAGCTTACACAACTTGTTGAAGTTGCCCAGCAAAAAAATCCTGATGTGGTAATAGCCGCCGAACGTGTTAAACAAGCCGAGTTGCAAATGAAAATTGCTAACTCAACTTTGTTTCCATCTTTAGGGTTGAGTGCATCTACTCGCGAAAGTAAAAATAAGCCTGATGGTGGTGATTGGTCAGCTACTGCAGGTTCAAGTAGCGCAGGCTTGTCGGCAAATTATGAAGTGGATTTATGGGGTGGAGAAATGGCTAATCGCCACGCATCCAGATCGAGTTATAAAGCGACTGTGTTTTCCAACGAAGCAACGCGTTTAAGTATTTCAGCCGGTGTAGCAACTGCATGGTTTAACTATTTGGCTCTGCAAGAACGTATTGTGACAGCTAGAAAAAATATTGAAATTGCAGAACGCATTCAAAAAATTGTGGATTCGCTCTATCGCAATGGTTTGGCGAATGCAGCTGATGTTGCCGTGCAAAGAACCAATTTTTTGTCGCAACAAACTGCACTGTTACCTTTGCAATTACAGTTAGATCAAACCCGTGCGGCAATTGCGTTGCTGCAAGGGCAAATCCCTCAAGGTTTTCAACTGGCCAGTGAAAATATTATCAATTTAAATATTCCAACAATTACTGCAGGTGTGCCTGCAGAGGTAATTACTCGCCGCCCGGATGTAGCAAGTTCAGAAGCGCAATTGCAAGCATCGTCTGCCAATGTTTATGCGGCACGTACAGCATTGCTGCCCAGTATTCAGTTGGGTGCCAATATGGGTACATCTGCCAGTGAATTGTTCAGATTGAACCCCGCTACACAATCAGCAGGTTGGAGTTTAAGCCTTGCACAAAATCTATTTGCAAGTGGCAGGTATGTTAATCAAGTGCGCGTTAGTGAATCGCGTCGTGTGGAGTTGTTGGAGCAATATCGCAAAGTTATTTTAACCGCACTGCAAGAAGTAGATGATGCGCTAAACCGCGTTAATGTGACCCAGCAACAAGAGGCGAATCAACAAACTATCGTGGAGCAGGCTGCCCGCAGCCTGCAATTAAATGAAGTGCGCTATCGTGAAGGCGGCATAGATTTACAAGGCCTGTTAGATTCGCAGCGCAGTTTATTTCAAGCGCAAGATTCACTAGCACAGCAGCGTCTTGCCCGTTTAAAAGCGGCGGTGGATTTGTATAAAGCACTTGGCGGTGGTTGGCAAAAAGAGTAAAGCTGTTCTAGAGCAAAAAGCTCGACGCAATGTGAATTGAGTCGGGCTTTTTTATGAGGGTGTTTTCGGCTCGCGTCCGCTTGTGTATCGTTATATAGGGCTATCTGAATGCAATAAGCGCAGCAGTTACAGCTACATTTAGGCTTTCCACGCCGTTGTTCATAGGGATGTGGACGCTTTCATTACACAATTGAGCAACTTCTTTCGAAACGCCATCTGTCTCATTACCCAATATGTAAATGCAGGATTGCTCAGGCGAAAACTCTTTTAAGGTGGATTTTGCGTGGGAAGAGAGCGAGCAAATTACGGTGCCTTCCGCTTTAAAATCTTTTAATGCTTGAGCTAAATTTTTGCAGCGCAAAATGGGTGCGCGAAATACAGTGCCAGCGCTTGCTTTAATAACTAAAGGATCAATCTGTGCGCTGCCTTGTTGCGGTAGCAAAATCCCATCAATGTTGCCCGCACAAGCCGAGCGAATAATCATGCCGAGGTTTTGTGGATTGCTTACACCATCCAATGCGAGCAAGGTGAATTTTTTGCCAGCGTTTTTGGCGATAAAATTATCGTAGGTTTGAAATCCACGACAAATTAAATCTGCCGCTACGCCTTGATCTTGACTGGAATTTTTGGATATGCGTGAAAGCTCTGCGCGATTGTGATACAAAATTTCCGCGCCCTTGGCTTTGGCGAGTTTAATAATATCATCCAAAATTTCTGCAGATTTATTGCTTTCTGCCAAATGCAAACGGTGAATATTGGTCGCTTTATCTTGCAGGGCTTCCAGTACGGGTTTGCGCCCATACACGGTAAGCAAACCATCAAAAAACTTTTTCTTATCTAAGTAAGCTTGGCTATCGCCACGATCTTTATGCGTGTCGCGTTCTTTGTTCATACTGAATTCTTTTAAAGGGTGATTTTGTCTATCTTAACGCGCAACGCAAAGTTGTTTGTAAGCGCGTACGGCGTTCTCCAGCCCCATGGCGATAGCATCTACCGTTAAGGCGTGGCCAATAGAGACTTCGAGCAGTTGCGGCACTTTGCGGAAGTGGGCGAGGTTGTCTAAATTTAAATCATGACCTGCATTTAAACCCAAACCGATTTTTGCCGCGTGTTTGGCCGCGGCATAATAGCGTTGGAATAAGTGTTCAAAATTCTCATCTTGATGTTTGAAAGCTTCCGCATAAGGGCCGGTATAAAGTTCTATGCGGTCAGCACCTATTGCTTTGGCTAATTCAATTTGTTCTAGATCTGGGTCCATAAATAAACTAGTGCGCACGCCGGCAGCTTTTAATTGCGCTAGAATTGGCTTTAAACGTGCGCTCGATATTTTTAAATCAAACCCATGATCAGATGTCAGTTGATCATTGCTGTCGGGTACGAGTGTGCATTGTTCGGGTTTGGTATCTAACACCAATTGAATGAAGCCAGGAAAGTCGCCAATTTTTTCAGCAAAAGGATTGCCTTCAATGTTGAATTCAGCGTGTGGGTTATCCTTTAACAATTCTGCCAACGCATAAACATCATGTGGGCGAATATGGCGCTGATCTGGGCGCGGGTGTACCGTTAAGCCATCTGCTCCAGCGGCCAGGCAAACTTGGCCGTGCGCAACAACATCAGGGTAATTGCCTTCGCGAGAATTACGAATTAAGGCAATTTTATTTAAGTTAACGCTAAGTGCGGTTGGTGTGTTCACGCTATTCAATTCACTTAATTCCATTCTGAGCGACGTTTACGTTTTCCAAATAATTGTAAAATGAAGGAAAGTATGACACCCGCTAAAATGAGTATGCCGCCATAAATACGTTGTTTGTAGGCATCACTTTTTTGCAGTCGATCATTTTCTGCTTTCAGTACGTCGCGCTCAACCAATAATGATTGATTGATCTTATTCATATTTTGGTTTTCTTGTTCCAAATTGATATCTGATGTTGGTGACTTGCGAATTTCTTCGAGCTCTTTACTAAGGTTTTGTGCTGCCGCTTGTGCGCTCGCTAATTCATTTTTTAACAGTATATTTTGCTTCTGCAGCTCAACCATATCAGTTGGGCCAGATGTGAGTGCCGCCAGCTTCATGGATGCTGTGGGTTCAGAAATTAAGTTCTGGCTACGCATCCAGCCCTCAATTCCTTCGCTGGTTGCTACCCGCGACCATTTGTTTTTGTTGGCATCTTCTTCTTCGCTGAGAAACTTTAGGCGAGTGCCTGTGGGTAAGCCGCTTTTAATAATGGTTGACTGGTTGTCTTTGTCTGCGCGAAGTGGAATATAAATGATATCGGTAACGAATCTGTCTTCAGCAAAGCTAGCTGTGGAAAAAGTCGTTAAGGTCGCGGCCACGCTTATGAGGCCTGCTAATACTATTTTTTTCATGTGAAATCCTTGAGGAGATTAAGGCAGCACTTTCTTAAAAGGTTTAACGGTAACTTTGGCGTAAACGCCAGCAGCTATGTAAGGGTCTGCAGCAGCCCAAGCTTCTGCATCAGCCAATGAATTAAATTCTGCCACAACCAAGCTGCCAGTAAAGCCTGCATCGCCCGGGTTTTCATTATCAATTTTAGGGTGCGGCCCAGCGATGATTAAACGGCCTTCATTTTTTAACGATTCAAGGCGCGCTAAATGATCGGGGCGAGCCAATTTACGTTTTGCTAAGCTATCTTGAATATCTTCACTAATAATGGCGTAAAGCATAAAAAATCTCTGTTAATTATTTACTTGGTTCTTGCATCACTTCTTCGAAAGTAAGGCCGGTAAGTAAGCGAATGCTGCGGAAAATATACATCAATGAAAGCACCATAATAATCATGGATGGAACCGCAATTACTGGGAAGCTAATGGCATTCATTTTACCCACTTCAATATTGAAGGCTTCTGTACCTGCCGGGCTCATAACAATCATTTTTGCGAGAATATAGTTAAGCATGGAAGAAAGAAAAAAAGATCCTGTTAATACATATGAACCTATGCGTAGCGTTTTTTCGAAGGCTTCAGTTTTACCATGCTCTTTAAGTGCGGTAGAAATTTTATCTACATTGAGAATAGTATCGTTATAAATAAACGTTTTCACTAGCGGGAAACGTGTTCTGGTAGAGATCAATACGATTAAACCAATTAAACCGGGAATCGCCGCTTCTTTAATGGCGTAATATTCTGTGGGTAATTTTAAAATTCCAATACCACCGGTGAGTAAAACACTAAAAACACCTAGCGCAGAGAAAAAATTAATTTTGCGATTAATAATAAAATCTCTAAGACCATAAATAACAGGGAAGGCCAGGGCAACCACCAGCCCCCACACTGGCCCCAAATGTTGTGGGCCACTTAATTTAGTTAAAATAAGTGTAGGAATCACAATATTCATAAGAATATTGATTAGCATATTTTCTTTTTTGGGTTTGGCTTTTGCAACAGGTTTCGTGCTGCTCTCAGGAGCAGTTGCTGGTTCTTTATTAGAATTATCAGCAGAAAGATTATCGGTCATCATCAGTCTCGGTCATAATGGGCGCGCTAGCCCGGTGTTACGTTAATTCGTTATTGTTTAGGCCACTCGTTGGGATGACCCTGTGAAATTTGATTTGCACTGCCACAGCCATTTTTCAGATGGCATTCTAAGCCCGCAAATGCTGCTATTGCGAGCAAAAGAGCGCGAAGTAGACGTCTTGGCGTTAACTGACCACGATACCATAGCAGGGTTGTTTTTGGCACAAAAAGCCGCTGATGAATGCGGTGTTACCTTGATTAATGGCATCGAATTCTCCAGCCAATGGGGGAAGGGTGGAGTGCATATTGTGGGCTTGGGTTTTCGGGTGGATTCACCTGAGCTCAGAGCTGCCATTGAGTCCCAAAACATCGCTCGTTCCGGCCGTGCAGAACAAATAGCTGCGCGGCTTGCAAAGGCGGGAATCACAGGAACCTTGGAAGGTGCACAGCTGTTAGCAGGCAATGCGTATGTGGGGCGGCCTCATTTTGCACAACATTTAGTCAATATTGGCGCCGTCAGTAATATTAATGCGGCATTTAAGAAGTACTTGGGTACGGGTAAATTGGCCGATGTGAAATTTCAATGGCCAAATATGGCCACTATTATCGAATGGATTCATGCGGCGGGCGGTGTTGCTGTCTTAGCTCATCCTTGTAAATACGATTTAACGCGGACCAAAATGTGCGCACTTATTAAAGATTTTGCGGTAGCGGGTGGCGATGCCTTAGAAGTGGTCAGCGGCATGCAAGCACATGCCGTTACCGAAGACTTAGCGAAAATTGCAGAAGCTAATCATTTGGCCGCTTCTTGCGGTAGTGATTTTCATCTCCCAGGCCACCCTTGGCAGGAGTTGGGATCTTTTCCTGCGTTACCTGAACGGTGTCGTCCGGTATGGGAATTACTCGGTTTTGCCGCATAGGCAATTATTTTTAGATCTTAGCGAAAGGAATAAAGCCCATGGCTCAATTTTTTCAGATTCATCCAGAAAACCCACAGCATCGCTTAATAGTCCAAGCGGCAGATATTATTCGGAAGGGTGGAATAGTGGTTTATCCAACGGATTCGGCTTACGCTCTGGGTTGCCATATTGGCGATAAGGATGCGCTCGACCGAATCCGTGCTATGCGCAAACTCGATAAAAATCACAATTTCACGCTCATGTGCCGCGATCTTTCAGAGCTCTCCACCTTTGCTCGGGTAGATAACGCTGTTTATCGTCTCATCAAAAATCACACACCCGGTGCTTACACGTTTATTTTAGAAGCCACGGCAGAAGTTCCACGTCGTTTAATGCATCCCAAGCGTAAAACCATCGGGCTCCGTGTGCCAGACAACGCCATCGCGTTAGCGTTATTGGCTGAAGTGGGTGAACCTATTATGACCAGCAGTTTACTAATGCCGGGTGATGAATACCCCATGACAGACCCTTACGACATGCGTGGCCCTTTGGAGCATTCGGTGGATTTGATTATTGATGGTGGCTACTGCGGTTTGGAACCCACTACCGTTATTGATTTAACCGGTGATGCACCTGAGTTGATTCGCCAAGGTAAAGGCGATTTCTCACCGTTTGAATAAAATTTTCTTATGCCGTTAAACGCAAAAAAACCAGCATCTAGGCTGGTTTTTTTACGTTTGATTAGGGAGTATTACACCTTCTTCACAAACTCCGATTTCAACTTCATAGCGCCAAAACCGTCAATTTTGCAGTCGATATCGTGATCGCCATCGACCAAACGAATATTTTTCACTTTGGTTCCCACCTTTACTGAAGATGAAGTTCCTTTGACTTTTAAGTCTTTGATAACAGTAACGGTATCTCCATCTTGCAGAATATTGCCGTTCGCATCTTTAAAGATTTTGGTCGTTTCGCCTGTTGCCGCTTCGCCTGCCGCCCATTCGTGGGCGCATTCTGGGCAAATACATAGGCTGCCATCTTCATAAGTGAATTCGGAGTTGCATTTCGGGCAGGGGGGTAGAGCGCTCATGGAGTTTCCTGTTTTGGTGTGTGTTCGGCTAAAGTCAAAGCCCTGATAAAAAGTGTGGGCATTCTACTCTAAACGCGCTCGGCTTCGCTTCCTCTATTTGGCGGTGTAGCCAATGAACGATTGTTAATGGCTCTGACCTGCGCTTATGGCTATAATGCCCGACTTATTTGCGAGCTGTGCTCGCCAGAATTTTGAAGATCAGGTTGTGTAGTGAATTCATCCAGTGAAGAAAACAGCGATTTTGCCTTGGTTGCCGAGCCTTTAGAGCCAGCAGCAATTGATGCCGAGTCTGCCGAGCCGGCTGCTGAAAAAGCAGAAGCTGCGTCCGCTGCCGCTGATGCTCACTCACGCCCAACGCAAGGTGAAATGCCCTTTGCCATAGTGCACGGCAAGGCATATACCCAGTTGCCTCAGGATTTGTATATCCCGCCGGATGCATTAGAAGTCTTTTTAGAGGCTTTCGAAGGCCCACTAGATCTATTGCTCTACCTTATCCGTCGCCAAAATATTGATATTCTGGATATCAACGTCTCTGAAATCACTAGCCAATATATGGCCTATGTCGATTTAATGGATTCCAGCCAATTTGAGTTGGCGGCAGAATATTTGGTGATGGCGGCGATGCTGGCAGAAATAAAATCGCGCATGTTGTTACCGCGCTCCAGCGAAGAAGCCGAGGAAGAAGATGATCCGCGTGCATCGTTAATTCGTCGCTTGCAAGAATACGAACGTTTCAAACAAGCTGCCGAAGATATCAATGCTTTGCCGCGTATTGGCCGCAATATTTATCAAGCCTCTGCGCAAGCGCCGGATCGCAGCTTAACTCGTCCCGATCCCGATGTTGAATTACAAGAATTATTACTGGCACTGTCTGAAGTGCTGCGCCGTGCCGATATGTTTGAAAGTCACCATGTATCTAAAGAAAAACTTTCCACCCGCGAGCGTATGGCGCAAGTGTTAGATACGCTGGCGCACAATCACTTCGTTCCTTTTGTGAGTTTATTCAAAGTGGAAGAAGGGCGTTTGGGTGTAGTAGTTACCTTTTTGGCGGTAATGGAATTGATTAAAGAATCGCTGGTGGAAATTGTACAAAGCGAATCCTTTGGCCCTATTCACGTAAAAGCAAGAATGCAATGACAGACGAAAATCTAACTAAAAAAGAAGCTCTCGAACCCGAAGAAATTGCTGCAGAAGATGCAGCGAGTGCCGCTGATTTGAAAGAAGAAGCTGGCGAACCTGCAACTGTTGCAGTCACTCAGCAACCGGTTGATAAAGCCATGCTGCGTAAGATTGTGGAGGGTGCAATTTTGGCAGCAGCACAACCCATTACAGTTGCGCGCATTTTAGAATTGTTTGATGAAGAAGTCGCACCAGAAAAAGATGAAATACTTGCTGCACTGCAAGATATTCAAGCTGATAACGCCGAACGCGGTTTTGAGTTGAAAGAAGTGGCATCCGGTTGGCGCTTTCAAGTACGCGAAGAATTAGCGCCTTGGGTCAATCGCATGTGGGATGAGAAGCCACAAAAATATTCGCGCGCACTCTTAGAAACGCTGTCATTAATTGCTTATCGCCAACCGATTACCCGTGGCGATATTGAAGAAATTCGCGGTGTCGCCGTAAGCTCGCACATTATGAAAACGCTGATGGAGCGGGATTGGGTGAAAGTGGTTGGTCATCGCGATGTTCCCGGTCGTCCATCCCTTTATGCAACAACACGTCAGTTTTTGGATTATTTCAATTTAAAAAATCTGGAAGATTTACCATCGCTCAGCGAAATTCGCGATTTGGATGAGATGAATAATGTGCTCAACCTAGGTGATGAAGAAGGTCTCGGCGAAAAAGACGATGAAGTGATTCCTGATGCGCCCGCAGAAATTATTGCTGACGTACCAGTTGATGCTGAGTTAGAAGAATTTGTGGATGGTGAAGAAGCATTTGTTGATGCTGACGACGAGACTATCGTTTTAAAAGATACTGTCGTTGAAATTGATGAAGAGGTTTCACTGCAAGCAGGTACAGAAACAAATATAGAATCGAGTGCGGATGTCGCACAAGATGACGATGAAAATACAAATGAGGAAACTAACAAGGCTAAGCAATAACGGCTTAGCCTTGTAACACTATATGGTGAAGAAAACTAACCACCCCACTTTTGATGGCGCATCAAAAGGTGACGATTCTAAAGGCAAAAAAGCTGGTAACAGCAATTCTGTCGGCGCGAATCGTGATAAACCCGCCAAGGCTGTGAAGCCAGCGATTGCCGAATATTTTGCGGCAGCTACTGAAAAAGCCTCACGTAAAAAAGCAGCTGATAATTTTTCCGCTGAATTTAAAGCTAAACATTCGTCCAAAAGAAAACCTGAGCTGGTAGAGCGCGAAGCTCGCTCAGAAAAATTTGGCGATAAAAAAACTGCCAAGCAAAATTTTGCAGTCGCTTCTGATGAAGCTGAAGCAGTTGATGCTGCCGATGAAAAGCTGCAAAAAGTACTCGCCCGTGCTGGCATAGGTTCGCGCCGTGAAATGGAGCGCGCAATTGAAGCGGGCCAAGTTAAGGTTAATGAGCGCGTTGCAAAATTGGGTGACCGCGTAACCTCAGACGATAAAATTTTTGTCGATGGCAAGCGCGTGGTTTTGCGTACCGAGGCTACTCGTCGTCGCGTTATTTTATACAACAAGCCTGAAGGTGAAATCTGTTCACGCTCAGACCCTGAAGGTCGCCGCACTGTCTATGACGGTTTACCGCATTTAAAAGGCGAGCGCTGGATTTCAATCGGCCGTTTGGATTTTAATACCAGTGGTTTATTGCTATTTACTAATGATGGGGAGCTGGCAAATAAATTAATGCATCCATCATCCGTTATTGACCGCGAGTACCTTGTGCGTATTCAAGGCAATGTCGATGACGAAATGAAGCGCGCTTTGTTGGAAGGCGTTTTGTTGGATGACGGCGTTGCACGTTTTACCGATATTGTTGATGGTGCTGGTGAATCTCGCAACCGTTGGTTCTATTGCGTGGTAATGGAAGGTCGCAACCGTGAGGTGCGTCGTCTGTGGGAATCGCAGGGCGTAAAAGTGAGCCGTTTAAAACGCGTGCGCTATGCGAATATTTTTATTCCATCGCATGTACGTGTAGGGCAGTGGACTGAACTGAGCGAAAATGAAATCGCCGATTTGTGTTTAACCGCCGGTTTCGATAAAGATACGCATACCAAGTTAATGCCACCCTCGCGTGATGAAAAAAGCCAGCGTGCGCGTCATGAAAACAAACTGCGTGCTGCCTCGGCGCCACCAAGACGTTCGAAGCCTGCACCGCGAAAACCCAAACCTGAATAGCTAGTTAATATAGCTATAGATGAAGACGGATTGGCAAAAACTGATCCGTTTTTTATTTATAGGCTGCAGACCTACATTAAATCAAAAAATAATTTAAATAATATAGGTAGGTGATTTTGTGGGGTTTGCCGCCATTCCATTTGTGTTGTGGCCAAATTTACTTGACCGCTACATTCATATCAATATAAAGTTCGTCGCTATAAAATTTCAAAAGAATAAAACTATATAACTGATTTTTTAGATGTTTCAGGCTTTAAAATAACCGCACAAAGTGTGCGTGTTTTTGATGTAATTACCTAAAGAATAAAAATTAGTATATTTATAGGTTGTTTCGTCACATATTATAAGAATGGAAACAAAGGAAGAGTAGCTTTTACGCTTAATAAAATTTATCGTATTTTTCCTAGCTAATACAAATATCTTCCTAAAAATAATAATCCGGACACCTGTCGTCTGGATCGGTCAGATGTAAAATAAGCGCATAAATAGTATGGATATTTCCGCGATAGATTATATAAAAATTGCAGATGAACTATTTGAAAACCAGTTCGGTAGTGAATCTATATTCAACTTTCAGTCACCTTTAGTTGATGATCATAGTGAAGCTGAAGTAAAGGAAAAATGGCTGATTCCCTTAACAAAACTTATCGTGTTTTACCTTCAAAATTTAGATGGCTACTCAAGAATGGTTTATGTTGGGGAAAGGGCTAACCGACCTTTTTCTACCGAGATAAACCTTGCGCAAAGAAAAGAATATTTTGAAAAAATAATTGCCAACGATTTAAAAATTCTTGAGGGGCATTTGGGGCATCTTAACCCTAATGGCACTAAAATCCTCCGAGAATTACACCAACCTTTGTTGTCCACAATCACATCTACCGATGTACGTATCACTACGATTGGTGATTGTTTGATGACACAGCTAAACACGACTATTACTAATCTTGCATCTGCTGCAAATATTGGCATTGTAGCAAATGAATATTATATGGGAGCTTGGGGTAGGGGTAATCATGACAACTTACCCCAAATTTCTGAAGGTGATAATCTCAATGTGGTTGCTCTCAGCCTTTTTACTTATTGGGGGCACCCAACGCATAGGCTGTTAATGAAACAGCTTTGGGAAGATACAATTTCTGATGCTGAAGCAGACTCTCTAGTCGATTCTATTATTGTTTACATCAAATCTTATTTGGGTAAATTAAAATCAAGTACAGATGCATTGATATTTTTACATAATTCTTCGGGTCTTCCTTGGCTGGTAGATCATGTATGCCTTGATTTTTATCCATGGCTTATGCAAGAAAAACGTAATACGGCTCGAATGGAGGTTTACACGGGGCTTATTAACAATGCCATTGATGAGATTGTTGAGGCGGAAGGTAATATTTTTCTGATTGATGAGCGGTCTATAGTCGCACAGGCTGGTCGAGAAGGTGTTTATGCTGATGTCTTTTCTTCATTAAAGTTGGGTGATGCATTTTTTCATCATAATAATTTTGGTTGGCAAATTGCTAATGTTTACATGGATAAAATTAAGAAAATTTTATCTGTCCGTAGAAAGAAAGTGATCTTTGTTGATTTTGATAATACCTTATGGCAAGGAGTGATGGCGGAAGGCGGCGTTAAACATTTTTATGAAAAGCAAAAAATAGTGAGTAGCTTGGGAAAGCGTGGGATTATTTTGGTTGCCTTAAGCAAAAACTCGCTTGAGAACATCCGTTGGTCTGAAATGCGTATTTGCCAGCGGGAATTTGCATGTATAAAAATTAATTGGCAAAGTAAAGTTGAAAATATTATTGATGCTTGTCATGCGCTTAATATAAGCCATGATCAATGTATTATGCTTGATGATATCAGTGAAGAGTTGGCATTGGTTAATTTGCACTTGCCAGGTTTACTTACATTAAATGCCACCCAAAATGAAAGTTGGGAAATACTTAAGTTAATGTGTAGATATCACTATAAGTCTGTACAGGAGGGCGTTAATAGAAATAAATTATATCGTGATAATCACCATCGGCAGTCTTATATTAATAATAAATCTGAAAAAATTATTGATACTCATGCATTATTAAGCCCTCTGGCGATTACCGCTACTATGACAAGAGCAAATCAGGGCGATGTTGATCGGGTACATGAGTTATTGCTACGCACCAATCAATTTAACTGTTCTGGTAGTAAATACTCAAAAGCATTATTGCAAGAAGCTATTGGCAATCAAAATATTATTATCTACTGTTTCTCACTTCAGGATAATTTTGGTGATATGGGCTTGGTCGGGGTGGTAATCTTGCGGCCACAAACTGAGAGCTGGTTGATTGAAAACTTTGTAATGAGTTGTCGTTCTATGGGTTATGACCTGGAAAATTTAATGCTGGCAACCGTATTGCAAAAACTGTCAGCATACTCGGTTGTAGGTGTTCTTGTGCCTACAGCAAAGAATAAGCCCGCACAAAGTTTATATGCCAACTTTGGTTTTGAGGAGCATGAACCGCAGTTATGGCACCATTCGTCAATTTATGATGCTCAACTCACGCCTTCTTGGATTTCATTTAAAGACCTAACCGCTGATAATTGAGCGGTTAATAATTTTATTAAAATAATAAAGTAAGTATTTCATTTGTCAGGTATGTTTTATTCGTCAGTTTTTTAAAAGTTCTTTGATCCGGTTCTCTTGGCAGCGGTTTATACCTAACAATAATATAAATTTAGCAGCGTTTGCTGCAAATAAGATCGTCTCAGTGGTTGGAGGCAAAAAAATGGATTTTTTTTGTCAGTTTAACTGACAGAAAAGTTTCCATATCAACGGTCAGATAAAATATCTGGCTATATCTTTACAATTGAAAGGAGTTTTTTATGAAAACTGTAGATTTAAATAAAGATCAATTGGCATTGTTGAACGGTTCTAGCGATGTTGAAGTGATGAGTTTAGAAGATATGTACACCGTTGCTGGTGGTCAATCTTGCCCTTACGGCACAAAATTGACACCTGTTACTACTCAATCTTGTAACTGGTACGGTTGTACAACCACTACAACTTACGTTTGCCGTTAATTTGGCACGCCTTTTTCGTTTAGTTACGATTAATGGCACTAACATCGCTCGCTTGTCGGGCGATGTTCTTTAAAAAATTTTTACTTAAAGGATTTTGGTATGAGCACTTTGAATAAAGATCAATTGGCATTGTTAAATGGATTTAACGATATCGAAGAATTAAGCGCAGAAGAAATGCATGATATTGCCGGCGGATATCCATATTATGTTCCGGTTGGGCAATCTTGTCCGTATGGGACTGTTGCTAGGGCAACATATGAAGTGCCACAGTGTGGGCCGGGTTATACGTACGTTTTTCAATGCCCCAAGATTGTCTATCAGGTTTGTGTTCCATAACAATAAGATACTGATAAATTTGAGAAAATATCAACATCGCCTTTCTACATTAAGGCGATGTTTTTTAGGAGTTTAAAGTGGCAACTATTTTATATGCATGGGAGTATGGCGCGGATTTAGGACACGTTAGCGTTTTTTTGCCGATTGCAAAAAAATTGCGTGCACAAGGACACAATATTCGTATATCCATACCTTTTTCGGCAAATAGCGCTCCCCTCATTAAGCAAATTTTGACTGAAAATGAATTTGAGTTTTTAGATGCGCCGGGCTCCTATGTCAAAATGGCTGGAGGGGAGATAGCATCCCATGCAGAATTAATGCAGCAACTTAGTTGTTTTCGAATGCTGGATGACTTCCAATTCTTTTTCAAATCTTGGCTAACGTTGCTTGAAGAAGAATCTCCAGATTTAGTGATCTGCGATTTTGCACCCGTTGCACTTCTAACGGCACAGCAGCTGAACATACCCACTGTTTTAATGGATTTAGGGTTTTTTATCCCAGATCTTAATCAGCCTTTGCCGTCATTTTTTGATTACGTGATTTTCTCTAATCAAACAACAGATAAACAGACACTCGAAAATGCTAAGCAAAAAGCAGAAAGTCGGTTATTGAAAATGGTTAACACAACTTTTTCAGACTTTAATTTTCCTCCGCTAAAACAATTTACTGACTTTTATAAGGCAGATAACACTCTCTGGCTAAACTATGCGGAGTTATCTCCATTTAAGCATACGGCCAGTACAGAATTTTCGGGTGTGGTCGCTAGTGAGAATGGTGGCATAGTGCCTCAATGGAAGTTAAATCGATTTGAGTCACCAAAGATATTTGCTTACCTTAAGCAGGATAATCCTGTTAACAAAACCATCATGGAAGCATTGAGAACTGATACTACTCTTGATGTTATTATTTATATTCCTGATTGTAATGATGCTATTAAAAAAACTTGCAATTCTGATCACCTGACAATCGAATCCCTGCCTATGAACATCTCATTAGTATTTAGAGATGCAGATTTGATTATTAGTAATGCAGGCGCAGGGCTTATTGCACAAACACTATTGGCAGGCAAGCCACTTTTATTGGCACCGACTTACTTTGAACAAATTTTAAATGCCGATAGAGCCGTAAAATTAGGTGCAGCAATTAGTTTGCAAATAAATGCTACTCATGCATCTGTGCTAGAAAATATTTATAGCTTACTTGGTAATGGTTTTTATACAGCCTCTGCGCGCGCATTTGCATTCAAACATCAGCCAGCAGATGTGGATGCAATTGCTGATACTATTGTTGATACAATTCCTGTTGAAAAACGAAACTCGCATAGGGTTACTCGTAAACCTTCAGAAGTTTACAAATTTGATCAGTTAGATGTTGTGTTTTTATCGTATGACGAACCCAATGCCGATGAGAACTGGGAGGAACTGAAACGTTTGGTGCCTACCGCTAAGCGTGTTCATGGAGTGAAAGGTTTTGACGCGGCACACAAAGCTGCTGCCAATGCGGCACAAACCGAGCGTTTTATTTTGGTGGATGCAGATAATCGTATGGACCCTGCATTTTTTCAATTACAAACAATAATTCCTGCCAATTTAAGGCATTCTGTTTGGCAATGGAGCAGTATCAATCATGTTACCGGGCTTTCTTATCCATTCGGCGGGGTCAAAATATGGACTCGTTCAATTGTGGAAAAAATGCGCTCGCATGAACTCTGTGATGAAGATAATGGATTATTACTAGATTTTTGGTCGCAACCGGCTTACCAAGCATTTTGTCGTCCTTATTCACGCAATTATACCAACGGATCTCCTTATCAAGCTTTTAGAGCAGCCTATCGTGAAGCGGCAAAGATAGGTGATATGTTTGGGTTGGATAATTTTGCTGAAATGGTGCAGCGCCAAGCCAATAGTTCACACAGTCGGCGTTTGTGTATTTGGATGTCTGTAGGTGCAGATGTTGAAAATGGATATTGGTCAATGCTGGGCGCGCGGCTCGGTACGCTGCATTGTTTAAATGCTAATTTAAAGCCTAGTAATATTAATGAGTACGACTGGTTTGATCGGTTGTGGCAAGATATTTTTTCGCGTATTGCTGGTCACCATACTTTGGGTCGTGATCGCGAAGTGATATGTAATGATAATCTGATTGCAGAAGTCTACGATCTTGGCCAAAAAATACGAGAAAAAATTTCCAAGCCGCCCGTGTTGGATATGACCCCTGAAGAGTCTGCTAATTTTAAAACAGCCATGATGAACAAGGCTGATAAGGAATTGCCGCTATTTCACCCATTTGAATTGCAAACAGATATTTGTTAAGGCTGACAGTGATGAGGTTTGAATGACAGATCCAAAAGCACCGCTGTTGACTGATATAGGACCACCACTAAAAGTCACAAGCTCATTGGAAAATATAATATTGCTAATTATGGCTGTAGCTATTGTTATCGTATTGATTTTATTTTGTACCACGCCTATCTCTCGTAAGATTATGGTTCAGGGGCAGTTATCTTCAAATAGTTTTGAACAGACCGTACATGCATCTCAGCAAGGTTTGGTTAAACGTGTGTTAGTTAGAAAAGGTGATCAAGTAAAAAAAGGCGATCTACTTTTGGAGCTACTGATTGAGTCGGCTGCTGAAACATCCACTGTACCTATCATTGCTGAAAATGACGGAATTATTACTCAGGTAATAGCTGAAATAAATCATTCCGTTAGCAAAAGTCAACCGTTGTTTTTGATTAGCCAACTTCAACAGAATTGGAGGTTGGAGCTCTATTTACCCAGCACCGCTATAGGTTCTGTCACTGTAGGAGATTCAATGGATATTCGTTTTGATGCATTTCCATCGCGTATTTATGGGGCTCAATCTGCTGTAGTTAGAAATATTTCTGTAATTCCTGTTTCTGTAAATGAAATTAATCATTTAATGCTGAGCACCGCAGAGGCCTACTATCGGGTGGATGTAGAACTACCTAAAGGTTGCGATATGCCTAAAAATAGCTGCGATAAATGGCGGTTGGGCATGCGTCTAAATAGTATTGTCGTTATTGAAAAAACAGTATTTATTGATCGCTTACTAAAACCAATAACCGCGAGATAATTCAGTGTCAGGTTTACAGTTATTTTCCCGGCAACAATTGCCAATGATTCATCAGGTATCGATTGCTGAATGCGGATTATCTTGCATAGCGATGATAAGCAGTTATTTTGGTTATCAAATAGATATCCAAACACTACGTTCACGGTTTGCCACCTCTTTGCGTGGCATGAACTTTGTTGATATACAAAATGTTGCAGAAAAAATGGGCCTGGCTACTCGTGCAGTACGCGTCAAGCCAAGCTCGCTACAACATTTGCAATGCCCTGCCATATTACACTGGAATAAAAATCACTTTGTTGTATTAAAAAAGGTTGGGCGTAAAAATATTGTTATTCATGACCCTGAAGCTGGAGTGGTGACCATTCCCAACGAAGAAATAGGTGATTTTTTTCACGGTGTGGCGATGGAATTCTATCCCTCCCAGAACTTCGTTAAAGGTGTCGATAAAAAGAAAGCATCTGTTTGGGATTTATTTCGTGGTATCCCGGGTATTTGGAATGTATTGGGTAAAGCATTCCTGATTTCATTTGCAATTGAGTTTTTTGCCAACTTGATCCCGCTCTATACACAATGGATTCTTGATGATGTATTGGTAACAGGTGATCTTGATTTCCTAACGTTATTATTTATTGCTTATTTAGGGGTGGTAGCTTGTCAAAGCACTATCTCACTATTGCGCACCTGGATGTTAATGCGGTTTGGCATATCGTTAAATGCGAAATTGCAGATTCGTGTATTTACACACTTGCTTAAATTACCTCAAAAGTTTTTTGAAGAGCGTAGCATTGGCGATATTTTATCTCGCTATAACGCTTTGCATTCCATCCAAGAAACTCTGACCAGCAGCTTTGTTGAAACATTAATTAACGGCATTATGGCCATTTTTGTGGGCATTATTATTTTTGTATACAGCCCTTATCTTGCTTCTATTGCGGTGCTGTTTGTACTGGCTTATGCGCTCTTACGCTGGTTACGTTATATACCCTTAAAAAGGGCGACGGAAGAACAAATTGTTGCCGGCGCAAATGTTGAAACTCATTTTCTTGAAACCCTTCGTGGGGTTAGAAGCATACGTTTATTTAATAAAGAAGTAGTGCGTCGTAATCAATGGATGCGATTGATGTTTGAGTCTTTCAATCGCGCTATCCGTGTTGCTTATCTTAATATCAATTATGGTGAAGTAGGCAATGTTTTATCTTCCGTAGAGAGAGGATTATTGCTTTTTCTGGGCGCAAAAGAAGTGCTTTCTGGAAATATGACAATTGGTTTTCTATTGGCATTTATCGTTTTTAAAGACCAATTTGTTTGGCGAATCGATATGTTAATACAGCGAATAATTGATTTTGGGATGATTAAAATTCAAATTGATCGTTTGGCTGATATCACTCAATCCAAACCTTTGGATGAGCCAGAGCTGCCTTATCTCGCTATTGGCGAAATGAAAACTGACATTCTATTCAAAGATGTAGCTTTTCGGTATTCCAGTCATGAAAGCTGGGTGGTCCAACATTTGAATTTTCATGCAAAGGAGGGCGAACACTTAGTAATAGTGGGAAGATCTGGCTCCGGTAAAACGACGGTTGCCAAATTATTGTTGCGTTTACTTGAGCCTGAGCAAGGAGAGATTTTTATTGGAGATGTTTCATTGCACCAATTAGGATCAAGTAGCACACAATTAATTAGCTGCGTCATGCAAGATGATTCCTTGTATGCAGGAACATTACTTGAAAATATTACCTTCTTTGATAGTGAGCCTGATATGGAATGGGTTGAGCGTTGCGCACGAGTGGCTGAAATACACATGGACATTTTACAAATGAAAATGGGCTACAACACTATAGTGGGAGACTTGGGGTCTTCATTGTCGGGAGGCCAACAGCAACGGCTTTTGATAGCTCGTGCACTTTATGCCAAACCAAAAATTCTTGTTATGGATGAGGCAACAAGTGATCTAGATGTAGAGTTGGAAAGTAAGATTGCCAATAATATCCGCGAGTTAAAAATTACTCGGATTTCCATCGCGCATCGACCACAAACTATAGCTTCAGCCGATAGAACTATTGAGCTAACGCCTCAGGCTTAGTAAATCAGGAGTATTCAATGAGCGTCTGTGCCATTTTATTAAGTTACAAACGACCACAAAATATTGAACGAATATTGGTGAGTCTTAGCGCTACACCATCTATTAGTCATATAGTTCTAAGTAATAATAATCCTGCTATCGATATGGCCGAATGGATTGATTTGAAAAAACATTCTATCGAATTTATTCAGCAGACTTCTGCAGCAGTTTGTGCTAAACGATTTGAAATTGCACTAGAGTTACCCTTTGATTACTTTATTTGTCCCGATGATGATTTATTTTTGAATGCAGAGCAATTGGAAACCTTGCTGGGATACGCGCAGCAAGATAAATCCCGTATTCATGGTATGTTTGGTCAAATTAAATCTTTTCAGAAAGGGCAGGTTGGTTTTTTTTCTGGAGTTCAAGGCTTAACTTGTGAAGTGGATATATTAAATCGCATTTATTGTTTTAGTCGTGAGCATCTTTTAAAAATGGTTGAGCTTGCAAAGCTAATCGACTTGAGTTCTGTGGGCGATGCTTTGCATGTAGATGATTTGCTTTTATCCTTTTGTGGTAATGGACGTCCTGTTTGTCACGATCTTGGAGTATTTGAAGATTGCCCTACCTCTGAAGAAGCCGGTATTGCAACTTACACAGAAACTGGATTCTATGCTACACGTCTAATTGCTTATCGCCGCTTGGCGGACATAACTAGTCGATATTAACAGGCATTATTTTTAAGGAATTGATATGCAGTCGTTATTTTTGTTGCTTTCTATAGTCGGCTATCTCTATTTTTTTTGCGTCTATAGTAAATGTAAACTAATTCAAGCTCCATTTTATGTCGTTACATTTATAATTTGTTTTCTCTACATTTTTGCAGTTATTGGTTCTCTGGAGTTGGGTGCCTACATTTGTTTGGCTTGTGGCATGTTGTTGGGTGTTGTTGCTGCTTACTTAAATAGAGCTCATTATCAGGGTGTTAAGAATTGGTCAGCATTGCCCAAAAATAATTTATATGAGATTTGTTACTTAATTCCACTAGCAATAATTCTTTTAGCTATTCCATCTAGCTATCAATTCATGGATTGGGATGAATTTAGCTTTTGGGGACTAAGTATTAAAATAATTGCTGCGGCCGACACACTCTATAACTCAAGTTACCCAACAGAATATAACCATTATCCTCCTGGTCAGCAGTTGTTTCAGTATTTCATAGTAAAATTCACAGGTTGGTCAGAAAAAAATGCGTTGTATGCGCATATTGTATTGTCGTTTTCAGTCTTGCTCTATATTGCGGGTAGTTTTTATAAAAGTGCAAGCTTCAAAACAGTATTAGCTTTTTTTGCTGCTTGCATGCTGATGTATTGTTTTGGGTTTGCATATGCATCTGTTTATTCAGATAAGTTGGTTGCATTCTACTTTTGCGCGGCTTTGGTTTTTGCTTACTTTGCAAAAAATGAAATAATTGACTTGGTTTTTCTCTGTCTCGTTTTAATAACTCTTGTTTTGATCAAGCAGATTGGTCTGCTTATGGCATTATTGGTAATAGCCGTTTATTGTGTTTCCATCTTTCCTCGTTATTCAAGTTTTAATCCCAATTCTACAAATAAATCGATTGTCATCTATTTTCACGCCTATCGATTTTTAGTCATAGCCGGCATTTGTCTTTTGGGCGCTGTTTATTTCTCATATCAATCTTGGGAATGGTATGTAGACAGTATTGGTGCCAATAAAAATTTCTACAGCCCAAGCTTGTTAGAGTTTTTAGAGGGTGAAAGATTGCAAATGTTAGGAGCCACTTTATCTGAGTTTATTAAACGTATTCAGATTCCAAGTTTCATCATCGTTCGCGATATGAGCATATCTTTGCTTAATACAACATTTATTTTTCTGGTGGTTAGCATTATTGGTGTTGTTCTTTGCGATTCTAGTAGGCGTGTACGACTTGGCCTGATACTTGGAACCCTTTTTGTCGGGTGGATTGGATACATAATATTCCATCTCTATGCATACCAAGTTTTCTTTGGAAGGTGGGAGGCGTTGGCGCTTTCATCCTTCGAACGTTATGCCGCTATTTATTGCCTTTCATGGATGTTATTTCTTTATTTTTATATCACTAGTCATGTATTTGAGTTGAAGTCAAAAATAGCTTCCATTCTTGTGCTGATTTTTTGTTGCGCTACCGTCATAGGTTTGTACCCTAAATTACGATGGGACATTGGAGAAAGTTTTACAAGTTATAATTACGATATCTTACAAAGAATCAATAGCGACAAAGCAATGGTAGATGCACATGTGAAAAATGAAGATTCAGTTTATTTTATTTCACAAGGTGCTACCGCATATGATAGATGGGCATTTTATTATGCGGTTTATCCAAAAATGAAACGATTTAATCCTTGGTCTTTGTGCGCTGCCAGAGATGGCTATGCTTGTTCGTATAAAGATCTATCAGAAGGTTTGGTCGGCGATCATTACTTGATGTTGAGTAAAGCGGATGATTATTTTTGGGAGCAAGCAGGTCACTTATTTGATCCGTCTGAATATGGATCTAAGTCTGGCTTGTATGCAATTGAATATAAAGATGGGATTGTTGTTAGATTAACAAGAGTCAGTCAATCGCTAGCAAAATAAACTGAAACGTTAATGTGCAGATAATCATAGGGTTGATTATGAAGATTCTCATGTTGGGTAGCTGCATTGCGCGTGATGTTATAGATGTTGGGCTTGATAGGGGGGTATTGGCCATCCCAACCTGTTTTGCTCGTTCGAGTATCGCCTCTTTATCCAGTCAGCCTGCCATTGATGAACCTCTTCTTAAGCGCATCGCTTCACCGTATCAAGAGCGTTGTGTTCGCGCCGATATGGATAAAAGTTTTTTGCAAGTATTGGAAAAAGAGGAGTTTGATATTTTTCTCATCGATTTGGCGGAAGAGCGTTTCCCATTATTGGAAAACGACAAAGGTCAATTGCTGACTTTATCCGATGAGTATGTTGCTCACGCTGAAAAACCCTTTCGTGGTACTTTAATTGAGGGTGGTACAGCTCGTTATTATGAAAAGTGGCATCAAGGTTGGTATCAAATCGAAACTATCTTAAAGCAGCGTAATTTCTTTTCTAAAATTCGGGTGCTGGAATTTTTTTTGACGAATCGGATAAACAATGGGGAGCTGATCTCTAAGAGTCATCATAATCCCTTTGCTCGTCAAAATGAATTATTACGTTCCCATTATGATTTTTTTCGGAAAAACCTTTCTCCTGAATGCATTGTAAGCTTTTCTCCTGAGCTTCTGGTTGCAGACCAAAATCATAAGTGGGGTTTATCCCCCATGCATTACATTTCCAGTATGAAAGAATATGCGCTTGAGCAAATATTGCATCGAGATAGGATTTAAATCTTGAAAAAATATATAAAACTTGAGTCTTTATAGGGTTTTTTTATCACGGTATACAAAATATTTTTGCGTAAAAAAGCTGGCAACAGATAAGAGTATTTCTATTAAGCCTTTGGCTATAATAAAATGCAAACCTGATTTATGGGTAAAAAAGCTGAGGATAATCGAGCTCAAGGTTGTCATTAATGCAAGCAGCATTAAAAATTTTATTGCAGAGTACAATTGTTGGCGAAAAGGCTTTCCTTTAAGTGCTTTAAAAACCGCATATCCATTGATGTAAAAACCTATAATGCCTGCACAAAAACGTGAAAATATGTTGATATTTATATTATTGCCAAAGGCCAGCACTAGCAAAATAAAGAAAAAAATATCCAGCAAATACTGAATTCCGCCTGAGATAATAAATAAAATTTTTTCCTGGTGTGCTGCTAGTAGTTTAATCAATTTTGTCCTGCCTGTCCTTTTCAAGCAAGGCGATGTACTGAATCAGTTGGTTCTTTTTTTCCACTTCTGCAGACAGAAGCGCTGAAAGTGAAAAAAGCTTGATAAACATTATGCCTACCACGCTTAAGAATACTAAATTAGCGGGGGACTCTATCCCAATCATGCCGGCAAAATAGATGGGTACTTTTGGAAATATAGCCATAAATAGAAATAGCCCTGATGTAATTATCCAAAAAATAGCGTCATCAATACGCATTTTTGACTTCTTGATCTTCCTTATTATAAAAATGAAACAAATAACCGATGAAAGAATCAAAATTAATCGTAAGTGTAAGTCCATGGTGTCCTTCTTATCGAAATGGGTTAATAAAAATAATCGAAACCATCATTCGTAACATATATTTTATGGATGCGAAAACATTTAAGTACGAAACTCCCGTCACTCTGTCATCCATATCTACCTGATATTCTTTTATGCGTTTATTTAGTTTTATTAAGTATGCGATGGTGTCTGGCTCTGGCCCTAAGTTAGAGTTTTGAGTCATTAGAGTGATAATATTTTTACTGTAAGCTCTCATGCCAGAGGTGGGGTCACTGATTTTGTGTCGCGTTAGTAAATAAATGGCTAGGCTTATTAAGCTTGACCCTAACATGCGAAATGATAAATGCTTTTTTCGTGTAATAAACCTTGATCCTATGGCGACATCACATTCATCTTTTTCAATGGCTTCAATAATGCGTGGTAAAAATTCTGCCCTGTGTTGTCCATCTCCATCAAATTGTATGGCGCAATCATAGTCATGAGCTTGAGCATAAAGTAGCCCGGCCTGCATCGCAGCTTGTAAACCAATATTAGCGGGTAAGTTAAGGTAATTTAACTGGTGACTTATAAGGATTGATAAAGTGCTATCTTTAGAGCCGTCATTAACGACCAAATAGTCAATGGTGCGAGTGGATTTTGATAATGAATTGACTGTAGATTCAATACTGCCTTCTTCATTATAGGCTGGGATAATAATCAGCGTTTTAAACGGCTTTGCTTTTATTGTGTTCATATCCGTGTATCTATATTATTTTAATGATTAACGGTTGATCCTAACATAATTTCTTGGCGTTGGATGCTGTGCAATGGCTTAATAACTTCACCCATTGTTGGGGTAGGCGTAGTGTTTGAATGACAATAGCAAATTGCGCCAGATTGTTTTTGGCCTGCATTTGTAGAGCTTTCGCCCTTTCATTTTTACCTATTATTTGTATGGTTATTTAAAATAAAAAAGCCGGATCAGCAAACGCTGATCCGGCTTTTTTATTAGCTATTTATTAAGCCGTTATGTCTTGTAAGTCTTTTACGCAATTACGACCTGATTTTTTGGCGAGGTAAAGCGCCTTATCTGCGCGTTCAAATAAATCACTAATGTGTTCTTTTTGGACGGATGCGCGGGTGCTTATCCCAATGCTGACGCTTGGTTGAATCTTGTGGGTGCCTTTTTCGATTTCGAGAAGGTTGATTTCTCTGCGCAGGCGCTCACCGATTATCCGCGCGCCCATTTCATTGGTTTTTCGTAGCAATACAACAAATTCTTCGCCGCCGTAACGAAAACCTATATCGCTTTCCCTGCATACGTTTTCGATAGTGCGTGCAATTTCTTGTAGTACTTGATCGCCCATACTGTGGCCGTATTTATCATTGATTTTCTTAAAGTGATCAACATCCAGCATTAGCAGCGAAAGCTCATAATGGTGGCGCTCTGCTAATTGCAGTTCGCGGCGAAGAGCATTGTCCAAGGCGGCGCGATTGCCCAAGCGGGTGAGGGGGTCGAGCAATGCAAGTTGCATGGCAGATTGATAGCGCAAGGCATTGCGTAAGGGGTAGACCAGCGCCCCTAATAAAATTTCCAAAGTATTTAATTCGCTTTCTATGAAGCGCTTACTGCGGTTAAAAATGATCTCACCCAAATAGCCTTCTTCGGTTGTAAGGCGATAATCGCAGTGGTGCAAGGCATCGCGCCCAAGCTTGGTAATATCTTTATTATTGGGGAAGCGAAACTGAATACCGCCCATGGGGATAATGGCTTGCAGGTGTTTGAAAAAAATGGCCAGCACTTCATTGGGCTCAAGTGACATTTGCAGGGCTTGAATCAGTTTGGCTCGGGCTTCAATTTCTTGTTCGGGTGTGAGCGGTGCACTATAGCCGAGAGGCAATGCCTGAGTGCCAGTTAACATAGTCATGTCCCGCATATTCTTTTACCTTTTTAAATGGTTATGCTTGCGCTAGCCCAATCCAATACTGCATAAAAATTGTGCTTCTAAGAGCTCTTTAGCGAAATGCGTGCCATATCACATTGAAATTAAAAAAGGTAGTTAAATCATATTGTTATGTTTTTTTATTGGCGCCGTAGTTTAAATAAGTAGCCAGAAAAGTGGCAAATCTTCTCAGTCTCTTCGGCAAGCTTTTGCCGAGAGCCAAAAAATTGGCATGAAAATTATGTGGAGGAATACGAGGCTGCTATTTGGCTTGCCGACTAAAAAAATAAACACACTTAATAGCGGCTTTGGACGGTTTGATTAGCTGTTGAGGCACTGCTAAGTGCGGTGACTAAAGGGTGCCTATCTGCAGGGTATTGTGGTAGGATTGCCGCCTTTATTTTGGCTCAACAAAAGGCGTAAAAACGGTTCTATTTTTAGCCTTTCTTGCGTTAATCAGCAGTTACTATAATCAAAGACTTGTCATTAAAGCCTTATTAAAAAGGAAAGCTGTATTCCCATGGTCGAATTCGCAAAAGAAATTTCACCGGTAAGTATTGAAGACGAAATGAAGCAGTCCTACCTAGATTACGCCATGAGCGTAATTGTAGGGCGTGCGCTACCCGATGTACGCGACGGCTTAAAGCCCGTGCATCGCCGCGTTTTGTTTGCCATGAGCGAACTAAATAACGATTGGAATAAACCTTACAAAAAATCTGCCCGTGTGGTGGGTGACGTAATCGGTAAATATCACCCACATGGTGATACCGCGGTTTACGACACTATCGTTCGTATGGCACAGCCATTTTCCTTGCGCTATATGCTAGTAGATGGTCAAGGTAACTTCGGTTCGGTCGATGGTGACCGTGCAGCGGCTATGCGTTACACCGAAATCCGTATGGCCAAAATCGCTCACGATTTGTTAGCAGATTTAGATAAAGAAACTGTTGATTTTGTGCCCAACTATGACGGCACCGAGCAAATACCAGCAGTAATGCCAACGCGTATTCCCAACCTTTTAGTGAACGGTTCGTCCGGTATTGCCGTAGGTATGGCGACCAATATTCCACCGCACAACCTTGCAGAAGTGGTGCGCGGTTGTTTGGCGGTAATCGACAATGCCGATATTACTATCGACGAGTTGATGGAATTTATTCCCGGCCCAGATTTCCCGACAGGTGCGATAATTAATGGTCGTTCGGGAATCGTTCAGGCTTATCACACTGGCCGCGGCAGTATTGTGGTTCGCGCCAAAACTGAAATTGAACGCGATGAAAAAACCGGTCGCGAAACCATTTTGGTTCATGAAATTCCCTATCAGCTGAATAAAGCGCGTTTGATTGAGCGTATTGCTGAACTGGTAAAAGAAAAGAAAATTGAAGGCATTAGCGAGCTGCGCGATGAGTCTGACAAAGACGGTATGCGCATCGTTATTGAAGTGAAAAAGAGCGAGTCAGCAGAAGTATTGCTGAACAATCTCTATTCACAAACTCAGCTACAAACTACCTTCGGCGTTAATATTGTTGCACTGGACGATGGTCAACCAAAAATTCTTAACCTAAAAGAATTGTTGGAAGCCTTCGTTAAATTTCGTCGTGAAGTTGTAACGCGTCGTACTGTTTATTTGTTGCGTAAAGCGCGCGAGCGCGGTCATATTCTGGAAGGTTTGGCGGTTGCCATTTCCAATATTGACGAAGTTATTTCGCTGATCAAAAACTCTGCGTCACCTGCAGATGCAAAAGACGGTTTGATGACTCGCGGTTGGGATGCCTCTGAAATGGCACCTTACCTTGAACGCGCTGGCGAAGATGCTTGCCGACCCGAAGATTTAGGTGCTGAGTTTGGCATGCGCGATGGGCACTACTATTTATCAGCAGCGCAGGCGCAGGCAATTCTTGAATTGCGTTTGCACCGTTTGACGGGTATGGAGCACGACAAATTACTCGCCGAATACGATGAAAAATTAGTTCAAATCGCTGAATTCCTCGAAATCCTCGGCAATGCTGTGCGCTTGATGGAAGTGATTCGTGAAGAGATGAATCAAGTTATCGCTGATTATGGCGATAAGCGTCGCACTGAAATTGTTGCCTCAAGCATGGATTTGACCAACGAAGATTTAATCAACGTTGAAGATCGCGTGGTCACCATTTCTCACGGCGGTTATGCGAAGAGCCAGCCGTTGGATGATTACCAAGCGCAGCGTCGCGGTGGTATGGGTAAATCAGCGACAGCGGTTAAAGATGAAGACTATGTTCAGCATCTATTGATAGCTAGCACTCACGATACGATTTTGTTGTTCACCAACGCCGGTAAAGTTTACTGGTTGAAGGTGTATATGATTCCTGTGGCGGGTCGCCAATCGCGCGGTCGCCCAGTTATTAACTTATTGCCACTGGAAGCGGGTGAACACATCACCTCTATTCTGCCAGTGAAGTCTTATGATGATGACAAGTTTATTTTCATGGCAACCGCAAACGGTACCGTCAAGAAAACTGTGTTAACGCAATTTGCTCGTCAGCGTAGCGTAGGCTTGCGTGCGATTGAATTGGATGAAGGCGATACCTTAGTAGGTACAGCAATTACCAATGGCTCATGCGATGTAGTTTTGTTTTCAAGTTCAGGCAAAGCCGCGCGCTTCCGTGAATCACAAGTGCGCGCAATGGGCCGTACTTCACGCGGCGTACGCGGTATTCGTTTGGCTGAAGGTCAGCGCGTTGTCGGCATGGTTATCCCCATGGAAAACGGCCAAGTATTAACTGTGAGCGAAAACGGCTACGGTAAGCGTACCGAAGTGGGCGAATTCCCCGCTAAAGGTCGCGGCTCTCAAGGCGTAATCGGCATGCAAACTACTGAACGTAATGGTCAATTAGTTGGCGCAGTACAAGTGTTTGACGGCGAAGAAATTATGTTGATTTCTGACCAAGGCACCATGGTTCGTACCCGTGTAGACGAAGTATCTGTTCTCAGCCGTAACACCCAAGGTGTACGCTTGATTAAATTGAAAGAAGGCGAGCGCATGCAAGGCCTTGAACGTATCGAAGAAAACGTTGATGGAAACGCTAAGCGCGAATTAGCGCGTGCAGAAGCTGCTGAAGGCGAAGAAGCGCTCGAAGATGGCGTAGTAGATGACGGCGTGATAGATGATGCGAATGACGACGCTGTTGATAAAGGCAACGAGTAATTAAATGAGCATTGAGCCCGAAAATAGCGTGCAAACCGAAGCAGAAAAGCTTCTTGCTCTGCGTATTAAAATTGACGCAATCGACGAAGAAATTGGTCGTTTAATTTCTGCGCGTGCGACTTGTGCACAAGATGTTGCTGAGGTTAAAAAATCGAATTTGCCTGCAGATGCGCAAATTTTGTTTTATCGCCCTGAGCGTGAAGCGCAAGTGTTACGCAAGGCAATGGAGCAAAATAAAGGCCCTCTTAGTAACGAAGAAATGGCGCGTTTATTTCGTGAAATTATGTCTGCCTGTTTGGCATTAGAGAATCCAGTCAAGGTTGCATTTTTGGGCCCAGAAGGGACGTTCACTCAACAAGCGGCGCTAAAGCATTTTGGTCAGTCTGCAGTTTCGTTGCCTTTCTCAGCGATTGACGAAGTTTTTCGTGAGGTTGAGGCTGGTGCGGTTAATTATGGTGTTGTCCCGGTAGAAAATTCTACCGAAGGTGTGGTCAACCATACCCTCGATAATTTCATGGGTTCTAATCTTAAAATTTGTGGTGAAGTGGAGTTGCGCATTCACCACAATTTATTGGTTTCTGATGTTACTAGCACAAAAGATATCAGTCGTATTTATTCGCATTCACAATCACTTGCCCAATGTCGTAAGTGGTTGGATGCGCATTATCCTAAAGCTGAACGTATTGCCGTTAACAGTAATGCGGAAGCTGCCAAACGCTTAAAAGGCGAATGGAACGCAGCAGCCATTGCGGGAAGTATGGCGGCTGAATTGTATGGTTTGAAAGTTCTTGCCGAGAAAATTGAAGATCAACCCGATAACTCCACGCGTTTTTTAATTATTGGTTCGCAAACTGTTCCTGTGAGCGGTGTAGACAAAACATCTATCGTTGTTGCTATGCGCAATGAGCCCGGTGCGCTACATAATTTGCTGGAACCCTTCCATCGCCACAACATTGATTTAACGCGCGTTGAAACGCGTCCATCGCGCACAGGTGTTTGGAATTACGTATTTTTTATTGATTTCGCAGGTCACGCAAACGATCCATTGATCAGCGAAGTTCTGCAAGAAGTTGCCACCCGCTGCGCAGATTTAAAGCTGCTCGGCTCTTATCCCAAGGCTGTGCTTTAACGCAATGTCATCACCAGTGATTAATAAGTTTGTCGTTATCGGCATCGGCTTAATTGGCGGTAGCCTTGCGACAGGTTTAAAAAAGCGCGGAGCTTGCAGCGAAGTTATCGGTATTGCGCGCACTGAGCAAACGTGTGTTGATGCGGTTAATCTTGGTGTTGTTGATCGTGCTTATACATCATTGCAATCCATTGCTAATGAGCTTACAGCTGGCGATGTAATTTTTATTTCCGTGCCGACGTTATCTGTTAAAGCGGTTCTGGCTGATATCAAAACGCATGTCTCTGCCGATGTAACGATCACCGACGGCGCGAGCGTAAAAGGTAATGTACAAGCTGCTGCAGAAGACGTTTATGGGGATGTACCCGCCCAATTTGTATTGGGGCACCCCATCGCTGGTTCTGAAAAAAGCGGCGTCACTGCTTTTAATCCAGATCTATATGTAAACCATCGTTGTATTTTGACGCCTTTAGCTACTACAAGTGCATCTCATCTCGATTTGATTACACGTATGTGGCAAGCCGTGGGCGCTGAAGTGCTCACTATGTCAGTTGAAGATCACGATGAAGTATTGGGTGCAACCAGCCATTTACCGCACGTTATTGCTTATTCGCTGGTCGACACCCTTGCACATGATATTGATAACCCCAATATCTTCCGCTATGCCGCTGGTGGCTTCCGTGATTTTACCCGTATCGCCTCCAGCGACCCGATTATGTGGCATGACATAATGCGCGGTAACAAAACAGGTGTTTTGCATGCACTGGATTTGTTTATTGCCAATTTAACGCGTTTGCGCACCAGCATTGAAACTGAAGATTCGAAATATATGTTGGATGTATTTACCCGCGCGAAACATGTGCGCGATGAATTCACTGCAAATTTAGCCAAAACTAACTCAGTTAGTAACGACATGGCTAAAAAAGATTAACTCTTTCTTTTCACATCGGTAACTTTTGTAATGTCCGACTATAAACTCACGCACTTGAAACAACTCGAAGCAGAAAGTATTCACATTATTCGTGAAGTGGCTGCCGAGTTTGATAATCCCGTTATGCTTTATTCTGTAGGTAAAGATTCTGCGGTGATGATGCATCTGACAATGAAAGCTTTTTTTCCTGGCAAGCCGCCATTTCCATTGATGCACGTTGATACAACGTGGAAATTCAAAGAAATGATTGAGTTTCGCGATCAGCGAATTAAAGATCTAGGATGGGATTTGATTGTGCACATCAACCAGGAAGGTGTTGATATGGGTATTAGCCCATTCGTGCATGGCAGTGCCAAACATACTGACATTATGAAAACCCAAGGCTTAAAACAAGCGTTAAATAAATACGGTTTTGATGCGGCTTTTGGTGGCGCACGTCGCGATGAAGAAAAGTCACGTGCGAAAGAGCGTGTGTATTCTTTCCGCGATAAAAATCATCGCTGGGACCCGAAAAATCAACGCCCAGAATTGTGGAATATTTATAACGGCCGTGTAGATAAAGGTGAGAGCATTCGTGTATTCCCATTATCTAACTGGACTGAATTAGATATTTGGCAATACATTCATTTGGAAAATATACCCATTGTTCCGCTGTATTTTGCTGCACCACGTCCAGTTATTGAGCGCGATGGCACTTTGATTATGGTTGACGATGATCGTATGCCGATTGGCCCCGATGATAAAGTCGAAGAAAAAATGGTTCGCTTCCGTACGCTTGGTTGTTATCCATTAACGGGCGCGGTTGAATCGACGGCGACAACTTTGCCAGAAATTATTCAAGAAATGTTGCTCACTACAACCTCAGAGCGCCAAGGTCGTGTAATTGATCACGATAGTTCGGGCTCGATGGAGAAGAAGAAGCAAGAGGGTTACTTTTAATGAGCCATCAGTCAGATTTAATTGCCGAAGATATCAATGCCTATCTCGCACAACACGAACAAAAAGAACTGCTGCGTTTTTTAACATGCGGCAGTGTTGATGATGGTAAGAGCACCTTGATCGGACGCTTGTTATACGATTCCAAAATGATTTACGAAGATCAATTAGCTGCGGTGCAAGCTGATAGTACTAAACACGGTACAACTGGCGAAGCAGTTGATTTGGCATTGTTGGTGGATGGTTTGCAAGCTGAGCGCGAGCAGGGCATCACAATTGACGTTGCTTATCGTTATTTTTCTACGACCAAGCGCAAATTTATTATTGCGGATACTCCCGGTCACGAGCAGTACACGCGCAATATGGCTACAGGTGCATCAACGTGCGATCTCGCGATTATTTTGATCGATGCGCGCTACGGTGTGGTTACACAAACTCGTCGTCATAGTTACATCGCATCGCTGCTTGGCATTAAGCATATTGTTGTTGCTGTAAACAAAATGGATTTGCTGGATTTTAGCGAATCTGTATTTGAAAAAATCAAAGCGGATTATTTGGAGTTCTCTGCCAAGTTGGGCATGCAGAATGTTTGCTTTGTGCCTATGTCTGCATTGAATGGCGACAACGTAGTAAACCGTTCAGAATCTTCGCCTTGGTATAAAGGCCAAACTCTGATGGAAATTTTAGAAAATGTACCTATCGCTGGCGATAAAAACTTTTCTGACTTCCGTTTGCCTGTGCAATATGTCAATCGCCCGAATTTAAATTTCCGTGGCTTCTGCGGAAATATTGCCTCGGGTGTTGTAAAAGTTGGCGATGCAATTAAAGCCTTGCCATCTGGCAAAACTAGCACGGTTAAATCCATCGTGACTTACGATGGCGATTTACAAGAGGCTTTCGCAGGCCAATCAGTAACGCTCACTTTAGATACTGAGATTGACATTAGCCGCGGTGACGTCATTGTGTTGGATAAAGATGCAGTACCTTTATCGAATCATTTAAAAGCACATATTGTGTGGATGACTGAAAAATCTTTACAGCGTGGCTCAGAATATCTGTTCAAATTTGCAAGTAAAACGGTAAGCGGCCAAGTTGAAGCCATTGATTACCGTATTGATGTGAATACGCAAGAGCATACGCAAGTTGGTCAATTGCAGTTAAATGATATTGCCGTTGTTGATGTGTTGTTAACTCAATCAGTTGTTGCGGATACCTACAAAGTTAATCGTGCAACAGGGGCGTTTATTGTGATTGATCGTCTGACTAACATTACTGTAGGTGCTGGCATGGTTAATCAACGCCTTGATGATAAGGCTGTAAATGCACAAACCAATTTTAGCGCGTTTGAGGTTGAGTTAAATGCTCTAGTTCGCAAGCATTTCCCGCATTGGGGTGCGGTGGATTTAACACAGCTGTTAAATAAATAGTTGATGTAATGGTTGTGCAAAAAAAGCTTCTATCTTAGCAGGTAGAAGCTTTTTTGTTTTATGGGCAGATGCTTCTCAATATCGGCAGCGTGTAGGATATGTCTCACACGAAACTCAGAAGTTTGCCACTTTTTTCATGGCAGGCTTTTTATTAATCTATTCCCACTCGCAGAAGGAAGTCGCGAGCTTAACTTAACTATCTTGGTTTAATTATTTACGACATGGAACTTCTTATATGAAAAGTATTTTATCTGCATTTTTTGTTGCCGCTCTTACCTTTTCTCTCCCTTCTTTCGCTGCCGATGCTCCTGCAAAGCCTGCATCTGCTACCCCCGCTGCCAATGTGCCCGCAAAACCCGCTGCGGCTACATCGCAAGAAGTTGTTAATATTAATACTGCAGATGTGCAAGCGCTTACCAAATTAAAAGGTATTGGCGCTAAAAAAGCTGAAGCCATAGTGGCTTGGCGTAAGGCCAATGGCGCTTTTAAAAGTGTGGATCAGTTTTCAGAGGTAAAAGGCATTGGTGAAAAAACGCTAGAAGCTAACCGCAAAAATATTCGTATTTAGGGCTCCGCTTCGCACGGCAAAGGGATTGCCGTACAAATTAGGGCGTTTTTTGAACGCAACATGGATGTTGAACTGAAATTGGATGATAAATGGAGGTGTTATCCATTTTGGCTTGGATCATCGAGCATTAAGGTGCTGCGAAATTGCTTGAAGTTTGTTTTAATGGGAGCCTAGATTCATGATCTGGGCTTTTCCATTTCAAGTGAGGCATCCAATGATAGATATTCAAGGCCCACGTATTATTGTGGCGATGGATTTTGATAATGCAGACGATTGCTTTTATATGGCGAAACGCCTGTCTCCGCAATACTGCCGTTTAAAAGTCGGCAAAGAGCTATTCACTGCTTGCGGCCCCCGTGTCGTCGAGTATTTGATGCGGTTGGGTTTCGATGTATTCCTTGATCTGAAATTTCACGATATTCCCACTACTACCTCAAAAGCAGTTAAAGCTGCCGCCCAATTAGGCGTGTGGATGGTAAATGTTCATGCATCGGGTGGCCAGCGTATGATGGTGACCGCGCGCGATATTCTTGAGCAGCATGCTCATCACCACAATGGTCACAAACCGCTCCTGATTGGTGTTACGGTACTTACCAGTCTTGAGGCTCACGACCTGCATGCAGTGGGGATTGCCGAGGGGCCAGAAGAGCATGTGCTTCGCTTAACGAAATTGGTGCAGCATTGTGGTTTGGATGGCGTTGTTTGTTCCGCGCGTGAAGCCAGTATGTTGCGCAGTCATTTTGGCCAAGACTTGTGTTTAGTTACTCCCGGAATTCGGTTGGATTCCAGCCCTGCGGATGACCAGAAGCGCACGTTAACTCCCCATGCCGCCATAGTTGCAGGCAGTAGTTATTTGGTTATCGGTCGCCCCATTACCAAATCTCACGACCCGGTTGCTACCTGCAAGGCTATTATTAAATCCATCAGCTAAGGTTTATTTCTTGAATACAGAATCTGTTATCGTCGTCGCTATTGATGGCCCGAGTGGGGCTGGGAAAGGAACTCTTAGCCAATTAGTTGCAAAGCACCTGGGCTACCATTTATTAGATAGCGGTGCATTGTATCGTTTGGTGGCATTGTCAGCACTTAATCAAGATGTTGATCTAAAAGATGAGCAAGCAGTCGCCGAAATAGCCACTCAGCTTCAGGTAAGATTCGACATCACTGGTGATTCAACACGTGTTCTGCTGATTGAGGAGGACGTCACCGAGGCAATTCGTCGCGAAGATGTAGGTATGAGTGCATCTATTGTTGCTGCTTATCCAAAGGTGCGCGCTGCTTTATTACATCGGCAAAAAAGTTTTGCGCAAGCTCCAGGTTTGGTGGCAGATGGTCGCGACATGGGAACAACGGTATTTCCTCAAGCGCAAGTGAAAATTTTCCTGACAGCAAGTGCTGAGGCTAGGGCAGAGCGCCGCTACCGGCAACTCACTCAAAAAGGTATGGTTGTCGATATTGCTGAGTTGATAAGGGATATTAAAGATCGTGATGATCGTGATACTAATCGCGCTACATCCCCATTAAAGCCAGCGGATGATGCTTTGTTGCTTGATAGCACTCTGTTAACTATAGAACAGGTGCTGGAAGCTATTTTGTGTAAAGTACAGTCATCAATTTGAATAAAAGACTGAATACTATCAGTGTAAGCATAAAACCATGAAAGTGTACTTATGTTGATACTACCTCTTAAATTTTGGGTTCTTAGATGAATTTAACCTGTTTTAAAGCCTATGACATTCGCGGCAAGTTAGGCGATGAGCTGAATATTGAGATTGTTTATCGTATTGGCCGCGCTTACGCCGTTTTTTTGAAGCCGGCGAGCGTAGTAGTAGGCGGCGACGTTCGCTTAACTAGCAATGAGTTGAAAACTGCATTCACAAATGGTCTGCGTGATGAAGGCGTTGACGTCATAGACATTGGTATGTGTGGTACAGAAGAGATTTATTTTGCAACCAGTTATTTAAAAACCGATGGTGGCTGTGTGGTCACCGCGAGTCACAATCCCATTGACTACAATGGTTTAAAAATGGTTCGCGCTGGTTCACAGCCCATTAGTGGCGATACTGGGTTGCACGACATCAAGCGCTTGGCTGAAGAAAATAAATTCTCACTTGTTGATCCAGCAACGCGTGGGAGCTATCGCGAACAAAGCACGCTAGATGCTTACGTAGAACATTTATTGAGCTACGTGGATGTAAGCCAATTAAAACCACTTAAGTTGGTTGTTAATGCAGGTAATGGCGCTGCGGGTCATGTTATTGATGCCATCGAAAAATATTTACCTTTCGAGTTTATTAAGATCTACCACGAGCCCGATGGCACATTTCCCAATGGTATTCCCAATCCTTTGTTGCATGAAAATCAGCCTGTAACCAGTGCAGCCGTTTTAGCTCATGGTGCAGATTTGGGTATCGCATGGGATGGCGATTTTGATCGTTGTTTCTTATTTGATGAGCGCGGTCAATTTACAGAAGGCTATTACATTGTTGGTTTATTAGCTGAATCTTTTTTAATTAAAAATCCGGGTGCCAATATTATTCATGACCCGCGATTAACATGGAATACCCAAGATATTGCCGGGAAAAATAATGGCAATGCGATTCAATCCAAAACCGGCCATGCTTTTATCAAAGAGCGCATGCGTCTTGAAGATGCGGTCTATGGCGGTGAAATGAGTGCACATCATTATTTTCGCGATTTCTTTTATTGCGATAGCGGCATGATTCCCTGGCTATTGGTGGCTGAGTTATTGTGTCGTAAAAGCGAAACTCTGTCGGCTATGTTAGAAGATCGTATTGCGAAGTTCCCATCTCCAGGTGAGATTAATCGCCATGTTGTAGATGCAAAACGAGCGATTGATAATGTATTTAATTTTTATAGTGCTGATGCATTGGTTATCGATAAAACCGATGGCATTAGCCTTGAGTTTGAAAAATGGCGTTTCAATTTGCGCATGTCAAATACCGAGCCTGTGGTGCGGTTGAATGTGGAAAGTCGAGGCGATAAAGATTTGGTCGAAGAAAAAACCAAAGAAATTTTAACGTTATTGAATTAAATCAGCGTTTACATAATTGTTGTGTTGTTATTTATGTAAATTACTAAAATGTTGCTATTTACCAAGGAAACAAAAATGCAAATTAAAAAAGCGGTTATCCCTGTTGCTGGTTTAGGTACGCGTATGCTGCCTGCCACCAAAGCTATCCCTAAAGAAATGTTGCCTGTTGTTGATAAGCCGCTTATTCAATATGTGATCGAGGAAGCTGCAGCTGCAGGCATTAAGGAAATTGTACTGGTAACGCATGCGAGTAAAAATGCCATCGAAAACCACTTCGATACAAGCTTCGAATTAGAGGCGCAGTTAGAGTCTCGGTTAAAGCGCTCTTTATTGCACGAGGTGCGTTCAATTACACCTAAAGGTTTAACCGTGATTTCTGTTCGTCAGGCAGAGGCAAAAGGCCTAGGGCATGCAATTCTTGCGGCGAAACCCGTTGTTGGTGATGAACCTTTTGTGGTTTTGTTGCCCGATGTATTGATAGATAACGTTGAATGTAATCTTAAAAAAGACAACTTGGCGGGTATGGTTAAGCGCTTTGAAGAAACAGGTTATAGCCAAATTTTAGTGGAAGAAATCCCACATGATCAAGTTGATAAATATGGTGTGGTTGATTGCTCTGGCGAAATTATTCCTGAAGGAAAAACAGCTCCTATCAAGGCTATGGTTGAAAAACCACCAATAGATGAAGCACCATCAAATATGGCTATTGTTGGTCGCTATGTATTATCGAAAAAAGTCTGGGAGCTGTTGGCTCATACAGCACCAGGCGCTGGTGGTGAAATTCAGTTAACAGATGCATTGGATGCTCTCTTAGGTTTAGAAACTATTGAAGCCTATCAGCTTATCGGCCGCAGCCACGACTGTGGAACAAAATTAGGCTACCTCCAGGCCAATGTGATTTACGGTGTACGTCATGCAAGTGTTGGTGCAGATTTTGAGGCGTTTCTAAAATATCGTTTCGCAAAATAACTAGGCGCCGCTGTGTGTTTTTTACTGTGAGAAAAGGAGTTCGCGCAGTTGATTTTTAGAGGTTGGAGAACATCATGATTATCCCAGTAATTCTTGCAGGCGGCTCAGGTTCACGTCTGTGGCCTTTATCTCGCCAACATTATCCCAAGCAGTTACTGAAGCTGTTTGGTGATAAGACCATGTTGCAGCAAACTATTTTGCGATTGGCGGGGCTGCCGGAACTAGGCGCTCCTATTGTGGTGTGCAATGTTGAGCATCGTTTTATGGTGGCGGAGCAATTGAATGAAATTGGACTGTCAGAGACCGCTATTATTTTAGAGCCTCTAGCACGTAACACTGCTCCAGCCTTGGCTCTTGCAGCCTTGCATGCGAGCAATGTTGATTCTGATTCAATATTGTTAGTGCTTTCTGCAGATCATATGATTGCAGATGTGGATGAGTTTCAGCGAGTTGTGAAAGTTGCAGCGGTATCAGCAAAAAATAATCATCTTGTGACTTTTGGTGTGCATCCCACGCATCCAGAAACGGGCTACGGTTACATTAAAACTCGCTCACTTGATGATGAGTCAGCAGAAGTTTTAGCTGTTGAGCAATTTGTTGAAAAGCCTGATTTGAAAACGGCAGAAAGTTATTTGGCTGCCGGTTGCTATTATTGGAATAGCGGCATGTTTGTATTTAAAACCAATATTTTTTTGGAGGAGTTGCAGTCTTATAGCCCAGATGTAATTGTTGCTGCAGACCAGGCGCGCGCTCGAGCTGTGCGTGATTTAGATTTCATTCGTGTGGATAAAGAATCATTTGCTGCGGCGCCCAATATTTCTATTGATTATGCATTGATGGAAAAAAGCAATAATGTTGTCTGTGTACCATTAAATGCTGGCTGGAGCGATGTTGGTGATTGGAAGTCCTTTTGGGATGTCTCGCAAAAAGATGCCGCAGGGAATAGTTTTATTGGCGACAGTATAGATGTAGGTTCAACTAATACATTAGTGTTCTCGCAAGATAAATTAGTGGCTACCTTGGGTGTTGATAATCTTATGATTATTAACACGCCGGATGCGGTTTTAGTGGCGGATAAATCCAAAGCCCAAGAAGTAAAAGCCATTATTTCTCAGATTGAAAGCCAGAAGCGTAATGAGCATTTGCAACATAGGGAAGTCTATCGCCCATGGGGTTGTTATGATGCGATTGATAATGGCGACCGCTACCAAGTTAATCGCATACGTGTAAAGCCCGGCGCCAGCTTATCCTTACAAGTGCATCATCACCGCGCGGAACACTGGATTGTGGTAAAGGGCACTGCGCTTGTGCAAAAAAATGATGAAGTCATGCTGTTGTCTGAAAACGAGTCAACCTATATTCCGGTGGGCACAAAGCATCGGTTAAGTAATCCAGGAAAAATTCCTTTGGAGATTGTAGAGGTTCAATCAGGTCCTTATTTAGAGGATGATGATGTGATTCGTTATGAAGACAGTTATGGGCGTTCTTAAATTTTGAGTATTAAATGTTTTTTAATTATTTTCGTGTAGGGAATGAGCAATGAAGGTTACTGTATTTGGTACGGGTTATGTTGGCTTGGTGACAGGCACATGTTTGGCAGATGTTGGACACGATGTACTCTGTGTCGATATTGATCAGAAAAAAGTTGATAACTTAAAGAATGGAATAATCCCCATTTTTGAGCCTGGGTTGGATTCTATTGTTAAGCAGTCTGTTCAAAATGGCTTGCTTAACTTTACTACCGATATGGATCAAGCTGTTCATCATGGCGAGTTACAGTTTATTGCGGTAGGTACTCCTTCAGGAGAGGATGGTTCTGCTGACTTACAATATGTAGTTGCTGTAGCAAAAACCATTGGTCAGCGAATGAATGGTTACAAAGTGGTTGTGAATAAATCTACTGTACCTATTGGTACCGCAGAAAAAGTCAGTGATGCCCTGGCTTCCGAACTAAAGGCTCGCAATCTGGCGGTACCATTTGATGTGGTTTCTAATCCAGAGTTTTTAAAAGAAGGCGCTGCGATTAACGATTTTATGAAGCCCGATCGCATCGTTGTGGGTACTGATAGCGATCGCGCGGAAAAATTGCTGCGTGAACTTTATGCTCCATTTAATCGTAATCATGATCGCATGATTTTTATGGATGTGCGTTCTGCAGAGTTAACCAAATATGCGGCCAATGCTATGTTGGCGACCAAAATCAGCTTTATTAATGAGATGGCTAATCTTGCTGAAAAATTGGGTGCCGATATCGAGCAGGTGCGTAATGGCATAGGTGCAGATCCCCGTATTGGCTATCAATTTATTTACCCCGGCTGTGGTTATGGCGGCTCCTGTTTCCCCAAAGATGTAAAAGCGCTTATTAACATCGCCAAGAATGTTGATTATCAAGCGAGCCTTATGGAAGCAGTGGATCGTGTCAATCAAGCTCAAAAAAGCAAGCTTTTCACTTATATCACCAAACACTTTGGCGGCAATCTCAAGGGTAAGACCTTTGCATTGTGGGGCTTGGCATTCAAGCCAAACACTGACGATATGCGCGAAGCTCCAAGTCGTGTCTTGATAGAAGCTTTGTGGGCGGCAGGGGCTAAGGTTCAAGCCTATGATCCTGTAGCTATGGATGAAACTCAGCATATTTATGGGTTACGAGATGACTTGAAGTTAGTGGGAACTAAAGAGGCCGCCCTTGAAAAAGCGGATGCCCTGGTTATTTGTACAGAATGGAAGACTTTCCGTGCCCCCAATTTTGAGCTTATTAAAAACACCTTGGTAAATCCGGTAGTTTTTGATGGTCGCAATCTCTACGAACCTGATCGTATGCTGGAACACGGTTTTGACTATTACGCCGTAGGCCGTGGAAAAAGTGTTCAAGTGTTTTAATTGCTCAAAAGCGCAAGGTTTAGAGCCTTGCGCCTCCCTTCATTTATCTGATCTCTCCTTCTAACTTCTTGATCTATAAGGCCGATTCTGGTAGCCTGCTGCACCTGCTGAAAAGTCCCAGTGATTTTTGAGCAGTTAGAGGGCTAGCATCCTGCCAGAGGAAGCCTTCGCTCCTATTAATTGACCCGCTTTACTGGCCAGCGGTATGGCATAGAGTTGTTTTCTATGTCCCCTATAAAGGTATCACCATGAGTTTTACTGAAAGTTTTGCTGATTTATTTGAAGAAAGTTTAAAGACCGTTGATATGGTGCCAGGCACTATCATCACTGGTGTAGTTATCGATATCGATAAGGACTGGGTGACTGTTCACGCCGGCCTGAAATCAGAGGGTGTAATCCCTGCAGAACAATTCCGTAACGAATTGGGTGAGTTGACTCTCCAAATCGGCGACGAAGTACAAGTGGCGCTGGAAAGCGTAGAAGATGGCTTTGGTGAAACTAAGCTTTCTCGTGAAAAAGCTAAGCGTTCAGAAGCTTGGAAAGTACTTGAAGCTGCACATCTTGCAGAAGAAGTTATCAAAGGTGTTATCAACGGTAAAGTTAAAGGTGGTTTCACCGTTGACGTTGCTAGCATCCGCGCCTTCCTTCCGGGTTCATTAGTAGATGTTCGCCCAGTGCGCGACACTGCTCACCTTGAAGGCAAAGAGCTTGAGTTTAAAGTTATCAAGTTAGATCAAAAGCGTAACAACGTAGTTGTGTCTCGTCGTGCTGTGTTGGAACAAACCAACTCTGCTGAGCGTGATGAATTGTTGGCTACCTTGCAAGAAGGTCAAGCTGTTAAAGGTATCGTTAAAAACCTTACCGACTACGGCGCATTCGTTGATTTGGGCGGCGTAGATGGCTTGCTCCACATTACCGACATGGCTTGGAAACGTATCAAGCACCCAGGTGAGATCGTAGAAGTTGGTCAAGAGATCGACGTTAAAGTATTGAAGTTTGATCGTGAGCGTAATCGTGTATCTTTAGGATTGAAGCAACTTGGCGAAGATCCATGGATACAAATCACCAAGCGTTACCCAGAAGGTGCTCGTGTTAAAGCGAAAGTCACCAACTTGACTGACTACGGCTGTTTTGCTGAGTTGGAAGAGGGCGTAGAAGGCTTGATCCACGTTTCTGAAATGGATTGGACCAACAAAAACATTCACCCTTCAAAAGTTGTTCAATTGGGCGACGAAATTGAAGTTATGGTATTGGATATCGACGAAGAGCGTCGTCGTATCTCTCTCGGCCTGAAACAATGCCAGGAAAATCCGTGGGATGCATTTGCTCGTACTTGCGCTAAAGGCGACAAAATCAGCGGCAAAATCAAATCAATAACTGACTTTGGTATCTTCATTGGTCTGGACGGCGGCATTGATGGTTTGGTTCACTTGTCAGATATTTCTTGGCACGAAGCTGGTGAAGAAGCCGTTCGTAAATACAAGAAAGGCGATGAGTTGGAAACCGTTGTATTGGCAATCGACCCAGAGCGTGAGCGTATTTCTTTAGGTATCAAACAACTTGAAGCTGATCCATTCTCAGAATATGTTTCTGTGAACGATAAAGGCGCTGTTGTTAAAGGTATCGTTAAAGAAGTAGAAGCTAAGGCTGCAACTATCACTTTGGCTCCAGATGTAGAAGCAGTATTGAAAGCGTCTGAATTGAGCCGTGAGAAAGTTGAAGATGCTCGCAACTTGTTAAAAGTGGGCGATGAAGTTGAAGCTAAGATCATTGCAGTAGACCGCAAGAATCGTGGTATCAGCTTGTCTGTGAAATCTAAAGATGTTGAAGAAGAAAAATCAGCATTGAAAGATCACGGCACCAAGCAAACTGAACAAGCTGCACCAGCTACTTTGGGCGACTTGATCAAAGCACAAATGCAAAATAAAGAATAATTTTGCAAAACAACGGCTAGACTTTCTCTAGCCGTTGTTTTTTTGTTGTCTACGTTTTTAAACCACTATAAATTTGCATTCATTACCTTTTCTTGATTTATAATTTTTTTCCATAAAAGTTTATAGCGTTTTAAATACTGCATCTTGAGTTCTACTGTTTTTCAATTGCATTGAAAAAGGATTGCAGAAAATTTTGCTTGCCACTATTTACTATCTAGCTAGAGTATAGGCCATGACAAAATCTGAACTTATTGAATATATTTCTGAAAAACAAAACCAGCTTCCAGTAAAAGACGTCGAGCTTGCAGTTAAGCTCTTGCTGGATTACATGTCAGATATTTTGGCGGTTGGTGAGCGTATTGAAATACGTGGTTTTGGAAGTTTTTCTCTTCACTATCGTGCACCTCGCACTGGCCGAAACCCTAAAACTGGGGAATCTGTTACGCTTGAGGGTAAATATGTTCCTCATTTTAAACCTGGTAAAGAGATGCGTGACCGGGTTAATGAGAGTATTGCTTTACTTAAGTGATATCTTGTTTTTTAGGTTTGGGGTGCCTAGTTCGCTTGGATATTTTTAGCTTTCGTAAAGCTAAGTATTGTTTTTCCTTCCTAATTATTCATATTTTTGTCCCAGGCTCGGTATTGTCGGGTTTAAGCAACTACCGCAAAATCTTTGTTTAAGCTGCCGCTGGGTTATTCCTTTCTTATCGTATTTGATGTTAGCTTAAAGCTATTCGCTGCATTTATATGGGATTAGTTTATGTCTAGTGGTTTTGGAACAAAACTCGTTATTGCTATCTCTTCAAGAGCTCTTTTTAATTTGGATGAGAGCCATAAGATTTTCGAGAGTGAAGGGCTAGATGCCTATGCCCGTTATCAAATAGATCATGAAGATGAGATACTGCAACCGGGCGATGCTTTTCCTATGGTGCAAAAACTTCTTCATCTTAATAAGCGCTTGGGTGGCGATCCACGTGTCGAGGTGATTTTACTGTCACGCAATAGTGCAGATACAGGTTTGCGCGTTTTCAATTCAATCGAGCACTACGGCCTAAATATCACTCGCGCTGCTTTCTGCAGCGGCACCTCACCCTATGGTTATGCCACAGCATTTGGTTGCCATCTCTTCCTTTCTACAAATGCTGAGGATGTTAAGCATGCCCTTGATCACGGGATTGCAGCTGCAACTCTACTTGCTTCAAAAAGCAAAATCGATAATGAAGATCAAATTCGTTTTGCCTTTGATGGCGATGCGGTTCTATTTTCAGACGAGGCTGAACGAGTTTATAAATTAGAAGGTTTGAGCGCATTTGCCGAGAGTGAAAAGGCTTCCGCCAAAGAACCTTTATCAGGTGGGCCATTTAAAGAGTTTTTGTCGGCACTGCAAGGTTTGCAGCAAGAATTTGGTGAGCACGATTGCCCAATTCGAACTGCGCTAGTAACCGCGCGCTCGGCGCCAGCGCATGAACGTGTAATCCGCACTTTACGTGCGTGGAATATCAGAATAGATGAGTCTCTATTTTTGGGTGGATTATCCAAAGGAACATTTCTTAAGGCTTACGGAGCTGATGTATTTTTTGACGATCAGCGTGTTCATTGCGATTCGGCTAGCGAACATGTGGCAACCGGGCATGTTCCCCATGGGATAGCTAATCAAATCTTGGTGCGCTAATAAAATAGAATAAATCCCCTAAAAACTATAAAAATCCTGAATATGGTCTAAAGTTGTAAGAAACCCGCTTTTGGGATATATGCAAATAAATTGGAAATTTTTGATTTAGCTGTCTATTCTTGAAAAGCATAAAGCTGAAGTGTTTTTATAACTGTTAATCGCACCCTGTGGTTGACAAGAATCCTCCAGTTCAATGAGCCATTTGGAGGGCTTATGAAGTTACAACAATTGCGTTACATCTGGGAAGTTGCCCATCATGATTTGAATGTGTCGGCGACTGCGCAGAGTCTATACACCTCACAACCTGGTATCAGTAAGCAAATTCGCTTATTAGAAGATGAGCTTGGCGTGGAAATTTTTTCGCGCAGCGGCAAGCATTTAACCCGAATCACACCTGCAGGCGAAGCCATTCTTAAAAAAGCGGGCGAAATTCTGCGTAAAGTGGAAAGCATCAAACAAGTTGCACAAGAATTCAGTAATGAGCGCAAAGGCACGCTCACCATTGCAACAACACATACGCAAGCGCGTTATGCGTTGCCGCCTGTTATAGGCCAGTTTATTAAGCAGTATCCAGAAGTTGCTTTGCATATGCACCAAGGTACGCCAATGCAAATTTCTGAAATGGCAGCGGATGGCACGGTAGACTTTGCCATTGCGACTGAAGCAATGGAGTTGTTCAGTGATTTGGTAATGATGCCTTGCTACCGCTGGAATCGCTGTATTGTTGTGCCCAAAAGCCATCCTTTGGCACAGGTTCCACGCTTAACATTGGAAGATGTTGCCAAATATCCTATTGTGACTTACGTATTTGGTTTTACTGGGCGCTCCAAATTGGATGAGGCCTTTATTAACCGTGGTTTGGCGCCGCGCGTAGTATTCACGGCTGCCGATGCCGACGTTATCAAAACTTATGTTCGTTTGGGTCTTGGTATTGGAATTATTGCGCAAATGGCTTATGACCCCGTTGTGGATACTGATTTGGTATCGCTCGATGCAAGCCATCTGTTTGAAGCAAGCGTTACTAAAATTGGTTTCCGTCGCGGTACTTTCTTGCGTGGATTCATGTACGACTTTATTGAGAAATTTGCACCTCATCTCACTAAAGATATTGTTAATGATGCCTTCAATCGCCATTCTCGCGCAGAGTTAGATGAGCTGTTTGAGCATGTGAAAATACCCACTTTGTAACCTCCCGCTGTAAATAAAAAAAGCCGACGTAAGTCGGCTTTTTTATTTTTTTATTTTTTATTAATCAAAAACTTAGCCATATACTTTAAAGTGTTTTCATACATATTCTAAAAAATACTTATACATAAATATTGCTATGTACAATAAGTATCGCTATAAACTATACAATTAAACTTATTTGTATAGCTTTGGTGGTAATGATGGATAAGATTCTTTTGGGCATAAGCCAGTGTTTGTTGGGCGAAAAGGTCAGGTTTGATGGTGGCCATAAACGTAATCGTTACCTTACTGATGTCCTTTCAAAATACGTTGAGTTTCAGGCGGTATGTCCGGAATTAGCGATTGGCCTAGGCGTGCCGCGTAAGCCTATTCGATTAATCGTAACTGATGGTCAAGACCGTATTCGCGGTGTTGAAAATCCCGATTTGGATGTTACCGATGCCTTGATTGAAGAGGCAGAGCAAGCCGCAGCGCGCATGCCAGAAATTTGCGGTTATGTCTTTATGCAAAACTCACCCAGCTGTGGTGTGTTTGGTTTAAAGCGCTATGGCAGTAACGGTTATGGTATGGATAGCAAAGGGCGGGGTGCTTACGCAAAACGTTTTATCGAGTTGATGCCTTTAATTCCTGTTGAGGAGGCAGGGCGGTTGAATGATGCAGGTTTGCGTGAAAATTTTATTACTCGCATCTTTGCTTT
>Ga0247803_1000110_pt1 | contig 49477 bp, 37 predicted proteins | sample UWRJL014104B1_FD_180928 | JGI IMG/M metagenome (GOLD analysis project Ga0247803, IMG submission 180928) | Plant litter microbial communities from Arlington Agricultural Research Station in Wisconsin, United States - UWRJ-L014-104B-1 | ecosystem: Environmental > Terrestrial > Plant litter >... | reverse complement strand
TTGGGAGCCATCACCGGTTTAGGCTTTTTCATCTTGGATGTTCTATGGATTTACACCACCTTCATCGCGCTGCGATTTGCCCTGATGCGTCAATTTGAAGCGCACCGCCGATGGATTCTGCGCAGCTTTGCGCTCAGTTGCGCAGCTATCAGTTTGCGCGTGCTACTGCCCTTGCTCTCACTCGTGTTCAGTTTTGAAACCAGCTATGCCTTGGTCGCCTGGCTCAGCTGGAGCATTAATCTCGTCATCGTTGAAATCTATCTCTACTTCACCTACACCCGCGCTAAAGCGCCAACCTTTGGAAACCTTGCCTCATGAAAAATTCCTCGTTTTATCTCGGCCTATTCGGCCTCACCTTGTTTACCCAAACTGCTCAAGCCGAACTTGCCCTAGGCGTAGCTTTGGCGAGTTTTCAAGATCCCCAAAAAGGGCTTGATGCCAAACAAATCGCTCTGCCGCTGGTGTCTTACCGAGGTGAACGCCTGAATTTTCAAGTGACGACACTGAGCTACAAGATAGTAGAACTTGGCGACGTAGAAATTAATGCGCTGGTATCCGGCCGCATTCAAGGCTATGAAGCCATAGACAGCCCTTATTTGCATGGTATGAAAACACGTTCGGATACTTTGGATGGAGGGATCAGCCTCGACTGGAATGGCTTTAGCTTGTCGTACAAACACGATTTTTTTTCCAAACACAAAGGCGATGAAGTCGCGCTCTCCTACCACAAGGGATTTGATCTCGGTAAATTACAACTGATGGCCGGCGCTGGCGTAACCTGGCAAAGTGAAAAACTAAACCATTATTATTTTGGGGTGAATGCGAGCGAGGCGCAAAATTTTGTAGTGCAAGGCAGCCTGTTTAATCGCACCCACTACCAAGTAGACGCCGCTCTAGTACCCAACGTAAATGCACTGGCCATTTATTCCCTATCAAAATCATGGGCGTTAATTGGCGGTGCTGAGGTGGAGTTTCTACCGGAAGAAATTACTGACAGCCCCATCATTGGCGAAAAAAATGCGTGGGGTGTTTTTGTAGGAATTGCGAAGGCGTTTTAATAGGCAGGGAGAGCGACTGTGCGAGCATTTCATTGTTTGGATAAACACCTTGTTGTGTTGCCAGCTTTCATGTTGGCAATCAACAGCGTTTGCTACAGCATGATGTTCGATACAAAAACTCAAACGTCGCCAAACCACCTTACAAACATTTGCTCACAACAAAAATCCAAAATGCTAACGCAGTATGGAATTTTATGTGATGGAAAATCGCCCTTCTCCCATGAAGAGGAGGGCAACTTTCTATTTAAGACGCCGAGGTTAATGAACAGCCTCAAGGTGTGTAGGCATGAGACGCATCCAACTGCTCCCTTAACTTATTAAGCCACACTTCATACGCTCGCTGCCAACCTACCATTTGACTGGCTGAGTTAGAGCTTTTTACAAGACCCGTTCCGCCTCCTATCGAAATACCATCACTTGCGACACCAATGGTTTCTTTAGTAACTGAATCAACCAACATGATCATAATTAACAGTTCGCCGTAACTTCTCGCTTCTTGAGTGCCTATAGTGCCTAAATCCATTTCACCTTTACGGCTAACTCTAGGCGTATATTCGGCCAAACGAACTTGAACAGCTAGAACACCCTCACCGACTTTATCGGTTAATGAAAAATTTTTATCATTAGGAAAGTAATTTGGCATCATACGATCAAACGATGTTGTAAAGCTCAGCCATTCTTCCGGCGTTACTTTTTTCCAACTCTTGTCTATATCGCGATCACCTGATTTTTTCAGCACAAGATCTGTTGCCGACATAGGAACATAGTAAATTTTTGAATATTTTTTTAAGACATCTTTAGACTTGAGTGCGAAAAAATTGAACTTTGAATCTTTAATTTTTATAAATTTATAATCTACAGTATCTTTGCTAGTCGGCGCTTGGGCATGAGCATGCCCATTCAGCACCAACAATAGAAAAATGCCCATTAATGTACGAATGCCATAACGATTATTAAACATACCTTTATACTCCATGCTGTAACTCCGTTAAATGTACTCTCTAGATAGAGAGCGGTTCTTATTGCCCACGCATAAACATTTTATCAAGATCGTCTAATGACTGTAGCAACCATGTCGGGCGACCGTGATTGCACTGACCGCTCCGTTCGGTGGCTTCCATATCGCGCAGCAGTGCATTCATTTCGGGAATCGTTAATTTGCGATTGGCACGCACGGATGCATGACAGGCCATAGTACCCAGTATTTCGTTGATGTGATGCTGAATACGTTCGCTGCTGCCGTGCTCAATTAAATCCGAAAGTACATCGCGCACCAACTGTTCCACTTTCGCACGGTTTAACACCACCGGTACTTGGCGAATCAATAGAGTCTCTGGCCCCGCGCGCTGCAATTCAAAACCAAGGTTTTTAAAAACCTCATAAAACTGTTCTGCGCAATCGGCTTCTTTTTGGCTGATGGCGATTGATTCTGGCACTAAGAGCGGTTGCGTTTGAATTCCACCAGAGGAAAAGGATTCTTTCATGCGCTCATAAGTGATGCGTTCGTGTGCCGCATGCATATCCACCACAATTAAACCCTGCGCATTTTCTGCCAGAACATAAATGCCTTTTAATTGCGCGATGGCATAGCCAAGCGGCGGAATATTTTCATCGCCACTTTCCGGCAAAAACTGTGACGATGGAAAAGAAGGGGTTGCTTGATGCAAATCGCCGTAGGTTTTTAATTGTTCATTTACGCCAGATGGACGCGAATAATTGTTTTGATTTGCAAATGGATAAGGTTGCGAACCAGCAAAAATCTGTGGTGGCGCAGCGCGCAAGCCTAAGGTTTCTTGCCCACGGAATTCGCCAGCAGCAACACCTTGAGGCGCAACGGATACCTGCAAAAAACCATCACCGTCTTCATTCAACGCAGTTTTTGCAAGCGAGGACTCTGGCGTTACATTCGCAAGTGCGCGATGCAAGCTCGAATAAATAAAATCGTGCACGCTGCGGTTATCGCGAAAGCGCACTTCGTGCTTAGTGGGGTGCACATTGACATCCACTGTTGAAGGATCAACCTCCAAATACAACACGAACGCAGGATGACGACCGTGATACAGCACGTCTTGATACGCTTGGCGCACCGCGTGGCTCACCAACTTATCGCGAATGCAGCGACCATTCACATAAAAATGCTGCAAGTCAGCTTGGCTGCGCGAAAACGTCGGCAGTGCAACCCAACCCCATAAACGCAATCCATTTCGCTCTATTTCTATATGAACCGCATTCTCCATAAACGCGGGGCCGCACACTTGGGCAACACGGCGCTCTTGTTCTAATTGCGAATCACCCGCACGCCAAGAGTAAATGGCGCGGCCGTTGTGGCGTAAATTAAAAGCGACATCGAAACGCGAAAGCGCCAAGCGTTTTACAACATCTTCCAAATGCGTGTATTCGGTTTTTTCAGTGCGCAAAAATTTACGGCGCGCTGGCGTGTTAAAAAATAAATCGCGTACTTCTACAGTAGTACCGCGCGGGTGCGGTGCTGGCGACACTTCGGTTTCCATATCGCGACCTTCCGCAACCACTTGCCAACCTGCGCTGTCGTCGTTGGTGCTGCTTAATAATGCCAATCGCGCTACCGAACTAATGGATGCTAAGGCTTCGCCGCGAAAACCTAATGTTGCTACGGCTTCAAGATCATCCAGTTCATAAATTTTGCTGGTGGCGTGGCGGCTGAGCGCGAGTGGTAAATCGTCTTTATCAATACCGCCACCGTTATCGCGCACGCGCATTAATTTTATGCCGCCATCTTCCACATCAATTTCCAAACGCGTTGCACCGGCATCCAATGCGTTCTCCAATAATTCTTTAATCACGGATGATGGGCGTTCAACCACTTCACCGGCGGCAATTTGGTTGGCTAAACGTGGGCTGAGTAATTTAATGCGTTTCATATTATTCAAGTAATGTGTTTATGGCTGCGCCGGAATTTTTAAGGTTTGGCCAAGTTTGACGGTATCCGCTTTCATATTATTGGCAGCTTTAATTTTACTGGCGCTTACGCCGTACTTGAGAGCGATGTCGGTAAGTGTATCACCACGAACCACAAGATGTTTTCGCTCTCGTGACGCGCTTTTTGTGGCAGAACTTACAGAATTTTTTGCAGCCACCGCAGTGCTCTTTTTCGCACTACTGGATTTTGTCGCAGTCTCTGCACGCGCTTTATTGGTTGCAGGTGCTGGCGCGAATGCATGCACTTGTGCAATGGGGTGCTGCGTAAAATATTGACGCACACCTTTAAAAATAGCCTGCGCCATGCGTTCACGATATTCGGGTGAGGCTAATTTTTTAGCTTCACCAGCGTTGGAAATAAAACCGGTTTCCACCAGAATAGAAGGTACATCGGGCGACTTTAAAACCATAAAGCCTGCCTGTTCAACATGTTTTGCATGCAAAGGTGCAATGGCAGAAATTGCACCCAACACCTTGCTACCAACTTGCAAACTTGAGTTCACGGTAGCGGTCATGGAGAGATCGACTAACACACCCGCAAGCTGCGGATCTTTATCTTCCAAACTCACACCGCCTACACGCCCAATTAAATCGGAATCGTTTTCGCGCTGCGCCAAAAAGCGCGCCATTTCACTCGTTGCACCTTTGCGTGATAACGCAAAAACCGACGCACCGTAAGCACTGGGATTAGTAAACGAATCGGCGTGCACGGAAATAAATAAATCGGCTTTCATATCACGCGCAAAATCGCGGCGTTTTTGCAATGGAATAAAATAATCGCCCGTGCGCGTTAAACGCGCGTTGTAACCCGGCTGCGCGTTAATAATACGGACTAACTCTCTGGCGATAGAAAGAGTGACATCTTTTTCGCGCATATTTTTAGGGCCAAGCGCGCCCGAATCTGCCCCGCCATGCCCAGCATCCACGGCAATTAAAATAGGCCTGCTTGTTGTAGTGGAACGCGGTGCGACTATCTCTGGCTCGGGCTGGGCTTGCGGGTCAACATCGCCCATAAGCGCTTCTATGTTGGCAGATTCAATGGGCTGGGCGGCCGTTGTTTTGTCAGGTGCTTTTTGCCCAGACACTGGTTTTTCAGAAACGGGGTTACGTGCGGCAGCGCTATTTTTTCCGGCAGTGCTCGGTGCAGCTGTACTACTTGTTGTGGCCGGTAAAACAGTGGGCGCATCGTGTAAATCGATAACTAAACGATCATCGCTATCGCCACCTTTTTTAAGCAGAAAACTTTTAGGTGATACGTCCTGCTTTAACTCAAAAACCAAACGCACATCGGTATTGTTCACCACCGAAGCACGCACAATGTCGATTGGGGTAGATGCTAAGGGGAGCTTGGCGACAGAGGCTTTTAAATCACTGTTAGTGACATCCACAATAATACGTGTAGGATTATTGGCCAACACGAGGTTGTAACGCACTGGCGCATCCAAATCCAACACAATGCGGGTATAACCTTCAGCGCGCCAAATGCGCACATTTTTCACGGTAGCAGCCTGCGCCAGCTCCACACACAAGAAAGCAAAAACGCACATACTCAGGCGCAAAGCGTTGATAAAAAAAGGAGGAGTCAATCTCAAAAACACTCAAAACCCTATTGTTATATCAGCTAATAAATGAGGTTGTACAAGGCTGCAATCTACGGCAGCAAAACATGCACTCTACCCTAGCAGCCCCGCACGAACCAGTAAAATTGCCAGCAGTTTCTCCTTTCTGACCCACGCATGCCCCTAACCACTATTAACTCATCACTGTTAGCTTAAGCTCAGCAACAACTCAAAAAGCACAGACATGAAGGCCGATGGCTTGCAGTTGGGATGGGCGCTTTAACGCTCAATTTTATAAATCACATCCACACTTTGGGTTTTGCCGGATTCGGCTTCAAGGCGCAACTTGTCATTAATTTCATAGCGCATACCGAGCGCGAAGGCTTGATCGAATAGCCCCACCATGTAGCGAATAAAGAGTTTAGGAGTAACGTATTTGCCCATCCACAATTCGCTCTGCTCAAAACCCTTATCGGATTTAATCGCGATTTCATCAATGCGAAACATGCTCGCAATATCAGAGGTCATCATTTGGCCGCGATCCATACCCAAACTGCCAATCGCTCCAATTAATGAATAGGCATCTGCCTGAGATGATTGCGACAGTGGCTTTCCGGTTAACAGCATCGCCATCGCTTCGCTATCTGTACGAGCCGGAACGGCAAACACACTGCTTTTGGGGTGCTGCAAAGTTCCGCCAATTTCCAAGCCTGCAGTACCATCATCCATAACGCGCAAGGCGCGAATATCCAAACCGGGGTTATCGTAGGGGCCTTGAAAAATTAAACGGCCACGTTCAATGACGAGATCTTGCCCATAAGCTTTGTAATTACCTTTGCCTACCGCCATAAAACCCGTCACAAAAGTCTGGCGATTTTCTTCTTTTAATACATTTACTTTACCGAGCAACTGGCTGTCTAAACCGAAGCCTTTAAAGTAAACATCATCACCAAAATATAAAATGATATTAGTGAAAACAGGAATAGATTTTTTACCTACATAATCATTTTGCACCAAACCTTCATTTTCAATCACGGTGACATCAGCACTCACTCGCGTGGCAGAAGCAGGCAAAGTTTTGAGGGCAGCGCGCGCCCAGGGAATTTCGGTACTGCCAGTTAAATTAATGGCATTGGCATCGGCCGATAATTTTAAATTGGGGCTAAGCGTTGCCATCAGTTGCGGTTGTTCCACAAAGCGAATATTGGCTCCATAGATATTACTTTGCCACGTCCATTGCGGCGTACCAAAATTTTCCAAATCACCCTTCACCATAAGTGTGCCTTCACCAGAAGTCACTTGCGCATCCAGATGAAGGTTTCCTGAGCTTTGACTATTCACTTGCAAATCAAAATCACGCAACACCAATCCTAACCGCGGCACAGTAGCACCACCATTAGTAAATTTAATATTCCCCACTACGTCAGGTTTAGTTGCAGTGCCTGAAAAATTAATATCTGCGCTGGCAGAGCCTACAACTTTATTTAAAAAAGGTAAGAGGCTTTCCAGGGGCGCTAAATCATTTAAGCCAGCAGTCAGTTTACCCTGTATTTTTTTATCGTTTAAATTGTATTTTGCCGAACCATTAATGGCGCCAAATTGCGCCCAATCCAATACCAAGGTACTCGTGAGTTGATTGGCTTTTATAGTAGCTTTCAGTTCACCATTTTTGAGCGGATAATTTTTTATATCACCACCTTGAAACTGATATAAAAATTTAACATCGCGCGCCTGTAAATTTGCATCCAGCGTTAAGGGTTTTGTGGGTGCGGCGCGCACAGTTAAACCGCCATCCAATACGCCTTGTAAAATTACCTCTGATTTAAACCAGGCTTGAAACTGATCAACCGGCAGCGATTTTATGGAAACATCAGCTTGCAAACCTTGCGTTTTATTCCAGCGATTCTCCATACAAATTGCTGGGTACTCTTGCGCGGCTACCGCACTCATTTGAGTTTCATTAACCACTGCGCCCGAGGGCGCGGTTATGTTGCCATCACGGCGAGATGAGCTATTAGCATTTAACGCCGTTGCTTTTTGCCCAAAGCGAGATCGCTCCGTTGTTAAACACAGGCGACCTAAATCCATAGTGAATTTATCGCCCGTGGTATCTATTTGCATTGGCGATGCTGACGCCAAGCTCCAGCGCGGTACTTTTTTCAACCCAAACACAAATTCTCGCCATTGGCCGCGCCAAATTTCATCTTTCCAACTGCTATCTAAAACAAAATTTGTAGCACCCAGCTCTGGGCTATCAATTTTCCCTTCCACTTTATGTTGCGCAAGTGTGCCCGCACCTTTTATTTCAACATGCGAAAGATGTTGCGATTGGAATTGCACATGAGTAGCATCTAGCAATAACTGGTAATCATTGCTTGCAGCTTTCGGTTTTAAAGATAGCGACAAAGAAGCTATGGCATATTCACGCCATACTAACTGATCAACTTGCGCTTCAATTTGAAGTTGTGGATTTTTTTTGTTGCCAGAGATTTGGCCGCTGGAAATAATACTCCCCTTCATAGCTGGATCAATTTGCCCTAACAAAGGCGCATTAATTTTCCATGCCAAGGCCAATTCATCGCCAGCTTGGCCATTCAGGGTTAATTGATTCGCACCTATTGCAAGATGCGCATTCGAAGAATGCCAGCTCGCGTTATCGTACTGAAGATCACCGCGCGCTGAGACTGAAAGCCCGCGTAAGTCGCCACCACCATTGATATTATTAAACGCCAGCTTTAATCCATTATTTTCGCTACTAACCACTTGTGAATCAAAAGAGCCTTGCGCATTCAACGCAAGCTGAATATCACTCGGCCAATCAGCGATAAAATAATTAAAATTAAAATGTTCTGTGTTGGCATTAACATTCCATTGCCAGCTTTGTTTGCCATCCATGCTTCCGTTAACATCACCGCTCAAGTGAACAATATTGTCGTGCAGGTCTTTCGGTTCGGCCTGATCTTTTGAATTGGACTCGCCTGTAGAATCAGAAGATTTGGTAATCAATGTGAGTTTATTGATTTTCGCAGCAAGTGTTTTCTGTTGCGCGTCATACCGAACGCTTGTATCGCCCGTTAAATCAAATAGATTATTGATAGCGGTAAGCTGAATATGGTTATGCAACGTAAATTCATTTATCCAACCAGACAGCGTTACGCTACCTTGCGTTGTGTTTTGAGCATTAGGCGCTTGCGCGAGCTGAGGTATTTTTAATACTTCTACCCATTGCGGTAATAAAGCTTGCTCCGCCCATTCAAACTTTATTTCGGCAGTAGGTTTTACCTTTGGCTGACGCAAAGCCGGGGTTATGGCTGCCGTCGTATTGAGTTGTAAGGGTTGTGAAAGCTGATGCTGTAATTTAAGTGTTTTAATATCGCCAGTCAGCGCAAGCACACCCGCGTATTTATCGGTAGGTCTATCGCCATTGCTAAACGCCCACTGACTATTTAGCGCTAAATCATAAGGATAACGAAGCCCTACAACACCGCTCAAATTGACGGTAGCATATGGGTTAGTCAATTTTAAATTACTGGTGCGCAAATTAAACGTGCCCAAACTTAAATCGCCTTGTAAGGCGCTCAGTGCTATAAGCGTATCGCCCTGCTGAATATGAATATTGCGCAAATGAAAACTTTCTAACTTAACACGCACAGGTTGCGCCAAGCTCGGCCACTGATAATTTTCAGGTTCAGGCTCGTTCTTGCTGGGAGGCAAATGAATTTTTATATTTTCAGCAGAAAGCGATTGAACCGAAATGGCCGTATAAAATAATCCTAATGGCTGCCAGCGGAAGGATATTTTTTCCGCGTGAAGCGAAAACTCATCTTGCTTAAAATCTACACTCGCAATATCCAAACCCGTGATTAAATTCCCTTGCAATGGCCCCAACTGTACATGCACCATATTTGCCAGAGTGCGCACCGCCCAATGGCTGCCCACTTGCGTAGCCATTACACTGCTTAAAAACGCAATAACAATACTGATGCTTAAAAAAACAGTGATGAGTATTTTTTTAAGGCGACTTAATGCTTTTAGTTTTAGCCAGAAAGGTTTTATGGGTAAGAGTTTCATTTATAAATCTGGCCCCATACTGATGTGTAGGTTCCATGCCTTTTTATCATCCAAGCCGCGGGCAACATCAATACGCACCGGGCCAATAGGTGATATCCAACGCAGCCCGATGCCGGCGCCACGTTTAAGATCAAAGCTGTAATCATTTGAGGCATTACCTGCATCAAAGAAAACGGCGGCAGCCCAGCTGGGCCTAAACTGATAATCGTATTCAATGCTGCTGACTAATAAATTTCTTCCACCAATAACTTCATCAACTTCTTTCCCATCGCGATTAATGACAGGTTGAATGGGACCGAGTGATTCGTAATCGTAGCCGCGCACACTATTTCCGCCGCCCGCAAAATAGCGTACCGATTTTGGCAAATCCCTTACGCCATTTACATCGGTTAAACCAAGCTCAGTGCGAAATAATAATCGGCCATGTTTTAAAGAATGAATGTATTTAGCACGCGTATAAAGTTGTGCGTAGCTAACATCTGAGCCCAAAGTAGTGGGCGAACCGGATAATTTTGCTAACACGCTCCACCCCATTAAAGGATAAGGGCTACCATCAGTTTTAATGCGAGAAAACGCTACAGAGGGAATAATAAGATGGCTGTAGGTTAAATCTGCGCTGCCCACGCGTGAGTATTCGTTTTCAATATTAATCGCGTAGGTGTGTAGCCACCGATTTCTTTTATAATTGGTATAACTTACACCTAGCGTATCTTTATCACTGTAAGCGGTATCGGTTTTTTCTTCTTCTATACCGGCATAAATTTTTACAAATTCATAAAAAGGTTGCGACATAGGAATACTGTAACTGAGCAGAACATCTGTTTTTAAAGCAGACCGGCTCGCATCGGCTTTAATACTGTGGCCTGAATCATTTACGTATCTATCCTCATAACCTAGGAGCACACGCGGGCTGGCATCGCCCCCTTCACTAGCACTGGCACCCAAACCGATGGAATAGGCGCGGCGCTTTCGTTCTTCAAGTTGTACATCTATATCTACAGTATTGTCGTGCAAGTGCTGCAAATCTGGCGACGCCATGGCCACTGAAAAATAATTGCTCGCATTGTAATAACTTTTTAGCTCTAACAATTTGTCCGTATCGTAATAATCACCGGATTTTATATTGAGATAACGGCGCAAAAAATCCTCATCTAAAATATTGTGCTTCATGCGAATTTCGCCAATGCGATAACGCGTTCCGGTGTTATAAACAAGTTCAATATTGGCGGTATTGGTTGCCGCATTTACGGTAACCCTGGAGACATCAAAGTGGCTATCAAAGTAGCCTTCGCCGGTTGCAAACGTGGTGATTCGCGCTTTTAAATCTTCGTAAACGCCATGATGAAGATTATCGCCCACTTTTATGCCGGGTTCTGTTGTCAGTGGTTTGAAACTATCGTCATCCGCACCATCACCTCTTAAGAGCAAATTAAACTCAGCGATTTTGACTTGCTCGCCTGGCGTTAAGTTAATGCGCAGCGCCCAGCAATCATTGGCTTGAGTAAGATCAGTCGTAAAGGTGAGTTGATAATAGCCCAACGCCTGTGCCGCTTTTTTAATTTCTTCCTCGCCGTCAAACAACAACGATTTCAAGCGCCATAAAGGTGCCGAACAAGACTCTTCAGCAATTGTTAGGTATTGGTGAACATTATCGCGCAGCTCCTTTGACCCGCCTTCAACTTTAATGTCTGGCACGGGTGCAGATTGTGCAGGCATGCCGATCAAAGCAAGACCCAAAGCGCTTGAAAGCGACAAAACAATAGACAGGAAAGATCGAGTTCTCACAAAGTTCAACGCAGTATCCCAAAAGGTTAAAAGGTACCCACATCCATTTAGTGGGCAACAACCGTAAGTCATTCCACACTTTACCCTAGCTTTGAAAACACTCAAAGGCTTGTGAGCAAATTCCGTTATAATCCGCACATTCATATTTAGGATGCCCAAATGCTCAGTTACCGACACGCCTTTCACGCTGGCAATTTTGCCGATGTACTCAAACACAGCCTGCTATTGCATGTACTTGGTTATATGGCGCAAAAAGAAAAACCACTGCGAATTATTGATACTCATGCCGGTGCGGGTGCCTATAAATTTGGCAGCAACCAGCCCATTAAAAATCGTGAGTTTGATAATGGTATTGGCAAACTTTGGGAACGTGATGATTTACCACCCATCGTGCAGGAATATGTCACTTTTATTAAAGCCTTTAATGCGGATAAACAGCTGCATTATTACCCGGGCTCACCACTATTTATGCAAGCCATGCTAAGACCTAAAGACAACTTATTCCTGCATGAGTTGCACAGCACCGATTGGCGCATACTTACCGAAGCCATAGGCAATGACAAACAAGTAAAAATTATTGATGATGATGGCTTGGCCGGTATGCAAGCGCTGGTACCGCCACCGGAGAGACGCGGCTTGATTTTTATTGATCCGTCTTACGAATTAAAAAATGAATATTACGAGGTGGTGAAGCAAGTTGTTAACGCGCACAAACGCTTTTCTACTGGTACTTATGTGATTTGGTATCCGGTGGTATTGCGCCAGCGCATTGATGACATGCAAAAAGCCCTAGTAAAAAGTGGTATTAAAAATATTCAATTATTTGAATTGGGCATTGCACCCGATAGCCCGGAATACGGTATGAATTCCAGCGGAATGTTTGTGATTAATCCGCCGTGGACATTATGGAAGGCGATGGAAGATGCATTGCCCTATCTTGCCGATACATTGGGCGAAGCAGGCCAAGGTTTTTATCGTTTAGAACAACTTGTTGCAGAGTAACTGAACCCACATTATGAGCATGACAAAAGCCAGCAAAGCAGCACTTTTCTCCACGATTATTTTCCCCGGTGCGGGTCTATGGTGGTTAAAACTCTATGGGCGCGCCAGTATTTTCATTATGTCTGCCATAGTGTCTCTAAGCTATATTATTGTCAGGCTCTACAATTCCATTGCACCTGCGTACAACAAAATGTTACGCGATGCAGAACAAGGCTTGATTGTGGTAGATGGCTCAAACTTTTTGAGCACATTCAACAAACTCTATCAGGAAATGTTTCAAAACATAGCCGCCCATCAAAGCCAACTGCATACCGCTCAAGTTATTTTCATTGCCTGCTGGTTGTGCAGCATTGCATCTTCATACTTTGCAGGCAAAAAAATTGATTTAGAAAGCAGCGATAAAACAACCAACTTATGAGGTAAGCATTGAGCATGCATCCCACTATTATCACCATACTCCTACTCATTTGCAGCAATGTGTTTATGACGTTTGCGTGGTACGCACATTTAAAAGAACTCAACAATAAACCTTGGGTAATTGCTGCGCTTATTAGCTGGGGAATCGCACTGTTCGAATATATGTTTCAGGTGCCCGCCAACCGAATTGGTCACACAGTAATGAATGTGGGGCAGCTAAAAATTTTGCAGGAAGTTATCACTATCAGCGTATTCGTACCTTTTGCATTCTTTTATTTAAAAGAGCCGCTAAAACTGGATTACTTATGGGCGGGATTATGTTTACTGGGTGCGGTATTTTTTATCTTCAGGGAAAAAATGTTTTCGTAATACTTCTTCAGTGACAGCTTTGAGCTCCGCTCTACTTACTACGATTTCCTGCTACCTTTTCCATACAACTGCCCCTTCCCTCAACAGGAAGGAAGGGGCGAACGCGCTACTTACTATTTAACACTTACTTCCTGGCGCAAGCGAATATCTGAACTTGATGCGCCCAACTGTAATTGATACTTGCCAGCATCCACTACGTAAGCTTTTTTCTCTGCATCGTAAATTGTAAAATCTTTATCCGGTTTCACACTGAATGTAACCTCACGGGTTTCACCGGCTGGAATGTTTACACGCTCAACGCCACGCAATTCTTTTTGCGCACGTTCATGTTTAGGTTTGAGCGGTGCCACATACAACTGCACCACTTCATCGCCTGCAACTTTTCCGGTGTTTTTAACTTTTACCGAAATATTTATCGTTTGATCTGTCTTAATTGTTTTATCGCTCACTTTTAATGAAGAATAAGCAAACTGGGTGTAAGACAACCCGTAACCGAAAGGATACAAAGGCTCACCGGTAAAGTAACGGTAGGTACGGTTTTTCATGGAGTAATCTTCAAACGGCGGCAGTTTTTCGCTGGCCTTATAGAAGGTAACGGGCAAACGGCCTGCGGGGTTTTCTTTGCCAAATAAAACATCCGCCACTGCATCGCCACCGCGCTGACCGGGGTACCACGCGAGTAATATTGCCGGTAGATTCTGTTGCGCCCAATCCACAGCCAATGCAGAGCCACCGGTTAGAATCAATACAACCGGTTTACCCGTTGCTTGCAATTTTTCCAACATCGCTTGCTGAATTTGGGGTAGACGAGTATCGGTGCGATCACCACCAGCAAAACCGGGGTAAATCACTTTCATTTCTTCGCCTTCCACATCACCGGTTAAACCGCCGACATACACAATAACATCGGCAGCTTGCGCAATTTCCAGCGCTTCTTCATGAGTAGCTTTTGCCCCAGGCATGCGCCAAGACAAACGTACTTCTGCATCGCGAGTGCCCTCAAAATATTCCAACTTAATGGCATATTTTTTACCGGCTTCAAAATCTACACTGACCGATTGGCTTTGCAGGCGATCAGTTGCCGCCCACGAATCCAGAATTTTTTTGCCGTCTATAAATAAACGGAAGCCATCATTAGCGCCCACATGTAATTCGTAGCGGCCCGATACAGGTGGCAATAGCTGCCCAGTCCAGCGCGCACTAAAATCATCCTTTTCCATAACATTTGCAGCTAACTCACCGCGCGCAATGAGGCTGTCGGCAGGTGAGCCTCTATCCCAACGAAAGCCCACGCGTGAATCTATCCGCGTAAATACCGGTGCACCCGCTAACGCTTGGCCACGGAAATATTCACCCTTTAAACCTTGTTCATTAGATTGTGCTGTGGGGCGTAAATATTGCGCATCAATGAGCGGTGCTGCGCGCGGATCTTCACGGCCTTCAACTAAATCGACACCGCGAGCGTAGGTTATTTGCGTTCCCGCAGGCGCTGCCTTTTTGATGCCTTGCAAAATAGTAACGGGCGCTGCGGGCGTGCCGTAGTAATTGCCCAGAAGCGACATAATTTCATCTGCCGTTGGGCCGATGACCGCAATTTTTTTGGTGCTGCCAGTAAGCGGTAGTAACTGATTGTTTTTCAAGAGAACAATAGATTTTTGTGCAGCACGATGCGCAACAACATCATGTGCAGGCGCTTGATTTACCGAGTAAGGAATTCTTGCCCAACTCACTTTATCCGCCGAATCAAACATGCCAAGCTGAAAACGGGTAAGCATTAAACGCGTTAATGATTTATCAATTTCTGCCTCTGTAATTAACCCTTTTTTCACCGCTACTGTGAGCGCATGATAGGTTTTACCGCAGTTGAGATCATCGCCCGTTTTAACTGCGAGCGCGGCCGCCTCTTCAGCAGTGGCAACAATTTTGTGATATTTGAAAATATCTTCTACGGAATCGCAATCAGAAACCACATAACCTTTAAAACCCCATTCCTTTCGCAAAATCTGTTCAAGCAAACGATCACTTGCTGAAGCCGATTCGCCATTAACACGATTGTAAGCTCCCATTACCGATACCACGCCAGCGTCTTGAACCAAGGCGCGAAAGGCTGGCAAATAGGTTTCGTAAAGATCACGTTCGCTAGGGTAAACATCGAAGAAATGACGATCTGCCTCTGGGCCCGAATGTACGGCAAAATGTTTTGCGGTGGCATCCAGCTTGCGATACTTACCATCGCTCTGTTGCAAGCCTTTTACAAACTCAACGCCCATTACCGATGTTAAAAATGGATCTTCACCATAGGTTTCCTGGCCGCGCCCCCAGCGGGGATCACGGAAAATATTGACGTTAGGCGACCAAAAAGTAAGACCCTGGTAACGCGCATGGGAACCCTGCCGTAAAAAATTATGATGCTTGGCACGCGCCTCATCACTAATGACTTGAGCAACATCGCGCATCACATTTTTATCGAAACTTGCAGCCAAACCAATCGCCTGCGGGAATACAGTCGCTGAACCTGCGCGCGCCACACCGTGCAAGGCTTCGTTCCACCATTCATAGGCGGGAACTCCGAGGCGAGGAATAGCAGGGGCTTCATTGAGCATTTGCGCAACTTTTTCTTCCAGCGTCATGCGCGCTACCAAATCTTTGGCGCGCTCATCGAAACTCAGGCTGGCGTTTTGATAAGTCAATTCGTCAGCAGCAAAGGCGATGGGTACAAGCGCGCCCAAAGACATGATCGCGATGAGCCCTGCAGATCTAATAGTATTTAGCATAAATTGCCCCATAGATTGTTAATATTACCGGAATGGTCACACAAGCGCGCACTTGCACACAAGATCATCTTTAGTTTTTTGGCACTGGTAACGGTTACGGCACGGTCTGCTATGCAATTGACACAAAGGTCTAGTGCGCGTGAGTTAAATTTTTCATCCATTTTCTTTTCTGAATGCGGAAATAAACCGGCAGGAATTTTAATGCGTCTTCTAAAAACATCAGCGCATATAAAACCGTAAATGACCAACCTCCCACAAATACTGCCAAGGCATAAATAGGCAGCCCAATACCCCACATGACGATTGTATCGGTAATGAGGCAAAATTTATTATCGCCACCCGCTCGCAACACACCAATAATGCGAATCATATTAAACACTTTCAGCCAAACCAGACCGCAAAAAATGGCTAATGTTTGCATTAATAATTGTGCGGTGCCGTCCGCTAACGGTTTGAATATTGCTAATACCCACGGCCGAGCAAACCATAAACCGGCAGTCATAATGATTAATAATAGAAGCGTTAAGCCATTAAAAAATTTCTGCAGCCGCCAAGCTTCTTCAATATTATCGCCACCCAAAGCGCGGCCAATTAAAACCGCCGCTGCATTCGCCAAGCCAACAAAAAGCGCAAAGAAAATACTTTCAACGGGCACTGCCATTCCCATAACGGCAAGCGCATCGGTTCCGGCATAACCGGTAACCACATGATAAGTGGCATTCCCCACGGCCCAAATGCCGTAATTTGCAACCAAAGGCAACGCAAACGCGAGGTAACGTTTAATTTGTACGGGATCAATCCCCTGCGCCAATTGTTTTAGCTTTAATGCAAACCCATGCTTTGTGGCGTACAGATAAGCCAACATAAATAACAGCTGCACGCAGCGCGCAATCAAGGTTCCCCATGCAGCACCCGCCACACCTAATGCAGGGAAGCCCCAGTTACCGGTAATTAATGCGTAGTTCAAAGTCACATTAATAACGGCAGCAATAATACCTGCCACCAGCGGCATAGTGGTTTGCCCAAGAGCGCGTAGCGATGCTTCGATGATGACGATAATTTGGGTAAGCAGTAATACCGGAGCCGTGATCACTAAAAATTGTGCGGCAAGTTTTGCGACCTCTGGGTCTGGATTAATCCAATGAATCCAGACCGGCGCAGCAAAGCCACAGACCAACATAATGGGAAGAATAATGGAAATGCCGACGACCAAGGTGACCGCAAACATTCGCTGACAGCTGGCAAAATCTTTTGCACCGCTGTACTGCGCAATTAAAACGCTACCGCCTGTTGCAAAGCCACTCATTAGTACCAGCAGTAAAAAATGAATTTTGGCTGCCAAGCCTACCGCCGCAATCGCCTGTTCACCCAAGGGGGCAACCATCATGACATCGGCCATACCCAAAAAAGATTGCAGCAACATCTGCCCCGCTACCGGTAGCGCGAGCATTAGCAGGGTTATTGAGAATGCTTTTGAATTGACGGCGGGAACTTCAGTTACAACACGCGACACACGTTACTCCAGCGCAGGTGAAAAAATCGCATTATAGAGTTAGTGCAACTAAAATGATCCTTCAATACTCAGGCAATCCTTAACTTAACAATTCTTAAAGGGATGCATGAAATAAAGTCGCTCAAGAAGAACCATGCCGAAGCGACACGACAAAAAATATAACGCCAAGAAGAAAATTATGAATACCACCACGTCTTTGCAACACCCCGAAAACCCACAACGCGTTCTGTTAGTGGATGCACTACGCGGCTTTGCCCTCATGGGTTTGTTTTTGGTTCATTCCATTGAACTGTTTGAGCTCTACTGGCAAAACCCGGTAGACAGCCTTGTACACGATGTTATTTTCTTTTTATTCGCCGGCAAAGCCTATGCAATTTTTGCCATGCTATTTGGTGTTAGCTTTTTTATTATTATGGATAAGCAAGCACAAAAAGGTGTGGACTTTCGTTTACGGTTTGCATGGCGGCTGGCGATTTTATTTGCGCTTGGCACACTCAACAGCATGGTTTATTCCGGCGAGGTTTTACAAGTCTTAGCCGGTTATGGTTTCTTCTTAATACTTGCCTATCGCATTCCCAGCAAATGGTTGATTCTGATCGCCATTGCATTTTTATTAACGCCCCATTTGATTTATCACTACTGGGCCGCCATGCAAAATCTTCCTGGCGCAAATGATAAACCTTATAGCTGGATTCTCTACGAACAAACAGCCGCTGTATGGACAAAAGGAACCTTGCCAGAAGTGCTTGCATTCAATGTCACCACTGGCTCGCTCGCAAAATGGTTTTTCTTTTTTGATGGCAACCGTGGCTCTCAATTGTTTGGACTATTTCTGATTGGCCTGGTGATAGGTCGTGTAGGGCTTTTGGTAAAACCTGTTGCCTTCACTCGCTTGCGCAAGCAATTATTAGTGGGTGCAATTTTGGGCGCTATAATTTTTTTTGCGCTTCAAAAATATCTAGGCACACCCGAAGTAAAAGCACTTTGGCCGGAGGGGAATATGGCTAAATGGTATTTGGATGAAACTGTGGGTGGTTATTTCTGCTTCGCGTTTATGACGATTTTAGTGCTCTCTTTTATTGCATTTTACCAAAAGAAAATCGGCCAAAAAATTCTTGGCATACTCGCTCCTGTAGGCCGCATGAGCCTCACCATTTACGTTAGCCAAAGCCTGTGTGGCGTACCTTTTTTCTACGGCTACGGTCTTGGCATGTACGACAAACTCAGTCAACTACAAGCGTTGTTAATCGGCATTGCATTCTTTAGCTTACAAGTGATGTTCGCCCACTGGTGGTTAAAACGTTTCCACTATGGGCCATTAGAGTGGTGCTGGAGAGCGGCAACCTATTTAACGGTAGATGTGCCGTTTGTAAAAAGTAATGAAAAAGAACGCCAATCTTTATCCAATAAGAATTGAACTAAAGATGGGTGTTTTGTTTTTCATCTTTATCTACAACAGTCTGCACAATCAAGCTGCCAATCATATCGCCCTGTACATTGACGGCGGTACGCACCGTATCCAGAAGGCGATCTATAGGTAGCAATATTGCAATCGCTTCAATCGGTAAACCAACAGATTGCAATACCATAATCATGGTAACCATTCCGGCACTGGGGATTCCCGGCGCGCCCATGGACGCGATCATCGCTGTACAAAATATAATGAGCTGCTGCGATAGGCTTAAATCAATACCGACAAGATTCGCCACAAACAGAGCGGCAGCGGCTTCATAAAGCGCGGTGCCATCCATATTTATGCTTGCGCCTAATGGCACCACAAAGCCGGCAATATCTTTGCGCACGTGCAAATGCTGCTCTACGCAACGCAAGGTCACCGGCAATGTTGCATTACTTGAACTCGTTGCAAACGCCGTGATTAAGGCTTCACGTGCGCCACGCCAAAACCAAAGCGGTGTTTTTTTTGTCACAAGATATAACAGCAGCGGCAAAACAACTATGCCATGAAACAAAGTTGCGCCAGTTACAATAACAACAAACTTCACCAGCGTATTCAATAAAGCAACTTCTTGAGTAGCAACCAGTTTTATTAAGAGCGCACAAATGCCGAGTGGAGCCAAATACATGATCCAACCCACAATGCGCATCATTAGATCCAGGAACTCTTGGAGCAAATTTAGGATATTGCGATAGCGCTCGCCACCAACCACCAATGCTACGCCTAAAAATAATGCAAATATCACTACGGCAAATACATCACTTTTTGCGAGCGCGCTAAAAGGGTTTTGAAACAAGGAGTGGAGGAATTGCGCAAAAAACTCAGAGGGCATTAAATGTTTGTGCTGAAAGTCTGCCATGGAGTCTTGAAACATAGATAAATGTAAACCTTCGCCAGGGCGAAACACATTCATCACAATCAACGCAAGCAACATTGCCAAACTTGTTGATACGGTAAAAAACAGCAGGGTACTGGTCCATACGCGATGGATTTGCTTATGCGCCTGTAAATTTGCTACGCCAACTACGATGGTAGAAAACACCAACGGAATTAAAATCATCTTAAGCAGATCTACAAATACATTGGCGACCAAGGTACTGGTATATAACGTAGCCGTTTTAGCTGAGGATGTATCGCCCTGCTGAGTGAGTATTGCACCAATCGTTAAGCCCAGTAGGGCGGCAATTAAAATCTGTCTATTCAAACTGGGCATAACGCTTTCTAACCTGCTAAATTTTTCAAAACTGCGAATAGACTGCTAATTGATATAGCCCAGACGGCGATGTTTATCTTCAACCGCACGGTAATCATTGTCTAATAAATACAGCTCGCGGTCGGCGCGCTGCGCATCCAAATCCAAATTGCGAATTTCATTTTCCATATCAATGATTAAACGCATTTTATAACGCCGATCATTTTCATTATTGCTTCTGACTATTTCACGCCGTAACTGATCAATATCATTGTAGCGATTGTTGATTTGCGAACTGCTATTGCTGATTTGGCTGTGCATTGCATTCATACGGTGTTGAATATTGTACAGCTCTTGACCATCGGTATAAGCGCGCAAGAATTTCCCCTCTGCTGCGATAGGGCAAATTCCGTTATAAGCCGCGCCCTTGCGCCCCTCGCTGTAACCCTTTTCTGGCACACAATACAAACGCGCGCCCTTGCCGTGACCTTCGCGATAATCTTTCATATTAGGAACAACATTAATCCGCGCGCAGGCTTTGCCATGTTCAACAACGCGGTCCAAGGCAAACCCTTGGGTGGCGTCATCCACACCTTTTAAATACCAATCTGCCTGTTTGCATTCATCCTTACTCATAGTGGCGCAGCCAGATACGAATAGCGAAAGCAATAACAACGCCACAAATGTTATTTTCATATTGTTAACCCATTCTTTGAAGTAAACAGTTAAAGCCAATACTGGCTCTTTCATCATCAGAAAGCCGTAAATCTTTCTATGCTTTTACGGTAAATACGCTGCGAAATCACCACTTTCAATAACACGCGAATTAGTTACAATCACGCCCCTATTCAATACTCGTTAGTACCCGTAGCAAGCCTGCTGCGCAAAGCGCATAACCTTTCAGGAATTATCACCATGACACGCCGCTATTCAGATATGAACCAGCACGACGCTCTTTATAAAATTGCACGCGCTTACCCCGGCGGCATTGAAGCGCTTGCGCAAAGCCTGAATATGTCGGCTAATGTACTGCGCAATAAGTTAGCACCGGGCATTGCATCTCATTATCCCTCATTTGAAGAAGTATCTTGCATCATCAGCCTGTGCCAAGCCGCAGGCGTAAAAGATGCAACTCTGCCGCTTCACGCACTTCTGGCGCGACACAGTATGGCCGCTTTTTTAGTGCCTGAACCAACGCAAATTAGCAACGATGATTTATCGCAAACGGTATGCAAAGTCATGAGCCAAATAGGCGATGTGGCCGAAGCGGTTTCTGAAGCATTAGTGGATGGCATAATTACGGAACTTGAAGCCGATTTAATTGAACGCGAATTTCAAGGCGCACTTGCTGCATTGGGCGCATGGCGTGCACGAATTCGTTTGCATCACGATAAAACCAAAGCCTAAATTTGTTATTTCTTTTCGGGTTTAAGGGCCGCGGGATGCGCAATTGCATCCTCAGCAATTGTCTTCTCCGCCAGCGGCAAAAGCTCGTTAACCTGAACCCACTCTGCCGCTGTTGGCGTTTTATATCCACGCGGCTTGCCAGATTCCAAGAAACTCCACCCATAACCCCAGCGATAAGGCGTCATCATAAACGGGCCACCGCCAGCACTTACAAAGAAGTACATGTAATTTCCCATCGCCTTACTGCTAACATCAGACACACAAGCCAAGAGGTCTTCATCGGCTTTAGTGCGTTCAAGTTCGGTACCTCCAATCCAATAAGCTTTGTCATGCGCCACACAACACTGACGCCATAAATAGGGCTCGGTGACCGTGCCGTCAATCCATACCGAGCAGCCATCGGTTGCGAAAGGCTTGAGCTTATTGGCTTGCAGTGTCACTTGTGCGCTCGCCTGCTGCACCGGAATCGACAATAACATCAGGCTAATCCCAGCCTGAAAGCATGAAGCTCGCATTAATTCATATCTCCCTAGCTTTTTGATTGGGTGTGCCCGCGAGGCATTGTACAATAGCGCTCAGATTTTTCCGGTGGCCTTTTTAGTAAGAGCGAGAAAAAAGCATGAGCGAACAAAAAACGACACATTTCGGCTTTGAACAGGTCGCGGTTGAGAAAAAGGCAGAGCGCGTAGCCGGTGTTTTTCACTCAGTTGCCGCTAAATATGACGTTATGAACGATTTAATGTCTGCAGGCATTCATCGCCTCTGGAAGCGCTTTACGATTGAAGCCTCGGGCGTGCGCGCTGGCCATAAAGTTCTGGATATTGCCGGCGGCACCGGCGACTTGAGTTATCAATTCGCCAAGCTTGTGGGTAAAGATGGCCAAGTCATTCTCGCCGATATTAATTCTTCTATGTTGAATGTAGGGCGTGACCGCTTAATTGATCGCGGCGTTGCCGGCAACATTCAATTCGCACAGACCGATGCGCAATACTTGCCCTTCCCCGATAATACCTTTGATTGCATTACCATCGCGTTTGGTTTGCGCAATGTGACCGATAAAGATTTAGCGCTGCGCTCCATGCTGCGCGTGCTTAAACCCGGTGGCCGTTTGCTTGTGCTGGAATTTTCCAAGCCACAACACACCGCACTCGAAAAAGTCTACGACACCTACTCATTTAAATTGCTACCGCTGATTGGCAAACTCGTGACTAACGATGCGGATAGCTATCGCTATTTAGCAGAATCTATTCGCATGCACCCTGATCAAGAAACCTTAAAAGACATGATGAAGAATGCGGGTTTTGTAAACGCCGAATTCACCAATATGACCGGCGGCATTGTAGCCTTGCACAAAGGTATAAAGCCTTAAATAAAAAGACGCCCTAAAAGTTTTTCATTCAGAGAACTGCATCATGGACCCAATGTTTAGCACCGCTGCGCTCGCCAGCGCTGAAAAAATGATTAATGCGGCACTGGTCTATGATCCCGCTTCGCGTATTGCGTTAGCAGCGCTAGAACCTCAAGTATTAGCCATACATATTACGTCACCGGATACTAAAGTCTTTGTTCTGCCTGGCGTAGAAGGCCTTGAACTACACGGCAATTATGAAGGCGAAGTCACCACACAACTGCAAGGTACCTTGCCCGCGCTATTGGGTTTGATTAAAAGTGATCGTTTAAATTTAAAAGACAGCGGTGTGCAATTATTTGGCAGCACCAGTTTTTTAGCCGAGCTGCAAAAGATTTTAAAAAATGTGGATATAGACTGGGAAGAAATGCTAAGCCAAGTCTTTGGCGATATTATTGGTCACCAAGGCGCAGAACTTATTCGCAGTAAACTGTCGTGGACAAAAGATCGCGTCACTAATATCCAACGTCTCACCAGTGAATTTCTTACCGAAGAATTGCGCGTACTGCCCAGCAAACCTGAACTCGCTTTTTTCAATGCGCAAGTAGATGAATTGAAGTTGGGTGCAGATCGCGTAAAAGCGCGTATTGAACACATTCTCGCCCGCATAGCGCGCCAAGGCTCAGAGCCTCACAACAGGAATAAGAACTCGTGACTGTTTTTTTTCGTTTTATCGCCATACTGCGCGTTTTCTTACGCTATCGCTTAGATGAACTTATTCCCCAACAACATCTACCCCTGCGCGCAAAATTACTGCTTTTGCCCTGTGCCTTATTTGGTACAACTACACTTAGCCGCGGCGAACGCTTGCGCCGCGGCTGCGAAGAACTGGGGCCCATTTTTGTAAAGTTCGGCCAACTACTTTCCACTCGCCCGGATTTAGTGCCCGACGATATTGTCGCCGAATTAAATTATCTCCAAGACCGCGTCACCCCATTCCCAAGCGATGAATTTCGCCGCATTGTAGAAAACGCTTTGGGTGCATCGGTCAATACTATTTTTAGCGATTACGAGCACGAACCGCTCGCTTCTGCATCGGTTGCGCAAGTACACGCGGCCACCTTAAAAAATGGCAAGGCTGTGGTGATTAAAGCCGTGCGCCCGAACATTGAAAATATTATCGCGCAAGATGTCGCCCTTCTTTTGAAGCTTGCACACCTACTCGAAAAATACAGTGAAGATGGCCGCCGCTTGCGCCCAGTAGAAATCGTGCAAGATTATCGCAATACCATTTTTGATGAACTTAACTTGCAAAAAGAAGCCGCAAACGCTTCGCAGTTACGCCGCAACTTTGCCAATTCAAACTTGTTATATGTGCCAGAAATTTATTGGGACTACACGCGCAACAATGTCATGGTTATGGAACGCATCTACGGTATTCCCGTTACTAATCTTGATGAGCTCAACGCACAAAATACCGATATGAAAAAATTGGCTGAACGCGGCGTGGAGATTTTTTTCACGCAAGTGTTTGATCACAATTTCTTTCATGCCGACATGCACCCTGGCAACATTTTTGTTTCCAGGGAAAACCCCACACTGCCGCAATATATTGCGGTAGATATGGCCATCGTCGGCTCGCTCACCCGCGAAGATCAGTATTATTTGGCGCGCAATTTACTCGCCATGTTTCGCCGCGATTATCGCCAAGTGGCGGAGCTGCACGTGCAAAGTGGTTGGGTTCCCGCCCATGTGCGCGTAGAAGAATTAGAAGCGGCAATTCGTACCGTGTGCGAACCTATTTTTGAAAAGCCGCTAAAAGATATTTCTTTCGGCCACGTGCTGCTTAACCTCTTCCGCACCGCACGCCGCTTTAATATGGAAGTTCAACCGCAACTGGTGTTGTTGCAAAAAACGTTGCTCAATATCGAAGGCTTGGGGCGTCAGCTGTATCCCGATCTGGATTTATGGACAACTGCGCACCCATTTTTAGAGCGCTGGCTGAAAAGGCGTTTTCACCCCAAAACCCTGTGGGGCGAACTTAAGCGTTATGGGCCAGAATGGATGGAGAAGTTCCCACAAATCCCACAACTCATTTTCAATAGTTTGCAGCAATTGCAAAATATGGGAGATCTCGCACCAGAAGTGCGCAAAACCGCACAGCAATTACAAGCTTACAATCAACAAAAGTCACGTCGCTACTGGCTGGCTGGCAGCTTATTTATAGCGGCAATTGCACTGGCACACCCTGATATTTATGAAGCAGTTAGTGCGCAAGTACGCGCGCTTAATTTTTCTATCGCTAGCCTTGTAATCGCCGGCTTAGGTTTAGCGGTTTTAGCGATTAAAAAGTCATAAAAAAATTATTTTTATAATGCTGCAAAGCTAAATCAAGATTGCAGCATTATCCTAAACGTTTATTGCCCGTTAATTTTTGGCGCCATAGTGCAAATTCGCTAGCCTCTGTTATCATCAAGTCCATTAAGGTTAAAAGACAATTCATATATGGAATTGTCGATTAAACAATAACGATGGAATGAGGCTAGTTATGCTTGCAAGTTCACGGATACTGCTGGTTGATGACACCCCCGAAAATTTGGATGTTCTAAGCGCGATACTCGAAGATTTAGAGTGCAAGCTGATTGTGGCTACCAATGGCGAGCGTGCACTTGAGTTAGCCCAAAAACAATGCCCGGATTTAATTCTACTCGACGTCATGATGCCCGGCATGAATGGCTTTGAAGTCTGCAATTTGCTTAAAGCCAACCCTGTTACTGCACACATCCCCATTATTTTTGTAACTGCTCGCACCGACGATATCAGCCTTGGTTTTTCCGTAGGCGGCAACGACTATATTTCTAAACCGATTAATGCAGACGAAGTTTGCGCACGCGTGCGTCATCAATTAGAACGCAAAGCGCTACTGAATGAGCTGCAAACACTGAACAAAGAATTAGAACAAAAGGTACGTGAGCGCACTGCCGATTTAACCATAGCTAACCGCCAGCTGCGTGAAGAAATAAATGAGCGCCGCTACATGCAAGACCGGCTCAGTTATTTGGCAACCCACGATTTCGTCACTCGCCTGCATAATCGCAACTCCCTGGAAGCGTTTGTATGTAGCCTACTCGCGCAAGTACAAACAGCGAGCATTAAAGCCTCTTTTATTCTGATCGATATCGACCGATTCCGCGTCATCAATGAAAGCTGTGGCTGTATTGCCGGCGATGAACTTTTGCGCCAATTTTCGGATGCAATTTCCGGCATACTCGCGCGCGATGATTTCTTTGCCCGTATTGGCAGCGACAAATTCGCCATAGTGACGCAAAACACCATAGCCGATGGCAGCAGCGATCTCGCCCAACTAACTCTGCAACAAATTCAAAACTTCAAATTCGTGTGGCAAGAGCGCGAATTTAAATTAGCAGCATCAATTGCTTTGTTGCCATTGAACCGCGATATCGTCAGCTTTGATCAAGTCATGTTAATGGCCGATGAAGTATTATTCCTAGCCAAACGCGAAGGTCGTGGCTTAATTCGCACCTACGATGAAGCAACCAAACGCTCAAGCGACGATAAAGAAAATGTAAATTGGGCGCAGCGTTTAGTGGATGCTAACCATAACAAACATTTTCGCGCACATTTTCAATTGATCGAAAATTTTTCTCCTACGTCAGCGAAGCAAAAAATTCGCATAGAAACTCTGATTAGAATGTGGGACCCAGTTCAGCAACGCTTAATTCCTCCTGGTGAGTTTATCGGCCCTGCTGAACGCTTACATTTAATTCCAGAGCTGGACAAATGGATGATTGAAGAGGTTATTCAACTCTTGGCTAAACATGTTGATTTGCGCGAAGGCATTGAATCCGTATCCATGAATCTTTCTGCGTTGTCTATTCGTGAGCCGCACTTCGCCGATCATATTATTCAACTAATTCAATCCTACAAAATCCCTCCAACAATGATTAGCTTTGAGATTACCGAGACTGAAGCTATCACCAACCTTGATATCGCCAATGAGTTTATGCAACGGCTACACACGTTAGGCTGCAGATTTTCATTGGATGATTTTGGTAGTGGTTTTGCCTCCTACGCGTACCTGCATAAACTGGAATTTGACACGATCAAAATCGACGGCATTTTTGTACGTGATATGGATCGCGAGCCAAATCATTACGCGATGGTAAAAGCTATTGTCGAAATGGCGCATACGCTTAAAAAAGATATAGTGGCGGAATTTGTTGAGACCCAAGCCGTAGCAGGTTTATTGAAAGAGTTGAATGTAAAGTGGGGGCAAGGTTTTTTATATCATAAACCAGAAACATTAAGCTATGAGACGTTGCTTAGCCATTTGAGTTAACACGAAAAATCTAACATCTATATTAATAAATAATCAAAAGGGCGAAGATAGTGAAGAGCCTCTTGAATCACAAGCTAACGCTCAATGTTTTATTTTTTATTAGCTTTTATGTACTAGCCACTCTTGGCTTTGAATGGGGCGCACTCACAGCTAACGCGACTTTACTTTGGCCGCCCTCTGGCCTTGCGGTATTCGGGCTTATTGTTTTCGGGCCCCGTATATTACCCGGGCTCTTTCTAGGCGCACTTTTTTCCAGTCAATTAATTTCATTCTCTCAACCTGCCAACAACAGCTTTTTCAGTTTTGCTATAGCACTTATCAGTAGTAGCCTTAGCATTTTACAAGCTGCCTTAATTGCAAAGCTTTCACGATATTATTATCAGTGCCAATTTAATGTTTCAACAACGGCATCCATTGTATTCACGCTTATAGTAATTACCTGCTGTACGCTCAGCGCCACAATTAGCAATATAGCGCTCTGGCAAGCAGACATCATCAACTTTCCCACTGCCGTGCAGACATGGGCAGTATGGTGGATGGGCGATTCAATAGGCGTTCTAATCCTCACACCGCTTTTATTGTGGATAAATCAAAAACAAGCTTTACATAAAAACTCTCAAGCTCATGCATTTTTCATTTTTTGTGCCGGCGCAGGCATAGTGTTATTAACCGCTTCCGCCATAGGGCATAATGAACGCGAAACACTCCGAAAGAATTTGGCGCACGACACTGAAAACCTGCAATTCAATCTGCAAAGCAATATTGACTTAGCCATACGTGACTTGAGCACCCTGCAAGAATATTTCTCCAAAAACTCACCCGACCAAGATGAATTTCGAAAACTTACCGAACCCCTGCTAAAACAAAATTTTTGGCTGGATTCATTTAGCTGGCTGCCTGTGGTTCGCCAACAGAACATTCATCAATCGGCCAACATTGAACTTTCTTATAGCGATAGCATGACGCTAGCGCGAACCACAGAATCAACTATTTCATGGCGCAAGCAAGATATAGACATTTTTTCAGAATTTTTCCTGGCTCAACTTGGAAGCCAGCTAACAACTTCACACAGCGATATTTTTCTTCGCGATACATCCACTCCTATCATTAACATAGCTGCTCCTATCTACACCTGTAGTGACAATAAAAAGCTTCATTGCAAAGTCTTAAGCGTAGTAAATGCTGAGCTTAATTTAAATGTGCTGATGCGTTCAGCCATGAACAAAAACCAATTGCACGATGTGGATATCAAGCTAGTCACACAAGATCATATGGATGAAATAAGTCATTGGCAGTGGTCGAGTGATCACTGGCAAGACACAAGAGATCATTCTAGTAAAATTTTTAAATCCCCCACTTTACTGAAGGGGAAGATCCCTACATTAAAACTAACAACAAGTGAATGGCAACTTGTGGTAACGCCAAAAAATCTTTACATCTGGTTTTCACCAAATTTACAGCAATGCATTATTTTAACCATTGGCTTCGCGATGACAATGTTATTGAGCGCTTACTTGCAAGCCCTGTATCGCCATGATCAATTAATCATCGATAACCAAACACGTCTTGAAGATGAAATTCACAATCAAACCCAAGCGTTACGTATTGCCAACGATTGGCTCCTTAAAGAAATTGAAGAAAAACGCAACACCCAAGAACAATTAAAATCTAGCGAAGCCCACATGCGAACCCTGCTAGATAATATTCCCGACCCCATTTGGCTTAAATCACCAGACGGCGCTTATCTAAGTTTTAACAAAGCTGTTAGCAATTTATTTAACCGCAAAGAAAGTGATGTGCTTGGAAAAACAGCAGGTGACTACATTGACGGAGAACTTGAAAAAGCCATTCGTGAATTCGAAAGCACAGTGCTCACAAGTCAACATTCAGTGCGTCGTGAATTGTGGATGTACATCCCTGAGCGAAATGAAAATCGTTTAATGGATACCATTAAAGTTGCAGTGCGCAATGAGAATAATGAACCCACCGGAATATTAAGTATTGCTCGCGATATTACTGAGCAACAACATCTTATTGATGAGCTAGAAAAGTTCAAACGCTTTGCTGAATATGCGAGCGAAGGCTTTTCAATTATGACGCTCAACGCAGAAACTTTGTACATGAATCGCAGCCTGCAAAAAATGCTGCTCAGCAGCGAAAGTGTGGAACACAACGATTTTTTAAGTTATTTTCCAGAAGACTTCCACGTGCAATGGCACGAAAAAATTCTCCCGTACTTATTATTAAAAGGCTACTGGCAGGGCGAACTTGCCGCATTACGAACCGATGGATCGCGCTTTCCCACTAAAGAAACTTTTTTCATCATGCGTGATGACAAAGGCCAGCCTCTTTATATTGGTGAAGTCGTTAGCGATATATCTGAACAGAAGCAAGTTGAAGCATCTCTGCAATTAGCGAAGGAAGCTGCTGAAGATGCAACCAAAGCAAAAAGTCGATTTCTTGCCAACATGAGCCATGAAATTCGTACGCCATTAAATGCGGTGCTCGGCTACTCTCAGCTTTTAATGAAAGACACCACACTGTCCACGCAACAACATGAGCGCATGAGTTCCATCTTAAATGCAGGTCAACGTTTGTTGCATTTAATTAATGACATCTTAGACTTATCAAAAATTGAAGCGGGCGCATTACATTTTCGCCAAGATTACTTTGATCTTCGCCAAGAACTAACCGACATCCTTTCGCTGATGCGTGCCAAAGCTATCACCAAAGGGCTAAGCCTACATTACGACATTCAGCTACCAACACCCGCAATTGTAAAAAGCGATCGACAAAAAATTGGGCAAATTATTTTAAACCTACTAGGTAACGCAATTAAATTTACTCACAATGGTGAGGTAGCGTTAAATGTAAATATAGATAATAACGACATTGTGTTTAATATTATTGATACCGGCCTTGGAATTTCTGAGCAAGAACTACAACAATTATTTGCCGCCTTCAAACAAGGTAAAGCAGGTGAAGAATCGGGTGGAACAGGCTTGGGGTTAGTGATTTCCAAACATATTGCAGAAAGCCTTGGAGGGCAACTAACTCTAAACAGCGAACCCAACAAAGGAACGCATGCGTACCTACGTTTACCTATTGCGATTGAATACAACACCCAATTAGATTCAAGCCCGCAGATTTCCCATGCAAAACTTACTGAAAGTTCTCACTGCAAAGTGTTGGTAGTGGAAGATGATTTCGCCAGCCGCGATCTATTATTCAACTTATTACGCGATATGGGTTGCGATGTAATTATGGCAATGGATGGGGCCGAGGGTTTAGCCTTGGCGATTAGCCAAGCCCCAGATATTATTTTTACCGATATACGCATGCCCAACTTAAGCGGCACAGATATGCTAAAAGAATTACGGAGAACCATTGCCAAAGACGATTTACCTGTGATTGCGGTATCAGCATCCAGCCTTGAACATGAACGCACCTTTTATTTAGGCGAAGGTTTCCACGAATTTATTGGCAAGCCCTATCAATTTCGAGACATTTATTCTGCTTTGAAAAGATTTACGCGTGTGGAATTTATTGCAGAGGAACATGCAATTACAGAACAAAACCCAACGGAGAAACACTGCTGGAGCAGTCATCAGGAATTGCGTGCATTGCAGGAACAGCTACTTATACTCAAAGCCAATTTCAGCAATGGCGACATGAATAACAGTAAAAAATTATTTGCATTACAAAGCACAAAAACGCTTGGCATTCATGCGCATCAACACATTCAGAATGCGATACGCCAATACGATTTAGTATTGGCCGAGAAATTTCTAGATGAGTTATTAGAGGAAGTCAGTAAAGAGTTAGAAACCGGCATAAATTAACCGTACCGCTCATGTTTAATCCATTTTCAGCATAAAAGTGACCGGCCCATCGTTTACCAAGCTCACTTGCATATCTGCTGCAAAAATTCCTGCTGCAATCTTTGCATGTTTTTCTCGTATGGCGCTCACAAAATAATTATAGAGTTGTTCAGCTTCCGAGGGCGGCATAGCGCAAGAAAAACTGGGGCGCAAACCTTTTTGAGTATCTGCCACTAAGGTGAACTGAGAAACAACCAATACACCGCCATCAATTTGCTGCACATTACAGTTCATTTTATGTTGTTCATCCGAAAACATTCGATAAGCCAATATTTTATCAATCAGCTTATCCGCCGTAATGCGCGTATCTGTTTTTTCAACACCCAAAAGTAGTAAAACTCCCTGCCCAATTTCACCAACACATTCATCGTTTACCTCAACAGAGGCTTTTTTTACGCGCTGCAGCAAACCTAGCATCTTAAGAACCTAGAGAGTTTTTGGGGTTTTGTGGACTATAATTTTTGTTGGGCTATAGCTTGTTTACGAAATTCACTCGGCGTCATGCCCACCTTCTTCTTAAATAAAGTATTGAAAGTCGCCTTACTGTTAAAGCCCACATCATACATGATGTCCAACATATTTCTTTCACCCAAAACTGGATCTGCCAATATAGCTTTAGCTTCTTGCACACGGTAGGAATTAATAAATTCAAAAAAATTACAGGCAAAGTGCCGGTTAATCAAGTGAGATAAAATTCGCGGCTGCATTTTTAACTGCGCGGCTAATTTATCCAGAGTCAATGCTGGCATCAAGTAAGGCTTTTCTGTTTCCATATAATCGGCAACTTGTTTGATTTGAATATCTTTAATTTTATCTTTAAGTTGATCGCCTTTTGTCGAGTCCACAGCATCGTTGGTCTTAGTTTCAATACCCTCAAAAACGCTTGAATGCCCCAACCCAAAGAAAATGAGCATACTCACCATAATAAAAGTGGTGTAGTTTCCGGTTAAACCCATAACTTCAAAATTGGTGTTGATGCCAAAACTTACAGAGAACAAAATGAGCAGCCCCACCAACACGGCCCACATTCTAATCACCAAGAAACCAATCACTAATATTTTTAGCCATGCGAGATCAAGCCGCTCAATATCTGAAAAATTCGTTTTAATATGCTGGCTATAGCGCCTAATTTCCAAGATACACATAACCCCCAGCACGGCGCGAAAAACCTCTCTGAAAAGCGTAACGTAATTCATGTAATAGGGCGCAGAAAAAAGATCGTAATCTTCCTGTAAGTGCTGTTTATCTTGTAACTCCAGTTGGTAATAGAACAGGACCTGGTAAATGAGGTAACTAAAAAACGGAATCAAATACAACAGGTCTTTTTTCGTTAAGCGGTAGTCTTTATAAATAAGTGAACGGGTGTACCACAATAGAAAAGGAGCCTCTAACCAATAACCAAAACCAAACACATAAAAAAGATTGGGCGACCACTCAAGCGCAACATGGCGGAATTCAGCGCCAAAACTAATTAAAATATCCAACGGAATAGCGGCCTGCTGCAAAAGAAAAAAGGCTAGGAAAAAATTAATGAGAGGTTTTTCGCGCTTGACCGTTAATAACAGCACAGCAAAGAGAATGCACTGGTAGGCCGTCATTAACAAAACGACATCGTGGGTGTTGAAAAGGACTTGATACATGGCTTCTCACAGACTTGTTTTTATTTAAAAGCGCTATTGAGGCGACAAATAGGAGTTATTATTTTTTACATCCAATAAACAAGAAGTATTCATAAAAATTATTTTATTTTTATTCTAAACCTAAAAAACTTCAATAGTTTACCTGTTGAAGCTAAGCAAATGTAATGATTTATGGCTACAGATTAATAGTTTTTTAATCAGAAATTGCGTACCCCATACTAACTAACCCAGTCAGTTTATTTTCACCTCATTAACTAAAAAGAAACGGTAATAATTTTCATAGCCTTTTTGTAATACACAAGTGAGCGCAGTAACACTCTTATATTGAATAACAGCAGCAAAAACGGAGCCACTAGGGCTCCGCTTTTAACTAAAAGCAAACTTCATCTCACTACGCCGATTGGTCCGGCCTTTCCCCTAACTCTTTTGCCATATCATTGGTTGCACGAATCAATGCATCAACGATGCCCACTTCACGCGATGCGTGACCGGCCTCGCGAATAATATTTAATTCAGAGCCCGGCCATGCTTTATGTAGCAAATATGCATTGTCTAATGGGCAAATCACATCGTAACGGCCATGTACAATCACACCGGGAATATCGGCCAGCTTATGAGCATCGCGCAGAATTTGGTTCTCTTCAAGAAAAGCATTATTCACAAAATAATGCGCTTCAATACGTGCGAGTGAGAGCGCACGATGTGGCTCAGTAAATGAATCTACCACTTCTTGATTCGGCCGCAACGTTGCCGTGCGACCTTCCCATAACGACCACGCTTTAGCAGCGGTCATTTGTTGAATCTGATTCTCGCTGGTGAGATGACGATAATAAGCGTTCATCATATCGTGGCGTTCATCTTCAGGAATCGGTTGAATAAAATCGTCCCAATAATCGGGAAACAAACGGCTGGCACCGTCTTGATAAAACCATAACAAATCTACCGGGCGACAGAGAAAAATGCCTCGCAAAATTAAACCGAGTACACGTTCCGGGTAAGTTTGCGCATAAACCAAACTCAGGGTTGAACCCCAAGAGCCGCCAAATAAAACCCACTTCTCAATACCGAGTGTGGTACGAATAACCTCAATATCTTCAACCAGCTTTTGCGTGCTATTGGATTGTAATTCGGCATGCGGGCGCGAGCGACCAGAGCCGCGTTGATCAAACAGCACTATGCGATAAACTTCAGGATCAAAAAACCGGCGGTCATATTTACCGCAACCCGCACCAGGGCCACCGTGAACGAACAACACGGGAATGCCATCCGGGTTGCCCGATTCATCCACATAAAGTTCGTGGGGGGCTTCAACTGCGATGCAATGACGCTCGTAAGGTTTTATCTCGGGGTAAAAAGTATGCATAGACTGACCTTGTTATTTGCATGAAACTATTTTTGTATGAAACTTTATATGCATCAAAAAGCGACGTAAACCAAGCACTAGAGCCATTTTCGGCCGAAGCAATGCTCTAAAGGTAGCACAGAGGCCAGCGGTTTAGGCGGACTTTTTGGAACATTATCCCTAGCAATCGACAAATAAGAGAGGCGGCTATCAACTACTGACATTTATTGACAGAAGCTCGTGTAAACTTTGCACGATTAAACCGATTTAGCGAACGTCAACAAGCCAACAGAGAGCAACTCATGCAACGCGCCGAACGCCTCTTTCAATTGCTGACCCTACTACGCAACCGCCGTACTGTGATGACGGCCAAGCAGCTAAGCGATCAATTACAGGTATCGGAACGTACTATTTATCGTGATATACAATCACTCAGTTTGTCTGGCGTTCCGGTTGAAGGCGAAGCTGGCGTAGGCTATCGGCTATCGCACCGCTACCAACTTCCACCCTTAATGTTCGATCGCCACGAAGTAGAAGCTTTACTACTCGGCGCGCGCATGGTGAATAGCTGGGGCGATGCAGATATGGCTGCCCACGCGCAGCAGGCCATGCAAAAAATATTATCCGTACTACCCGATCACTTACGTCACAGCGATGAGAGCCTACCCTTACTGGTTCCGCACATGGAGGATGTGCAAAAGTTTTACACTGCGCACAGCCAGCCAATTCGCGAAGCCATTCACTCGCGCCAAAAAATACAGATCAATTACACTCGCGCCGATGCCCAAGCCTCTACCCGCGTGATTGAACCCTTAGGCTTAATTTTTTGGGGCAAAGTGTGGACACTGGTAGCATGGTGTCAGTTGCGCCATGACTATCGCACCTTTCGGCTTGATCGTATTAACGACTTAAGCACACTCGACAATTTTTTTGAAACACAAGACACCAAAAGCCTTAAACATTTTTTAGCCTTACAAAAAGAAAGGCATCAACAAGACGACAACTGCGCGGATTAACACTATGACTGAAAAAACTCGCTGCGCTTGGTGCGGCACTGACCCGCTGTATATGAGCTATCACGATACTGAATGGGGAACACCGCTTTACGATAACCAAAAACTTTTTGAGTTTTTAATTTTAGAAGGTGCGCAAGCAGGGCTTTCATGGATAACCGTATTGCGTAAGCGCGAAAATTATCGCAAAGCATTTGATAATTTTAATCCCGAAAAAATTGCGCGCTACACGGACGCAAAAAAAGCCAAGCTACTATTAAACGAAGGCATTATTCGCAATCGTTTAAAAATTGATAGCGCCATTAAAAATGCCAATGCCTATTTGGCAATGCAAAAAAACGGCGAAGACTTCAGTGAATTTTTATGGAGCTTTGTGGGAGGAAAACCCAAACAAAACAAATGGAATAGCATGAGTCAAATTCCTGCGTTCACTCCCGAATCAGATGCCATGAGCAAAGCACTAAAACAGAAAGGCTTTAACTTTATAGGCAGCACTATTTGTTACGCATTTATGCAGGCCACAGGTATGGTGAATGACCATATTGTGGATTGCTATCGCTATAAAGTCTGCAAGGCGGGAAAATAGTTACCATGTACGATTCTAGCTTTAATAATGAGCCCGACATGCATTATGTGTTTGTTTATGGCACCTTGCGAAGCGCCTGCGAAACTGGCGCACACAAACAGTACTTAACAGGCGCTGATTTTATTTCTCCCGCTAAAATTCGCGGCCAGTTATACATGGTGGATTATTATCCTGGCTTGGTATTAAGCGAAACGGAACACTGGGCGATAGGTGAAATTTATTTATTAGAAGATGAAGCGCAACTACATGACCTGGATGTGTACGAGGGCTGTGCAAAAAAATCGCCCCAGCCGCATGAATACGAGCGCCGCATAACGCAAGTGCTATTAACCAGTGGCGAGCCTATGAATGTATGGGTTTATGTGTACAAACAAAAAAACCATGATTTACCTGTCATTAACTCCGGTGACTTTCTTAATCGCTATTAGCTTCTTCTAAAGGCAACTCCACATAAAAACAAGAACCCACGCCTTCTGTTGATACGAAACCAATAGTACCGTTCATCAATTCAACTAGCTCTTTGGCGATGGCAAGACCCATGCTCCCACCGCTGGTGTCTGGCTCTGCTGATTCTTCCGGCGATAATGCTTGAAACAGTGTTGAATGGCGGCTTTCTGGAATACCACAGCCGTGATCTATAACGTCAATTTTTACTTTATCGAAACTGGCATGAACATTAATCGTTATCTCTTCTCCTTTAGGCGAGAATTTCGCAGCATTGGAAATAAAATTCACCAAGATTTGTCGTAAGCGGCGCGCATCTACATTAACCAATAAATATTCGTAGCGCGGCCCCACCACAATATGCACACCGTATTTGTGCGCGTAAGAGGTCATAGATAAACAAGCATCGTCCACAATGGGCATTAAGGGTTGAATCTGCATATCCAACACCAGTTTGCCAATCGATAACCGATCAACATCTAATAAATCATTAACCAGCTCCGCCAGTCTTGCACTATTTTTTTGCGCTATATCGAGCACTTTAATTGCAGACGGCGGCAGCTCACCCAATTGACCACTTACCGATAAAGAAAGTGCGCCACTGATCGCCGTTAACGGCGTTCTAAATTCATGACTCGCTCGCGATACGAACTCCGTTTTTAGGCGATCATTTTCTTTCAGCTTTTGCTGCATGTGGTTGATATTGGCAAGCAACGATTCTGGATAATCGGTTTCAATATCATAATTCAAATCTCCACGGGTAATGGCTTGCACAGCTTCCGTAGCCTGATAGGGATCGCCACCCAACTGTCGCAATATAGTGCGCGCAAATTTTATGACGACCAGAGCGACCAGCAGAGTCAATAAAAGAATAATGGCAAGCTGTGAAAACATCGTATTTTTCTTTTCAGTAATACGTGCTTGTAAAATCGCATCTAATTCATCTACCGTAAAATGTGCATACGCAAAGTAGCTATTAAGCCCTAAGGTGAAGGCGGCATAAAAATCCTCAGCAGCATAAGATAATTCGTCTTTGGATAAAATTTGATCTCGCGTTAAATCAATAATTTTTTGATATTGAATTTTAATCGCTTGATAATTATCAATAAAATCGCGATCTTTCTTAATAGCAGCTTCGGCCTTGGCAACATTGAAATTCAATTTATTCATTTTGGTTTGGCTCATCAGCAAAAGCGCATTGAGCTGCGCGCGCTCATCCAAACTCATGCCGCCTTTCGCCAGAAACCCCACCCCCAAACCACGAACTTGGCCTAATATTTCCGTCAGCTCTGGCAATTGCACCAACCCGGCTTCAATCAAAAAATAACTCGCAGCGTCAGGGTCTAAACTTAGCTGATAGGAATCCACAATCATTTGCAAATATTGCAGCTGCGTTGCCATCAATGCGACATGCCCATCAAAACTTTCTAATCGGCTTAGTTTTTTTTGCGACACCTGACGATGTAATGACTGCCAATGCTCTACCAAGCGCGAAAACTCCTGGCGGTGCGCTTGGTGAGGATGCTTATCAAAATAGACTTCGTAGGCAAAAATGGCAGCTTCTAACTCTTCAGCTTTGGCTTTACGCTCTTGATTGGGCGCAACACTTTCCAGAAAATGTGCAGAAAGCGCCCTATGCTGCTGAGTGCGCTGAATGATATTTAACATGAGATGAACCTGTGGCAGCCCTTCCCGTTCCTTAGTTGCAAATGCCACACTGTTATTCAATTGGCTCCAATAGAGCACGGTTGGCACAAGAATAACGGCAAGGCACAGCAAGCCGAGAAATGAGAATTTTTTCCATAGCGCAATGCGCTTTAAGCGGGTCACAAGCTTCATACAATGCCTAAGATTTTGTAATACATAAAGGAGTTGAATAGTTAAACCGAACGGCAAACAAGAGCGTATGTCTCTTTTAAGCTTAGCGTAGATTTTGAAGTAAGGCGCTTTTGCCAGATAAAATCATCCCTGTTACAGTTGCACCAACTACAACGTCAACCATCCAAATACTCCTTTAAAGTTGCCCTTTACCGAGGCAAGCGAGCATATACCTGCATGAAGAACAAATACCTTTCAGCCAGTGCCAATATAGACCCCTTATTTCATCAAGCAAAACCGGCGACTACCGGAGTACTCCTAGTCAATTTAGGCACACCCGATGCACCAACCGCTCCGGCATTGCGCCGCTATCTTGCAGAATTTTTAGCCGATGGCCGCGTCATTGAAATCCCTAAAATTATTTGGATGCTGATATTACATGGCATTATTTTGCGCGTTCGCCCCAAAAAATCTGCTGCGAAATATAAAACAGTGTGGACAGAAGAAGGCTCACCACTTTTGGTCATTAGCAAACGTCAAGCCGCTGCCGTGCAAACGCAGCTTGGTGATACGGCAAGCGTAAAATTAGGCATGCGCTACGGCAACCCCTCCATTCAAAAAGCGCTGCGCGAATTTCAAAATGAAGGCGTGCGAAAAATTATTGTATTGCCGCTTTACCCCCAATATGCCGCTGCGACAACTGGCTCTACTTTTGATGCAGTTACGCGCGAGCTACAAAAATGGCGTTTTGTCCCTGAGCTGCATTTCATTAATAATTATTGCGATCACCCGCTCTTTATTGATGCGCTAGCGGCCAGCATTCAGGAAGATTTTAATCAGCACGGCAAACCAGAAAAATTATTACTGTCTTACCACGGTATGCCCAAACGCAATTTAGAGTTGGGCGACCCCTACTTTTGTTTTTGCCAAAAAACCACACGCTTAGTTGCTGAGAAATTAGGCCTGCAAAAAAACGAATACCTCACCACCTTTCAGTCGCGCTTTGGCTACGCCGAGTGGCTGCAACCTTATACCGATAAAACGCTGGAAGAATTGGCAAAGAGTGGCATAAAGAATGTCGCTATTGTTTCGCCTGCGTTCAGTGCGGATTGCCTGGAAACGCTGGAAGAGTTAGCCGTAGAGAATCGCGAAATTTTTATGCACGCTGGCGGGGCAGATTATCGCTATATACCTGCATTGAATGATCGTACGGATCATATTGGTGCGTTAACAGTGTTGATTAAAAAGCAATTAGATTAGTCGCGATTAGAACGCTATTTCTACCTGTTGTTTACCGAAACAAAACCAGTAACAATACTCCTCGCACAACAATGCTGGCTAAAAAATTGGCCAGCATTACCGTCATCGCAAACAATTAAGTTTTTACCTGTGGAAGACCTGAGTTTTTAAAGAAATATATGGCCAGGAGTGCCTAGGCATGGATATTGAAGAAAGCACTCATGAATTAATTGCACTCACTTACGATGCCGCACTCGCGCCCGAAAAATGGCAGAAGGTAATGGCTAGCCTCACTCAAACTATCGGCACCAATACCGCACTCCTGCGCGAAGTTAACTACGCAACGGGAGAAGTGGGCTTATATAAAACGCTCGGCTTTGACCCTGCTTTTACAAAAGCCTACTGCGAGCACTTTGTTCATTTAGATTTTTTTGCGCCAGCATTAATGCGCGAGCCGGTAGGCACAGTTACGCTCGGCGATCACGCCTTACCTTGGGAGCAACAGCGCGAAACTGAATTTTGCAACGATTTTCTGCTCGCACAGAACAATCGTTACTGCCTTGGCATTACGCTCGAACGGGCAAACAATCACCACCTATTGTTCGCCTTGCAGCGCAGCAAACAGCAAGGCGACTTCACAGACAACAATTTACGCTTACTGCGCACACTTGCACCGCATATGACGCGGGCAATGAGTATTCACCGCCATATGCTCGCGATTACTGCACGGCAACAGTGGGCACTCTCCGCATTGGATACATTGAAAATTGGCGTCATGCTGCTAGACGACCACGGCACACCCGGCTTTATTAATAAAAAGGCAGAGTTGTTGTTATCGTCCAATTGCGGGTTAAGCATGAGCGGCAAGAAATTAGGCCTCAGCAACCCGTTAGAATCTGCTCGCCTGCAAAGCTTTATTGTCAATGCCGCCAAAGCCTCTAGCGGGCACTCTGGCACTGCGGGCGGCAGCTTGCGCGCAACCAACCACCTTGGCACTGCGCTTCATATTCACGTTATACCTTTACCGCGCGACACATCTGAACGCCCCTGGGGCCTAGCGCTACCACGGGGCTGTGTAGCCGTTTTTATTTCTGCATCGGGCAGTACGCATTTACGCACTGAAACCTTATCCGCACTTTATGGCTTCACAAATGCTGAGGCAAAACTCGCATCGCTGCTAGCGGACGGTTTAAGCCTCGAGAATGCCGCCAACACCTTAGGCGTAAGCATTCAAACCGTACGCAGCCAGCTCAAAGCCGTATTCGCCAAAACCCAGGTCAGCCGCCAAGCCGAATTGGTCGCACTGTTACTCACAGATATGTTGAGTCATCAACTCACCGATTAACCCGCTCATTTATTAAAGGGTATTTTTCATGACGCAACCGATCACCAATACCGCACACATCATCACCCTTGCCGATGGCCGCGAACTTGGCTATGCCGAATACGGCTCACCCACAGGCACGCCGGTGCTTTTTTGTCATGGTGCTCCGGGGTCACGATTATCCATTTTTGCCGATATGAGCCAAGCAGCCGCTGATCGCAACCTACGTTTAATTTCACCCGACAGACCGGGCTATGGCTTATCGACCTTCAAATCGAGTGATTCACTGCTGGATTGGGCAAGCGATGCACGTGAACTGCTCGCAAAACTTGAGATTGATCGTTGCAAAGTGATTGGTTTTTCAATGGGCAGCATGTTTGCGTTTGCCTGCGCCTACGCACTGCCACAGCACATTGAGCGCGTTGCTATCGTTGGCGCAGCAGCACCGATGGAGGTGGAAGGTGTTTTGGATGGCCTATCAACCACAAGCTGTGAACTATTCGCCTTAGCCCGCGCCGATGTAGCAACATTCAGCGATGTCATCAACTCCATGGCGAGTGATGGCAGCGCCGTATTTGCTGCTATGACCGCCACAATGAGCGAGCCCGACAAACTCATTCTTGCCGCCACCCCACAAGCATTTACCAACGACTTTAACGCCACAGTCGCAAGCGGTTCGCAAGGCGTAACCAACGATTTAGTGCTTGCCGCAAACCCATGGGGCTTCTTACCAGCAGAGATTAAGTGTCACGTGGATTTATGGGTAGGCAGTGAAGATAGCAACACGCCACCTGCCATGACGCACTACATGGCGAGCATATTGCCAAACAACCGCGTGTTTGAACTTCAGGGCGAAGGCCACTGTTGCCTGTACACCCACTGGGAAGCCGTGTTGGATGCTTTGCTTGAACCCCGAGACATTGTAGAGACCGCGTAACGGGTGTTGATATGAATATCGAAAAAGACGCCTTAAAACTCATAGACCACGCGTACGATGCTACCTTAGCACCGGATAGATGGCAGGTGATGATTGAAAGTTTTATTTCCGTTCTAGGTGTAAATTCTGGGATTCTTCGGGAAGTTAATTACAATTCGGGCGCGGTGGGATTATTTAAAACGGTTGGCTATGACCCAGATGTTAAAGATAACTACCGTAACTATTTTGTTAATTTGGATATGTTTGCCCCAATACTCAAACGTAGCTTTGCTGGGGAAATAATTCAGGGCAACAAAGCCATACCTCGGTCAAAGCAACTAAAATCCGAATTTTATAATGACTATCTTCGCCCTCAAGGTATTCGCCACGTTCTCGGTGCAACCTTGGCGAGAGACGTGCACAACCATCTACTCTTAGGTTTTCAGCGATCAGAGAAGCAGAATGACTTCAATGAAGAACATGTGAAGCTTATTTCTTTAGTTGCCCCTCATATCGCAAGAGCGGTGCAAATTCATCGCCAATTTCATGAAGTAACTACTCAAAAGCGCTGGGCATTATCAGCACTTAATCGCCTTAAAACCGGTGTAATTTTACTCAATGATCAAGGTCGCCCTGAGTTTGTAAACCGCGCAGCCGACCGGTTTATGAGCGATTGCGGGTGCATAATTGCAGATGACGGGGTTTTGCTAACCAATGTTACTGATACGCTACAGTTACATCGCCTAATTACCGAGGCAGCCGCTTGCGCCACTGGCCGCTATCGTTTTGACAGCGATAACGCGGTGACAAATAATGTAACGGTCAATGCACCCAGGCAAAGCATTCGCATTCAAACTATTCCTTTACCACGCAATTTGTCCGATCACGCGTGGAATCTGGGAGCTTCGGATAGCTGTATAGCCTTATTTATTACCCCTGCTAACTGTTCAATTCTCAATGGTCACAACTTGGTAGAACAATACGGCCTCACTCCCGCAGAAGCCAAACTGGCCATATTTATCGCGGAGGGTATTGATTTAGAAAACGCGGCTAAGCGCTTGTGCGTGAGCGTTCAAACTGTTCGAAGCCAACTTAAATCCATTTTTGCCAAAACCCAAGTAAAGCGCCAAGCAGAATTGGTTACGCTTTTGCTCTCTGATCTACTCATGGAAAGCCCCGTAGATTAGCTCGTCTCTTTAGACTTATCGACTTATCAACTTGCATACCCCAAATGGGGGATGCGCCTAACACCTCACTTCCCCTAGGCTTGCACGGTTGTCTTTTAATTGCGTATTCGCTACGCATTTACCATTTAACCAGTTGAGGGAATCATGAACTTACTAACTCACACCACGTCACGTTTTGTTCCAAGCAGCATTCTTATCTTTGCCTTAATACTCAGCGGCTGCGGCGGAGGTGGCGGCTCAAAATCACCCGACACCCCACCCACCAGTACAGCTTCATCAGTTAGTAGTACTGCTGTTTCCAGCAGCTCATCGATTGTTGCGGTTTCGAGTATTTCATCAAGTACACCCGTTTCTAGCAGTAGCTCATCAAATGTGAGCAACCTCTCTTCCAGCTCATCGAACTCTATTATCGCAAGTAGCTCTAGCAGTGCGGTAGCGGTTAGCACAACCTATAACGTTAATGTGAATGTACCAGCTTCGTTAATCTCTCAAAATTTGGGGTCAACTTGGCAACAAAAGCTTGGTCAGTTTTTTGTTCCTGCGGCTTATGCCGATACCCCTAGCTCCTTAACAGCCGACAATTTTGCGGTTGTTGTGGTGGATTTGGCTGGCAATGTTTTAGAGCGAATTACCTTAAAACCAAGTGATGTTGGCAAAAATTCTGACGGCACCTGGTTTGTTCATATACCGGGAACCCCTCGTATAGATCGCTTGATTGTTGCAGATATTACCAAGCCGATTGTGCTTCCGGTCGCAAGTAACATCAACCAAAGTAGTTTGGTGTTTGCCCCAACGACGGAACAAAATCTTGATGTAGGAATCGCCTCTACTGCAGCTTTTAAAACCTTTATTGATGAGCTCGGTGGCACAGGAACATTTGCAAGCTTAAATATTGACCCTACAGATGCCGCACAAGTAACACTCCTTAAAGACTTGGTAGGCAACATTCAAGAGAGTATAGAGAACCAAGTTTTTACAGGTTTCAGTACTGTTGAAGCAGCCGTAGCTTCCATACAAACAGTGGTGACTGAGGTTGTTAAGCAAGAAGTTCTCAATATTAAAAACCCAACTCAGAGTAACTTGGTAAGCGCAATACAATCTGAGGGCGGCTTACACTGGTATGAAACTGACGATGATGACATGACGTATGTCTCTCTGACCGGTTCTGAACCTGCCAAAGACTATATTTTCAATGGCGCTGAGTTTGAAGTAAATCTGAACTCTGACAACAATGAATTAATTTTGTTGAATGGCGCCTGGGTTAGGCCCGCGGATAATATCAAGGTTAAAACACTCAATGCCAATGGCAGTATTCTTTTGCAAGATACGGTAGCGTTAGATGACACGGTTACAATAAAGGCTATCCAATCCGTATCTCTGGAGGGGCGCAATATTGTAGATATGCTATCCGCTAATATCGACACCAAAGATTTTGCACAGTCTTCCATTAACCCTAGTGCAGCGTTTGGCGCTGGTGCCAATGCTTACCGTATTCAAGTCAGCGATGAACCTTACGATAAATACAGCTTTTGGTTTCACCAAGGTGATAAAACTACCGGTCTTTGCGATTGGAATAACGGCGAGAAAGCGAGTGACTATGGTGGCAACTGTAATCGAGTAGTTTTGCGTAAACCGAATAATCAGTATGCCTTCGGGGCAACAGCTATGACCGCATTAAAATCGCCCAATGTCACACCCGGTCAAAATAATTCAGTGGTTGTTGATATTGGGGGGCACGGGAGTTTTGCCATTGGTGTTCAATTGGTAAATGATGTAGCCAAAACCGCGCGTTTTTATCGTTACTCTCCAGGTGATTGGCGAGTATTCGAGCTGGTGGCTACCGCAACATACACTGAGCTTAATTTGCCCGGTTTAAGTACCGATGCAGCTGCTATTGAGTTGCAATTGCCGCAGGCTGTACTAAATGCATCGTACTTTGAATTCGAGACATTGGTTTTTGTGAAGCAGGATGGCTCTGTTCGACTAGGGAGATTTGAGGCCGCAGGCCAAGAAGACAATAGTGATAGCATCTTAATGTTTAATGGTATTGCAAATACCAATATCCAATCAGCACTGAATAGCTTTGTAAGCCCACTGGCAGGTAAATGGGGCGATATTAATAGTGATGTTTTCACATTTACCAATAAGACATTTGTTCATTCAAAAATTAGCGGATCAGATACTGACCCCAACTGTAAGACCGGCACTTCCACGGGGAATTACGCATGGAACTCCAAAACATTCATCATGAAAATCTTTATTCATACCGATACTACGGCGGTTGACCCAACTGATAGCTGCTCTATCGATACAGGAATAAAATGGAAGCCAGTATCGGGTGGTCTTGAAGTCACTTATCAAGAGGACGGCGAAGATGTTACGTTTTTGGCGCCTAAAATAATTACCGAGTAAGCGCGGTGTGTAATGCCAGTCAGTTAAGCTGACTGGCATTATTTTTATGGGGCATTACTCATCTCGCGTCAAAACATTCAATAACTCAATCTCAAACACCAAATTAGAATTAGGTTTAATAATTGGCCCAACCTGGCGCTCGCCATAGGCTAAATGTGCTGGCACAAAAAGTTTGCGTTTGCCGCCCACTCTCATTCCCACGATGCCTTGATCCCACCCTTTAATAACGCGGCCAGTGCCAATTACGCACTCGAAAGGACGACCTTTATCATAGGAAGAATCAAACTGAGTTCCATCCTCTAAACAACCGCGGTAATGGGTTGTAATCAAAGCACCTTTCACGGCAGTTTTACCATCACCTATCACCAGATCTTCAATAATTAATTCATCATTCATATTATTTCTCCATTAACGCAATGTGCAATTTTACGTTAAAAATTGATTTTTATTTTGTTCATTCGCAATTCAGCTACGCGCGCTTAATCTGCAGATAAGACTTTCCGATAAAGGAGCTTGTCATGACAAATACCTCACATTATTCCACTGAATTAGCCTGCGCACTTAACGGTTATCGCGCACTGATGGTGCCAGACTCTGGTATTCAACATAGCCAACACTGGCAGAACCTTTGGATGCAAGATATTCCGCGCGCCAGCAAAATTCGCTTAATGGATGAGTCATGTACTGATTGGGTGAAATGGCGCAACAGTATAATTGCATCACTGATTAGTATTGATGAACCCGTGGTATTAATTGCTGAAGGCTTTGGTGCGCTGGCGGCGGCAAGCGTAGCAGCAGAATATCCCGGAAAGGTTATTGCCGTTTTTATAGTAGACCCAGCCAACCCCGATCAATTTGACCTTAGAAAAAAGCTGCCAAAAAAAGCATTGCCCATGGTAACCAAAGTTGTCATTCGCAAAGAGTATGAAGTAGAAGCATCTATTAAAATTGCGGCATTAGCTGCGCATTTGGGCGCAGATTTTTCCCGGCTACACAGTGAAGACACAAATGATTCAGCTGCAGATTATTGGCCAGAAGGAATTCAAGCCTTAAAGCTTGTGGTAAACAAAGTTGAACGCAAAGCAGAAGAAATTACCCAAGCGCGCACCAAAAAAGTATTGGCTTATTTGCGCGCAATGAAAAACGTCAACGCCATAAAACAGCTGGGCTATCAGCCCACCTAGTGATACTTTCTTATCTAGTTACGCTTTTTTATTAAGCACCGCCAGAATCAATACCCAGAAACACAGTACCAAATTGAACAGGGGAATTTGCAAATCCTGCGGCATGCTATAAACAATTGATACCGCAGGAATCCACACCAACCAATTAGAAAATACTACCGTAGGAATTTTCACCAAGAAAAATGATTTAGTGAGCGCCGCTTTACAGGCACGAAAACTAAAACCATTTTCCATCCATAAATAAGTAGTTGTAATCATGGGCGCGGCCCACAGTGCACTGTAAAGAAACTGGTCTACCGCGACTTTAGTTGCAATTGTTTTAATATTGTTTTCATAGCCAAACCAACCGCCCTGAAGCTGATAGAAAAAATCCACCTCCATGCCTTTTAGACCCCAGAAAATCACGTAAAACACAAAAAGTGCAAAAGCACTGCGCGCCGGATCAATACGTTTAGTCGCCCACAAATAAACAAAAGGGACAAAACCACCAAAAAATGCGGTGGCGACAAAGGCGTAGAGAAAACCATATTCGTGCTTTAAAACTCCAAACCATGCATATACGGGTTGCGATGCTGGCACAAAAAAATAAATCAGCACTATCGCCAAAGCAAAGCATTGCAATATTAAACCCGGCAATAAGTTTTGCTTGAGCGCTGTACCAATAGATTTTTTAATCGTCATTGTTAATGGCCAAATAGGGTAAATATCATTTGCAGTGACAAGCATATCAACAAGACTGCAAAGCATTTTTTAAGCAGAGGAATGGGTAACGTATGTGCAAGCTTTGCTCCAAACGGAGCGGTAAAAAAACTTGCGCCAGCCATAGCAATAACTGCAGGCCAATAAATATAACCCAAGGTGTATGCCGGTAAATTTTCGGCGTGCAAACCATTAATCCAATAGCCAATAGCGCCAGAAAAAGCGATAGGTAAACCCACCGCTGCAGAAGTACCAATCGCGACGGGCAAAGCAACATTACACCACGTTAAAAACGGTACGGTGAGCGTACCGCCACCAATTGCCACTAGCGCAGAAATTCCACCAATCCCAGAGCCCACACTTGTTAACGCAAATGTATTGGGAATTTGGCGCGAAGGCTTTGGTTTGCGATCCCAGACCATTTGCAATGCAACCAACGCCATAAAACACGAAAAGAAAATGGCGAGAGGTTTTGCAGATAAATAACTCGCCAGAAAAGTCCCGGCAAAAGTACCCAGTAAAACACCCGGCGCAATTCTTATCACCACCGGCCACAAGACGCCATTGCGCAAATGGTGTGCACGCAAACTTGCAATCGCGGTGGGCACAATCGCCGCCATTGAAGTTGCCAAGGCCATATGCACTAGATGCTCGGCGGGAAAGGCAAGCTTCACAAAAATAAAGGTCAGCACCGGCACCATAATGCCGCCACCGCCAATGCCAAATAAACCAGCAAAGAGCCCAGTGAAGGCACCGAGAATTAAAAATGAGATCAGAAAAAATATATCCATTGTGCTTCTCACAATAACCCCCTCGGTAACTGCACCCCCTCCCAACCTCCCCCTTGAAAATGGGGAGGAGCAGATTGAACTTCGCACAAGCTTTGCCGCAAACGGCGCCGGCATGTAGCAGGGAGTCAAGCCCCTCCCTCTCATGGAACGGGAGGTTGGGACGACTACATGGATGCAGTTGCCGAGGAGGTCTAGCCGTTCAAAAAAAATCCCCTGAACTTTCGCGCAGGGGATTTTCAAAGCAATAACAAATTATTTGTTAGGCTTTCTTACCACGCTTACGCTCATTCTCAGTCAACAATTTCTTGCGCACACGAATGCTGAGCGGAGTTACTTCTACCAACTCGTCGTCTTCAATAAATTCCAACGCTTGTTCAAGTGTGTGACGAATTGGCGGAGACAAGGTCAACGCATCATCAGTACCTGATGCACGCACGTTGGTAAGTTGTTTTGCTTTAGTTGGGTTAACAACCAAATCGTTGTTGCGCGAGTGAATACCAACAACTTGGCCTTCGTACACTTCTGCACCAGCGCCGTAGAACAAACGACCACGTTCTTGCAATGGGTGCAAACCGTAAGCGAGAGTTTTACCTTTCACCATAGAAATCAACACGCCGTTTTGACGCTTGGCTACTTCGCCTTCTTTAACTGGGCCGTAGTGGTCAAAAATACTGGTCATGATGCCAGAGCCAGAAGTCATGGTAAGGAACTGACCACGGAAACCAATCAAACCGCGCGATGGGCAGAGGAATTCCAACTTGATACGGCCTTTGCCATCCGGCTCCATGTTGTGCAACTCGCCTTTACGCAGGCCGAGCTCTTCCATCACTTTACCTTGGTGAACTTCTTCAACGTCGATAACCACTTGCTCGAAAGGCTCGTGTTTTTCGCCATTCACTTCTTTCACAATTACTTCTGGGCGCGATACGCCCATCTCGTAACCTTCACGACGCATATTTTCGATCAATACTGACAAATGCAATTCGCCGCGACCCGACACGATAAATTTATCCGGAGTCTCGCCTTCTTTAACACGCAAAGCCACGTTGGCGATCAACTCTTGATCCAAACGGTCTTTGATATTACGGGTAGTCACGTATTTGCCTTCTTTACCCGCAAACGGAGAATCGTTTACCTGGAAAGTCATGCTTACGGTTGGCTCATCAACGCTCAATGGTTTCATTGGCTCAATGCAATCTGGCGCACACAAAGTATCGGAAATACCAAGACCCTGAACACCAGTAATACACACGATATCGCCCGCTGTTGCCAATTGGGTTTCAACACGCTCAAGACCGTGGAAGCCCATTACTTGCAGAATTTTAGCTTTGCGTTGCTCGCCTTCATGCGGAACAACTACGATTTGTTGGTTTGGCGACAAAGTACCGCGAGTGATACGGCCGATACCGATAACGCCTACGTAGCTGTTGTAATCCAATGCAGAAATTTGCATTTGCAGTGGGCCATCAGCATTTACTTCTGGTGCTTTTACTTTATCAACGATCATTTGAAACAGCGGAGTCATGTCATCCGCCAAAGCGTCTGGAGACAAACCTGCAACACCGTTCAACGCAGATGCGTAAATGATGGGGAAATCTAACTGCTCGTCAGTCGCACCCAAACGGTCAAACAATTCAAATACTTGGTCAACAACCCAATCCGGACGCGCGCCTGGACGGTCAACTTTGTTGATTACAACGATAGGGTTCAAACCTTGTTCAAACGCTTTTTG
>Ga0247803_1000109_pt1 | contig 49594 bp, 37 predicted proteins | sample UWRJL014104B1_FD_180928 | JGI IMG/M metagenome (GOLD analysis project Ga0247803, IMG submission 180928) | Plant litter microbial communities from Arlington Agricultural Research Station in Wisconsin, United States - UWRJ-L014-104B-1 | ecosystem: Environmental > Terrestrial > Plant litter >... | reverse complement strand
AAACCGCCGAACGTGGTGCTTTTCTCACAGTTCGCGGATGTATGCGACCATTTGGGCATGAAACGCTCCGCTTCCGCGCATCTCGAGCTCGAAGCCCTCGGGCCCGCCGAGTTGGTCCTGTCCGTCTCCGTCGCCGCAGAGGCGAGCGCAACGGAGCTGCTCACCGTCGTTCAGAACGGCACCACGCTGGCCTACCGGGAGACCCTCGACCAGCACGGCACCAGGCTGCAGCTGATCTCCGTGCAGGCCGGCCGGATCACCATCGACTACACGGTCGAGGTGTCGGGCGAAGCCGAGCCCCCCGAGGTGTCCGACATCGACATCGTGCGCTACCTGCGGCCCAGCCGTTACTGCGAATCCGATCACCTGTGGCCCACCGCCCAGGCCGAATTCCGCGGGCTCACCGGCACCGATCTGCTCGACGCGATCACGTCCTGGGTGGGCAGGCACCTCAGCTACGTTCCCGGCGCCAGCCTGCCGACGGACGGTGCGGTGCGCACCCTGTTGGCCCGGCAGGGCGTCTGCCGTGACTACGCGCACCTGGTCATCGCGTTCCTGCGGGCGCACGATGTGCCCGCCCGCCTGGTGTCGGTCTACGCCCCGGGGCTGTCGCCGATGGACTTCCACGCCGTGGCCGAGGCCTACCTCGACGGCGCCTGGCAGGTGGTGGACGCCACCGGGCTCGCGCCGCGCCAGACGCTGATGCGGATCGCCACCGGCCGGGACGCCGCGGACACCGCGTTCCTCTCTTCTGCGGGCGCCGCCGTGCTGCTGCACGTGCTCACCGTCACGGCCGTCGCCGATGTGCTTCCGCGGGACGACGTCAGCCTGCTCGCCCGGCTCGCGTAGCCGGTTGCCGGCGATCTCGCCGAGTTGGGTCAATCCGGTCATACTGAGGGCGACCAGATGCACTGACCCTGTTTGAACAGAATTCGGGACGGCACTCATGACGCAGAAAACCGACCAGATCGCCCTCACCGCCGACGTGGACCCTCGCGCCGTCATCGGGACGGACGTCACCATCTGGCATCTCGCCCAGGTGCGGGAGGATGCGCAGCTGGGCTCGGGGTCGATACTCGGCCGTGGCGCCTACATCGGCCCCGGTGTGATTCTCGGCGCGAACTGCAAGGTGCAAAACTACGCGCTGCTCTACGAGCCGGCCGTGCTGGGCGACGGCGTCTTCGTCGGACCGGCCGTCGTCTTCACCAACGACGTGTTCCCCCGCGCCGTGAACGTCGACGGCAGCCGCAAGAGCGCCGCGGACTGGGACGCCGTCGGGGTGGTCGTGGGAGCCGGCGCCTCGATCGGCGCCCGCGCCGTCTGCGTCGCCCCGGTCCGGATCGGCCGGTGGGCCCTGGTCGCCGCCGGCGCCGTCGTCACCCGGGATGTCCCGGATTACGCCATCGTGGTCGGCGTGCCCGCCCGGCAGGTCGGCTGGGTCGGCCCCGCCGGAATCCCCCTGGTCGCAGCCGGCGACAACCTGTACACCTGCCCAGCCACCGGAGACAACTATCGCGAGGGGGACGGCGCACTGTCGATCGTCCCCGCGGAGCGTTGACCATGCGCCGCCGACTCGTCGCGGTGATCACGGTCGCTGCCGTCGCCCTCGTCACGGCCGGGGCGCTGGTCATCCAGCAGTCCAGCACCCCGCCCGAGCCCGCGGCCACGTCGGAGGCCGGCGGGGGCGCTCCGGCATCGTCCGCCCCCGGAGCGGACTCCCCCACGCCCGACCCGACGGCCGCCCTGCCCGGGTCGTCGTCGACGGCCCCGCCCGGAGAATCCACCGAGGCACGCGCGAGCGAGCCGGACGCACCGGCCGCACCGGGGGCAGCGGCGCCGGCGCCCGCCCTGGTGACGCTTCCACTGCCCGACACGTCAAGCGCGGTCGGTTCGGTGGTGGCCGGCTTCCCGGATCGGGTCCTTCCCGCGGCGCCGCAGTCCTCGATCGCCTCCAGCTCGGTCGCGGCAGAGGGTTCCCGCCTCCAGGCCGCCCTCGCGGCCACGACGCCCCTCACCGCCCAGGAGGTGCTGAGTTTCTACAGCACCACCCTGACGGAACTCGGCCTGGTCGGCGCCCCGGTACCGGCGCCTGACGGCTCATCCGCGCTCGTCTTCACTCGGGGCGTGAACACCGTCACGCTCACCGCCACCCCCATCGCCGAAGGCTCCGAGTACACGGTGTTCGGCATCTTCTCCGCGGAAAGCTGACCCGGGAGCACCCTCGACAACACCCCCGATCTGGGGTCAGGCACTCCGCACCGCCCGCGCTACAGTCACGAAACGCCGCGCTGAGGCAGCACAGAGCGTGCCCGGCTGCCTCCGGCGGATGCGCCCACCTACCTCCGTCTTGCGCGGAGCTCCTATCCGATGCAACACCTGTAATCCGAAACTGCAGGCGATGACCCGTGAAAAACCACACTCCCTTCGTCGTACCCCCATCAGCTCCAGCGACCTGCCGTAGCGCAGGTTGACGGCAGCGGACTAAGAAGCCATGTACATATCCTTCTCAGACCGTCGCGGAGGCGTGACGGCGCCGCCGAAGTCAGCGGCCAAGGTGTCGTCCGTCGTTATCAGCCTCGGAGTGGTGAGCATGCTCACCGACATCTCCTCAGAGTCCGTCGCTGCGATCCTCCCGCTCTACATCACCGGCGTGATCGGCCTGTCGACCGTGGCCTACGGCTTCATCGACGGGCTCTACCAGGGCATCAGCGCCTTCGTGCGCATCGCCGGAGGCTGGGCCGCCGATCACGGAGACCAGCCCAAGTGGATCGCCTTCTTCGGCTACGGAGTCTCGGCGATCGCCAGAATCGGGCTGCTGTTCGCCGCGGGATTCGGCACCCTGGTCGGCGTCCTCGCTCTCGACCGGCTCGGCAAGGGCGTGCGCACAGCACCCAGGGATGCGCTGATCGTGGCGTCCTCCGACCCGGACAACCTCGGCCGTTCATTCGGCGTGCACCGCATGCTCGACACCGTCGGCGCCGCGGTCGGGCCGTTGTTGGCCTTCGTGATCTTGTTCTTCATCCCCGACGGTTACAGCACCATCTTCGTGGTGTCGTTGGCGTTCGCGATCCTCGGTGTCGCCATTCTCGGCATCGTCGTTCCCAATACCCGGCCGCGGGCGGAACGGGCCGCGGTGGCCGCCGACCCCCGCGCGCCGGCTCGATTCCGCTGGCGGCAGCTGACCGACCCGCGGCTCCGCCGCCTGCTGCTCTGCGCCGGGCTGCTGGGCATGCTGACCATCGGCGACGGCTTCATCTACCTGGTCCTGCAGAGCAGGGGTGCGTTCGCCGCGGCGTGGTTCCCCCTGCTGTACGTGGGAACCAACGTCGCGTTCCTGCTCCTGGCGATCCCACTCGGCCGGCTCTCGGACCGGTTCGGGCGAGGGCGTGTCTTCATCATCGGCCACGTCGCCCTGCTGGCCGCGTACATCAGCGCCGCACTCCCGGTGTCCGGGCCGCTGGTGACTATTCTCTGCCTGGTCCTGCTCGGCACGTTCTACGCTGCGACCGACGGCATCCTGGCCGCCCTCGCCTCGCAGTGCGCGCCGGAGGAAGCCCGCGCCAGCGGCATCGCGGCGGCGCAGACGGTGGTTGCGCTCACCCGCCTGATCGCGTCGACCGGCTTCGGACTGCTCTGGTTCTCGCTGGGCCGGGAGAACGCGATGCTGGTCGCCGCCGCCGCCCTCGCCCTCGTGATCCCGGTGGCCGCGATCCTGCTGCGCGGCGTGGTCTCCCGTCAGCCGGCGCGATGACCGCCAGGCAGCGGGTCTGGCTGGTGACCATCATCGGCATCCTGCTGTTGTCCGGCGCCGCCGGGTACGGAATCGTGGCGTGGGCCGAGCACCGAGCCCGCGCCTCCGGCCCGAGCGAGGTGGAGTCCGTGGTCACGGATGCCCGGCCGGCCGGGGCACGGGTGGTCTTCCGCAACACCGCCCTCGGCGCCGGGTATGGCCTCGTCGCCTCCGTGCCGCTGTCCGATCCGACGGCTGCGCGCAGCCTCACCGACCTGGCCTGTGACCGGGTCTACGCCACGGACGCTCTGCAATCGTGCCTGCACATCGACCGCGGTGTCGTCACCACCTTCAACGGCACCCTGAGCGACGCGTCGGGTCGTGAAACCCGCTCCTGGCCGTTGGCCGGAGTGCCCAGCCGCACCCGTATCTCGGCCGACTCCTCTCTGATCGCTGCCACGTCGTTTGTGACGGGTGAGTCGTACGCCACCGTGGGATTCTCCACACTGACGACGATCTCTGCGACCGACGGCAGCCAGGACTACGGCAACCTCGAGGATTTTGCGCTCTTCGTCGACGACCTGCGCATCACCGCTGCCGACCGGAATGTCTGGGGGGTCACGTTCAGCGACGACGACAACACGTTCTATGCGACGGCCGCCTCGAACAACCAAACCTGGCTGGTGCGCGGCGATCTCGCCGCGCGAACGCTGACGGCCATCAGGGACACCGCCGAATGCCCGTCGTTATCGCCCGACGGCGGACGCATCGCCTACAAGAAGGAGGTCTCCGGCGCAGCCACACCTCAGTGGTCGATCGCCGTGCTGGACCTCGCGACCGGCACCGAGACGATGCTGCCCGAGAAACGCAACGTCGACGACCAGGTCGTCTGGCTGGACGACGACACCATCCTCTACGGGCTCGGCCGGGACGGCACGGTCGGCGACAGCGACGTGTGGGCGGTGTCCGCCCACGGTGAGGCCGAGCCCGAGCTGTATCTGGCCCACGCCTGGTCGCCGTCCGTGGTCCGATGACGGCCGCGGCCCTGGCGACGCTCACGGCACCGTTGCCGGATCACCCCCTAAGGGGCGACAGCGGGCGGCTCCGAATGGGGATACCGTCTGCGACCAGGAGATGACAATACGTCACCTCCCGTCGTGTTGCCCTTTTTGTACCTGTAACCCGAACAGCAGGGAACTGATTGTGACTGCGTCTTCGCTTGAGAGTTACCACCGCCGGCGTGGTCCTTCGACGTCCGCCAGCGCCGTCTTGTGCGCTTTGTGTTCAGGCGTCGGTCAATGACCTTCCGCGAAATCCTCTCCGCAATGCTCCGGCGCTGGTACATCCCGATCTTCGTCCTCGCGTGCGCGGCCCTGGCCACCGCGGTGTTGGCGGGCGACGGCGGCACCTACACCTCCAAGACCGTGGTGACGTTTGTGCGTCCCGCATCCACAGGCCTGTCACCGAGCAATGGAAACACCGATCCGAGTGTCATCGCCTTCGCAGGGGCCGTGGTCCAGGAGATCAACAACGGCCGGCCTCCCGCGCGATATTCGACGAGTGACGCGCCCTACTACGGAGCCGGGGTGCGCGAAGGAGTCCTGGTCGAGCTGGCCAACTCCGGCAGCCAGTGGGTGTCGACTTTCAGCAGGTCCGACGTGGAGCTGCGGATTGTGGGGCGCTCGGCCGAGTGGGTCGAGTCACAGCAGCAGAACCTGGTCGACAGGGTCCTGGCCATCGCAGAGGCCAAACAGGCCGTGCTGGCCATCCCGACCGAAGACAGGATCAGGGCCATCGTGGATCCCCTCACGATGCGGATCGAATACGTCTCGCCGTCCCGACGCGGTCAAGCCGCCGCCGTCGCCGCAATGCTCACCGTCGCCCTGATCGTCAGCGCCTGGGCTTCGGTCACGCTCGATCGCACGCTTGTGCGCCGCCGCGCAGCACCCAGCACACGAGTTGAATTTTCGTCCCGTCACATCTTGGAAGGAACGCCCTCATGAATTTCGTCGACACCCTCCGCGGACTCTGGAGACGCTGGTATGTGGTCCTTCCGGGGATCCTGATCGCGGCATCGCTCGCCTATGGCGCGTGGACGCTGATCCCTCCTGGTTACGAGCGCTCCTCGACGCAGCTCCTCATACCCGGCGCCGCCAGCATGCCGGAAGGCGCAAACCCGTATCTCTTCCTCGGCGGGCTGGCGCCCGCGGCTGACGTACTCGTGCGTGCGGTCGGCGCAGAGAACGTCGTGAACGACGTCACCGCCGGTCACGAAGGCGTTCAGATTGAGGTCACCCGTGACACGAGCACGGCAGGCCCCGTGATCGTGATCGTCGTGACTGCGGCCAGCGACGCCGCCGCCGAAGAGGTACTCGGTCGCCTGGTCGAACGGACCGACACGGTGCTCACCGACCTCCAGGAGACCGAGAACATCGCCGTGAAGAACCAGGTGTCCGTCCTGCCCATCACGATCGACAGCCAGAGCTTCCTCCAACAGCGCAGTCGGTTCATCGTGAGCGGTGCCGTGGGCCTCGCCGGCCTGGCGCTCACACTGCTCCTTGCCGGCCTCATCGATGGCCTCAGCCAGCAACGCAAGCGGCGCGGCGAACGTGCGGAGGACTCCGACGAGATCGTCGAACCCTCGCCCGTCCCACCCGTTGCCGATGCCGTGACGCCGAATCCACGGGCGTCGAAGCGACTCGCGCCGTCCCGGGCATTCGACGAGGCACACGACGACGAGGACGACGCAGAAGCCTCGGCACCGTCTCCCGTCCACAGCGCGCGGTGAGCATGTCCAGCGCGCACTCGTCGACCCGAAGCCGGTTGGCACCCGGTGCCGACGGCGCACGACGAAGCGGCGATGCTGTCACGATGCTCACGGTGTACCTGGTGTTGCTCCTGGCGATACCCTCCGGGGTCGTCATCACGGCGCTCGGCGCCCTCGGCCGCCCGTCCCTGATCTGGGGTCTGGTCCTGTTGGTCTGGTGGGCCGTCGTCCGGCTGCAGGCGCGAAGCGTGGTCGCACGGCCGGTGTCCCAGCCCGTGCGATTCACCTTCGTGGTGTTGTTCATGCTCATCCTGGTGAGTTACGCCGCGGCCATGCTGCGCGGCCAGCCGGAGGATCAGGTGAGCCCCGCGCTCGTGGCGGTGATCCGGGTTCTGTCCTGGGCGGGCGTGCTGCTGGTCGCTGTCGACGGCATCCGCACGATGACCGACCTGGCCACCATGGTGCGACGGATAGGGATCGGCGCCGGATTGCTTGCGGCACTCGGTCTTGTGCAATTCTTCACCGGCCAGGCAGTCGTCGACTTTTTCGGGACGGTTCCCGGACTGAGCATGGCGGGAGGAATCCAGGAACGTGCCGGTGTGATCCGGTCGACGGCTACGGCGATCCATCCGCTCGAGTACGCGACCGCGATCAACACAGCCCTTCCGCTGGTCATCGCCGCGGCGATCACGCGCGGATTCCGGTCGGATCGCACCCGTGGCGGGCTCTGGTGGTGGCTGCCTGTCGGTCTCATCACGGTCTCGTCCTTGGTTGCCGTCTCCCGGTCGGCCATCATCGGCTTTGCGGTCGCGGTGATCTCGATGATCCCGGCCGTGCCGATTCGGTACCGCGGCATTGTCATCGGCGCTGGCGCCGTTTTTACCGCGGCGACCTTCGCGTTCCTTCCCGGTCTGCTCTCGACGACTCTCGCGCTGTTCTCCGGCATGGCGTCGGATCCGAGTACACAATCCCGGACGACGGGGCTGCAGCGCATCCCCGAGTTCATGTCTCCCTCTCCCCTGATCGGGTCCGGCTTCGGTCTCTTCCTGCCCAGGTACTACATCTTCGACAACCAGTGGGTGCTGATCGCGATCGAGGTCGGCGCCCTGGGTTTCCTGGCGTTCGCCGCGTTCTTCTGCGCCGGAATCTGGAGCGCACGCCGGGCACGCCACTCGAGCACACGGGATATGCGGCTGCTCGGTCATGCCCTGGCCGCGTCGCTGTTCAATGTCGCCGTTCTCTTCGCCTTCTTTGATGGGCTCTCGTTCCCGATCGCCGGAGGCGTCCTGGTTCTTGTTGCCGGGCTCTGCGGGAGCGTGCGCACCATCGTCGATTCGGGTCCGGCGTCGACACTGCTGGTGCCGTCCGACCGGAAACGAAGCGCCGTCCCCGATGAGCGAAAGGAACCCCATGCCGAGCATCGTGATCGCCGCGCACAATGAGGAGAACGTGATCGGGCGGAACCTCGAGGCGCTGCTGGCCGAGCGGGCGAGTGATCCCAGCGAGGTCATCGTCAGCGCCAACGGTTGCACCGACCATACGGTGGACCTGTCGACACGTCCGGGCGTCATCGTGATCGATCGCCCGGAACCGGGCAAGACGGCTGCCCTGAACGCCGCCGACCGGGTGGCGACGGTTTTTCCCCGGATCTACCTTGACGCCGACATCCTGGTACCGCCCGGCGGTGTCGCCGCACTGGTCGCACGCCTCGCGCAGAGCCCGCTGACACTCGCGGTGGTGCCTCGGCGGCGTATCGACACGGCGGGACGCCCGTGGCCTGTGCGTGCGTACTTCTCGATCAACGAGAGGTTGCCGGTGTTCCGGAACGGATTGTTCGGCCGGGGGGTGATCGCTCTGTCGGAGCAGGGGCGAGCCCGGTTCGGCGCCTTCCCGGCCATGATCGCCGATGACCTGTTCCTCGATTCACAGTTCACCGACGCCGAAAAGACCGAGCTGAGCAGCGTCGAGGTCGTGGTCGCCGCGCCGTTCACGACCCGCGCCCTGGTGCGACGCCTGGTGCGGGTGCGGCGCGGCAACGCCGAGATGCGTGCGGCGGCCGCGGACGGGCGGGTCGATGCGCAGGTGCGCTCGGCAGACCGGTGGGGCTGGTTGCGCGACGTTGTGCTTCCCAACCCCCGATTGCTGCCCGCTGCGATTCCCTATCTGTTGATCACGCTTCTGGCCGGCCTTCTTGCCCGGCGCAGCGTGAGGCAGGGACAGGGCTGGGGTCGCGACGAGAGCACCAGGGGCACACCCCGGTCGGCCACCAACGGGGCATCGGCATGATCATCAACCTGTGCTTCCACGGCATCGGATCCATCGACCATGAACGGGAGCCCGGTGAATCGCGCTACTGGGTGACCGAAGACAGTTTTCTCCGCATCCTGGACGAGGTGACAGAGCACCCGCAGGTGCGGCTCAGTTTTGACGACGGGAATCGGTCGGACGTGGTGGTTGCGTTGCCGGCGCTGCGCGAGCGGGCGTTACGCGCGTCGTTCTTTGCACTCGCCGGGCGCCTGGACGATTGCGCGAGCCTCTCACCGTCCGACCTCCGGGAGCTCCGCGCCGCGGGCATGACGATCGGAAGTCACGGTTGGACGCACGTCCCCTGGCGAGGACTCGACGACGACGACGCCCGACGGGAGCTGATCGATGCCCGCAGCGTGCTCATGGAGGCCAGCGCCGGAGCCATCCAGGATGCCGCCCTGCCCCTCGGCCGGTACGACAGGGGCGTGCTCGGACGGCTCGAACAGGCCGGGTATCGAACCGTGTACACGAGCGATCGGTTCCCGGCCCGGTCCGACTCCTGGCTTCAGGCTCGATACAGCGTGACCGCCGGGGACACCGTGGCCTCGATCCGCTCGGTCCTGGCCGCTCATCCGGGAGTGCGGGATGCGCGCAACGTCCTGGCCAGCGCGGTCAAGCGGTTGCGCTGAGCGCCGCCGGACCTCCCGGACTTCTGCCAACTGACCCGCTCGAGTCATCGACGGCGCACAACACGAAGACCTCCGGCATCGGTAGGAGTCTGCTGACCCATATCGATGCCGGAGGTCGTGTTGTTCCTCAGGCGCGCAACTCGTCGCGCACTGTGTTTTTAGTTAGCAGCTGCGACGGCAGTTCCGTCATCCCACTTGTTGTTGCTCCACACGTTGCCGGGCGCGTTGGTGTCGAACGAGGTGATGGGGCCGTAGGAGCCGCACTTACCGTTCGATCCGCGCTGCCAGACGTTGTTGGTGAACCGGATGTCCCGGGTGCCGTTCGAGTACGGCTTCCCCGGCGTCGATCCGCCGTAGGTGCAGTAGCCGCCGGATCCAGCGACGAACAGGTTGCCGTCGATGATGTTGTTCTGCACGACGGCGAAGTCGCCGTAGCCGGTGAGCGCGGCTGAACAGCCGGCGTCGGGAGCCACATCGGGAGCGTCACAGGCGATGGTGTTGCCACGGATCACCGAGCCGGACCCCATCCGGACACCCGATTCGTGGAAGACCCCGGTGCTGTCGCGGAACTGGCCATGCACGTACGAGGCGGCCAGGGTGCAGTCGCGGTAGCAGTTCACGGATCGGTTGCCGCCGGTGATGTGGACGCGGGTGGCGGTGAAGTTGACATCGCCGATGCCGGTTCCGGCCTTGTTCCCCACGTCGATCTGGCTGTCGCTGATCGCGAACGACCCGGAACCGCTGTCGTCGTTGTAGACACCGCCGTTGATGACCGATCGGGTGATCTGGACTCCGTTTGCAGCGATCGTGAGGGTGCCGCAGTTGACCCGCTTCGCGTCGATGACCGTTCCGGCCGTCGTGATTCGGCAGGGACCGGTGTAGTCGGTGAGAGCGGTACCGCTGGGCACACCGGTGTTAGCAGCCGACGGGAATCCCGCGGCGGGAGGTGTCGTCGGCGGCGTGACCGGCGGCGTCGTGGGGGTCGGCGTCGGGGTGACCGGCGGCGTGGTCGGCGTCGGGGTGACCGGCGGCGTGGTCGGCGTCGGCGTCACCGGGGGCGTCGTCGGCGTCGGCGCCGGGGTGGCCGCTGAAGTGGCCGTGAACACTACATCCACCCAGTACATGCTGTTTTTGTAGGTCTCGGTCGGGAAGCGGGTCGTCGAGCCGTACTTGAAGACGCCGGCTCCGGCCGCGATCGACAGGTCGGACGAGAGCGATTTGCCGGTGTAGTTCTGCGTCGCCGCATACCGGCCCTTGGTGGCGTAATACGAGACGACGTACGTCGTGCCAGCCGTGAGCTTCACCTTCTTGTCGAAGTCGGCTTTCTGCCAACCGGAACCGGTTTCACTCGAGAACGTCGCGCCGGCGAGCTTGGTGCCGTTCGAGCTCCACAGGGTGCCGGTGTGGGATCCGGCGGCGTTCTCGCCCTTCCAGAAGCGCATTCCGGAGGCCTCGCCGTCTGAGCGCGCAGTGAAACGCGTTCCGACCTCCACCCCGCTGGAGTCCTTGTGCTGGATGAGGCCGGCCGGGGTCGACGTCCCGAGGATGGTGCCGGCGGTTGCTGCGGAAGCGGGGCTCAGCGCCCATGGACCGGCCGTGGCGAGTAGCGCGAGCAGGATCGCGAGTGCGACCGCAATACGGCTCCGCTGTGAGGAATTGCTGATCGTGGAGGCGAAATGGCTCGCCGAATTTCCGTGGTGGTGCATGAGCGTCCTAATCTGTCTTCGAACACGAAGAGCCGCCGGGCGAGGATTGAGGCCGGCGGGCTGACCGTAAATGGATTGGCGTTAACCCCCGTCTGGGGGACGCGCTGACCATTAGACCTGACGAAAACTCATGCGTCAAATTGTTTTCCGGCCGCGCCCTCAAAACCGCACGCTCGAACGAGTGCCGAAAGTTCCTACGCCGACGTGTGCTTCCGGGCTCTGGCGACGCTGGTCATTTCCCGCAACCGCGAGCACGGATCCCCCGGTCGGAGGCACCTTCCGCGCCGGCAGCCCGGACGCTCCGGCCGCCCTGGTTCAGCCAGCGGCGACGACCAGAGCACAGTCTGGCCAGCGGTTCATTTTTTAAACATTCCAATTTTTATTCCCGCGGGTCACCGCGCCGTCGCGACGTGCGCCCCGCCGGCCACGATGAGGTTGGTCAGGAATGCCACCGAGCTGGGTCGCGGCTGGATCCGGCCGTCGATCACACCGTCGATCCAGTCGGGTCGGACCAGGGCGCCCAGCTCCCCCGCCGAGAGGAGATCCGGATGCTGACGCCAGTGGTCCACGACCTTCCCGGCAAGCACAGATCCCCCGGCCGGAGGCCGATTGCCATGCTGGACGCGTTGGATGACCTTGCGGGCCAACCGGGCACCGGTACCCATCGCCCCGGTCGCCGATCGCCACGGGCTCGGGTATGCGGCTGCGATCGGGGCGGCCCGTCCTTCCAGGGGCAGTCGGCCCAGTTCGGGGTCGAGCTCCATCTGCAGCCGCGCGAGGAACCGTGAATGCGCTTTGTCCTCCGGCGCCAGCCGCGTCGCGATGCGGAGGAACTCCGCGCCGAGCATCGGGTTGATGACCACCCGCTGGGATCCGACGGCGGTGTCGGTGACCCCAGCCCACCGCTGCATCCGGTGGTTCAAATAGAGCTCGTCGGTGGCGCGGAACCACTCGTCGCCGCCCGCAGACAGGACCGAGGCGACCTCGGCGTCAGCGGTCCGGCGGGCCCATGCCGAGAAGTCGGGGTCGAGCAGGCCAGGTTCGACGGCTTCGTTGACGAACATCCGCCATCCGGCCAAGTGGTGGGCATCTTTCGGTGTGAACGCCCGCGCCCGCACGGTGCCCACGTAGTAGAAGCCGCGTGCGACCTCCCCGCCGAGCCCGGAGATCCGCACACCCTGATCGAAGCTGCTCTCCGCGACGGTGAGGGCGGCGAGGGCGACGGGGTCCGACATCCCGTCCAGCCGCATCGCGGCCTCACGAGTGAGCTCCCACGCTTCTGCGGCAGACAACCCGTCGAGCGCCCGGAGGCCGTGCACGGCGTGCCGCATTCCGTAACGCTCGGCCAGTGCCGTGGCGACGGTGACGTCCCCGCTGCCGGGCACGCCCAGGGTCATCGCCTGGAGTCCGCGCCGTCTGGCCACCGGGATCGCGCTGAGCAGCAGCCGAGAATCCTGTCCCCCGGTGAGTTGCAGCACCGCCTCAGGGTGATCGTCCAGGAGCGCCTCCACCGACGCACGCAGCAGCGCGGCCGCGGTGGACACGGCTTCCTCCAGCCCCAGGCCGGCCTCGTCCGGGCGTTGGGTCGTCGTCGTGTGCACACCGTCAGCGCCGAGGTGGGCGACCGCGCCGGGGGCGAGCTTGTCGACCCCGCGCAGCAGCGTGCGCTGGCCGAGTTGCCAACCGAGTAGCGACTGCACGGCCACCGCGGTGTGGTCGAGTTCGGCACCGCGGACCCACCCCGCGAACAGGGCGGAGGTGGAAAGCACCGGTGCGCCGGCGGCATCCGCGGTGCTGTGATACAGCTGCCGGAACCCCATTGAGTCGGCGACCATGGTCACTCCAAGCTCGTCGCCGCGGACGGCGGCGAACGGCGGGAGCAGCCGGGTCAGACCTCCCGGATTCTGCCGCATACCTTCGGCGATCTCTTCGGGAGCCACCGGGCCGCGCTCCGTTCTCAGGACGCGGGAAAGGGCAAGGGTCCCGCTCGCTGGGCAGAGAGTGTCCAGGCCCCACGACGACAGTCTGGCCGGACCGTTCAGGCTCGTCGTCACACCCTCGTGCCGCCCGAGGATTCCGTCGGGTGCGGGGTCGTGACGGTCGACCGCGATGAACCCGGGAAGGGCGCCGTGCGGCCCCTCCCGGTCAGGCTGCTGCAAGTCCGTCATCGAGGGTCCCTGTGCGTGTGGCCACCGGCTCTGCACTCCCGACACCGTGTTCTTCGGTGCCGTCGGTACTGTCCAGGGAGGTGTCGAAGTGACCTTCGAGCGTTTTGGGGGGTGTCATCGCGTGCTCCGCTCGGCGGGGGCGCTGCGCTCCATCAGGTACCGGTCGAATTCCTCGGCATCATCGAGATCGACGTAACGCCGGCCCTGGGGGTCGGTGTCGGTGGCCGTCTCGTCGTCTGCTGCAGCGGGCTGCGCCGGCCGAGCGGGCCCGGCCAGGTCGTCGTACACGGACAGGTACGCCTGGGCTTGGGGGCGCCAGTCCATGAGCGTGGCCACTCGTGACCTGGCCTTCCGGCCCATCTCCGCTCGCAGCGCGGGATCGTCGATCAACGTCTCGACGGCGTCCGCGAAAGCCGTGATGTCACCCGATGGCACGTAGAGCAGGGTGTCTCCTCCCGAGACGCGGGTTTCGACCAGGTCGAAGGACACCGCAGGTAGCGCATAGGCCATGTACTCCATGGTCTTGTTCATCGTCGACAGGTCATTGAGCGGCGTCTTCAGATCCGGGCACAGGCCGATGTCTGCCCGGCTGAGGTGCTCGGCGATGGCGGCTTTGTCCACCCGGCCGGTGAAGGTCACGTGGTCCTCGAGCCCCAGGGCCCGCGCTTGCGCGGTGAGGGCAGTGAAGCAGTCGCCGAAACCCAGGAGCGTCGCGGTCACGTTCGTGCGCCCCCGGCGATGCACAAGTTCGTCGACGACGAGCAGCACCTGGTCGACTCCGTCCTGGGGCCCCATGATCCCGAGATACACCAGGTTGATCTCGTCGGCTGCGCAGGGCCGCTCCGGGTAGATCGGGCGCATCCGAGCGGTGTCAGGTCCGCTGCGCACCACCGTGACCTCATCCGGGCTGCGCATTCCGCGTCGCACAGCGATCGCTTTGTAGGATTCGTTCGTTGAGATGACCCGGTGCGCTGCCCGGAAGGTGGCGCGTTCGAGCCCGAGCAGACCGCGGTATTCGAGCCACTTCAGCCCGCCGCGGGGCGCACCGAACCTGGAGATGAACAGCTCGGGGTTCAGGTCATGGTGGTCGAAAACGAACTTCACGCCGAAGGGACGCCAGAGCAGCGCCAGCAGCCAGTAGGTGTCCGGTGGATTGCACGCCTGGATGATGTCGAACGGACGGGCGCGATGCACCATCAGCGACAGCAGCGTGGTGCGCAGCCAGCTGTAGGTGAACTCCCACACGAATCCGAGGGCCCCCTGTGCCTCTGGGGCGGGCCGGTACTTGTAGATGTGCACCCCGTCGAGATACTGACGCGAGGGGTCGCCCGGTCCCTTCGGGCAGATCACGCTGACCGTGTAGCCGCGCCGGATCAGGGCCTGGCACTCCAGCCACACCCGTCGGTCGAGCGGCACCGGGAGGTTCTCCACGATGATGAGCACGTGCATGGACGTCGTCCTGCGGTTCATGAGCGTTCCTTCGGTGTTGAGGGAATACGGACGCGGGTCGCCCACCGGAATCGGGGCAGGTAGCCGGCCAGGTCGTCGATGACCTGACGTGCGAAGAGACGCACCACCGCGAGGTGCACGGCGAGCACGGTGATACCGATGAGCGCGATCCTCACGATCGGCGGTAAGTCTGTCGAGATCAGGAGCACCCCCCAACCGGCACCACCTGAGGTGAGAGCCGCGGCCGTGAGGAAGCCGAACGGCCCGGCCACTGTCTTCGGGGAGGTCTGCAGCAGCTTCGACACCAGGAACCACCGGCTCGCGGTGGCGAGGACGGCGACAACCAGGAAGCCGACTGCAACGGCCACGAGGCCCCACTGCGCGGTGATCGCGGTCGCGGCAACGGTGCACACGTCGATGATGAGTGCATAGACGAACCACTGGCCGGGCTTGCCCAGTCCGTAGAACAGTCCGTGGTCCAGAGTCGCCCCGACCACCATGAGGCCGGCGATCGCGAGGATCTGGGCGACACTGGCGCTCTGCCCCCAGCCGTCGCCGAAGACGATGGGAATGATGAGGGGCGCGGCCACAGCCACCAGGGTGAGAATCGGCGACATCGCCGCGTAGGTCATCCGCAGTGCGCGAACGTAGGCGCTCCGGAGACGGTCGGAGGAATCCCGGATTCGGGCGAAGGCGACGGTGGAGACCGGCACGAGAGCCGCGCCGGTGAGGTCCTGCACGATCAGCACGAGCCGCTGGGCGATGTTCAAGTAGCCCAGGGCGCCCAGGCCGAGGGTGCTGGAGATGATGGCCGCCTCGGCCCAGGCCCTGCCCATCGCCACGAACTCGACGGCGAGTACCTTGCTGCCGAAGCGCGCCATGGTGAGGAATTCGCCGACGGAAAAGGAGAAGGATGGTCGCCATCTGGCAACGAACCAGGCCAGCACAGCGACCAGCAGCAGCGAGGTCAAGGTCTGACCGACGAGGGCCCACACACCGAATCCCGTGAGCGTCATCGTTATCGCCACCACCTGCGCGACGATGGCCGCGATGCTCCCCTGCGCCGCAATGGCCCTGAACCGCATCTCCCGTCGCAGCAGCGCCATCGGCACTGAGGCCCCGGCGGTGAACATCACGGCGAGAGAGAGCACCTGCATGACAGGCACGATCTGTTCCGAGTGGAATATCAGGCCGACGAGCGGAGCGCTGAGGACGAGGGCGCCGGTCAGCAGGAGACCGGCGGCCACCGAGAACCAGAATCCGGTGCTGAGCATGCGTTGATCGGGCTTCTGGGCCTGGACGATGTAAGCGGCGAAACCGAGATCGGCGAGCAGGTAGAAGAACGGAAGCACCGTTGAGGCGGCAGCCACCGTGCCGAACTCCTCCGGGCTCAGGAATCGGGTGAGGACGGCGATCGTCACAAAACCCGTGACGCGGATCGCCCACTTCTGAACGGTCAGCCACAGGACTCCCGACGCCGCCTGCCGTCCGATGGACGCTGGAGCCTGCGTGCCCACCGGCGGCTGTCGCTCGGTCATGGCGCGCCGATCTCGTGCACCGGTCGTGCTGCGGTGTACACCTCGTCTTCGATGATCCGCACAATGTCCGCTTGCGCCCTGGTCCAGCCGTCGCTGACCACAGACTCGGATGCACGACGGGCACCGTCGACGACGGGGGCGCGCATGACCGTCTCGCTCAGGGCGGCCGCCAGCGCATCTGGCGTCGCGGCCGCCCACACCGCGTGGTCGTTCTGCAGCACGACCCGCGAGTGCGCTGAGTCGTTCATGACGGGGATCGTGCCCGCCGCGAGCATCTCTTCCGGCACGAGCGAGATGTTCGTGAACGACAGTACGAGCCCGGCGATGCAGGTGTTGTAGAGCTCGTTGAGCTCACCGGGACTCAGCCGGCCGTGCTGGGTCGCGGGAAACGGGAGTCCCTCGACCATCGCGCCATACAGGTGGATCTCGATCTCCGGGTGGAGTTCGTGAAACCTCGTGAGGGCAAGGCGCGCCAGCCAGTAGCCACGGCGCTGGAAGTCGGGGCGGGCGAAGCACACGACACCGGTACGCGCGCGAGCTGGAATGGGACGGTACACCGTGGTGTCGCACCCGAATTCAGTCACGTCGGGGTCGACCCCCACTTCGCTGCGCAGGAGCTCGGCGACCATCTCGCCCAGGGCGATGCATCGGAATCCGAAGCGGTATGAGTCTTCCGCCAATGCGTAGGATGCGCCGCGCGCATAAAAATACGGTTCGTAGTCCTGGATGAAATAGAGCCGCCGCATCGGCGCACCACCCCGGCGAGCAAGGACGTGGGCGCTCTCCCACGATGACGCGACGCACGCGTCGACGCCGTCGATCCCCTCGGCGGCGTCGCGGACGTCGGCCTGAAGGTGGGGCCACCAGTCGCGGATGACGCGCTCGTGGGCCCGGATGTCTCCGCCGTGCCGGTCGTACAGGAACAGCACACACCGGTGCCCAGCCTCCTCCACGGCCCGGACCATTCGAAACAGGGTGGTGTGGCCGCCGGAACCCGCGCTAGGAGGCGTCATCACCCACCCGATCGTGAGCGGCTCCCCCTGCGACGGGCGACGATTCGGCACGGCCAGGTCGATTCGGGTGGAATCGGCGACGTCATCGTCGAGCAGGGGTTCCTCCAGGCGCGCCGCGCCGAGCCGGTTATAGGCGATGCGGGCGAGCCGTTGGGCGAGCGCGCGCGGACCACCGTGGCGAAGGATGCCTGCAGCCCTGGCCAACCTGGACTCGAGGTGGCGCATCCGACCCGTCAGCGTTGATACCGATGCCGAATTCATCTGGTCAGCCCCCGAATCGCTTCCATCGAAACCACCAGTACCTGTTCAGCAGCCGCCGAACGATCGCCGTGCCCACGAAAACCTGGGTGCGGTGGCAATACACGGCGCCCAGTCGCTGCCGCCGGCGCAGCGCACGGTATGGGCGCAACGATTCAGCCTCGGGAACCGTCTCTTCAGCGAACGCCACGGCCTCATCGATGAGGATCGGGTTGGGGGCACCCTTCTCGTAGGCCCGGCACGCCAACCACAACGGGTGGCCGGCGAGGCGCGCGTACGTGACGCTCGGGGAGATTCCGGCGCGCTCGAGTTCGTCGGAGTGCTTCGAGAAGAGGCTGTCGAACACCAGCTTGCGCTGCCGGACATCGCCCATCGAGTCCTGGTAGACGCCATCGCTCATGCTGGAACCGTGCACACGGTAGCGACCCTGCGGCGGGCCGCCGACGTATCCGATGTCTGAAACGAGCGCAACGCGGAGCCACATGTCGAAGTCGCCGGCGTGCGTGAGGATGGGGTCGTACCCGCCCACCTCGATCTGGACGCTGGTCCGCAGGATGGTGCCAGGAGTCGGAACCACGTTCACCGTTTCCCGGCACCGCTTGTGCAGCCACTTTCCACCGTTGTGCACGGTCGCCGTCGCTCGCCGGGCCGATGTGGTGCGTGTGGTCGTCTTGTCGCCGAACTCCTCGATCCCGCCGTACACCATGCCGACGGTGGGATGCCGCTCCATCAGACGCACCGACCGCTCGAGCGACCCCGGCGGCAGTTCGTCGTCGGCCGACAACAACGTGACGTAATCTCCGGATGCCCACTCCAGCAGGCCCTCGTTGTACGTCGTGATGTGGCCCCGGTTCACCGCGTGAAGCTTGACTTCAACCTGAGGGTGCAGAGCGGCGAGGGCCTGGGCCATGACCGCTGAGTCATCCGTCGAGGCGTCGTCGATGATGAGCACTCGGGTGCGTACACCCCGTTGGGTCACGACGCTGCGCACGCACGCCGCGAGGAATCGCCCGTAGTTGTAGCACGGGATGACAACTGACACGATCGGCAGATCGTCCACGTCGGAGGAAGACAGGTGCGTCACCCGGTGATCCGCTTGCGGGGTGGTGCTCATAACCACCCCGCGCCGGTGACGGCGATCCGCAACGTGTCGGTCACAGTGAACCCCTATGGATTGATGGTTGTTTGACACTCACCACGGCCCTTCACAAAGATGAGGGCCGCTCACTGGCACACAGTGCCACCGAGCCGAGCATTTCGCGTTCCCCCAACCGGGGGGCTCGGCCGCCGTCGGGCGGGTACGGCTCATCGCTTCCGGCTGAAGACCACATCGACCAGGAAGCTGTCAGTGGAGGGCTGATCCGGATACCCGTAGCCGTAGACGCCCGCCGACGGTGGCGACGACAGGAGACCGTTCACCAGAGGGAGGGCCAGGCCGTCGGGCACCCGCGCGTAGTTTCCGCCCGAGCCGGTCACGGTGACGCGATACTCCGCACCGGCGGTGAGATCGATCGCCGGGCTCAGCGTCCCGATCCGCCACCCGTTTGTCGCTTCCGTCGTGAATTCGACCGTTGCGAGCAACACCCCATCGGGGCCCCACAGATACCCGGTGTGGGAGTCCTTGTTCTCGGCACCGACGTAGACCCGGATGCCGGACACGGCGCCGGCCACGGACGGGATGAAGCGGGTACCGACCTGCACGGCCGGATCGTCGACCGCGCCATCGGGGGCTTCGGGCAGGAAGACCGCCGAGTTATCGGTGGTGGGCACCTGAGCCGTGCTGAAACGCCAGTCGGCAATGGTCTCGTCCCCAGCAGTCACCGTGGCGGTGTAGCTCGTCGTCCACTCCAGGGGCGCCGTCGGCGTGAAGTCGACAACCCCCGTGGCCGGGTCGTAATACGACTCACCGGCGATGTCGCCGGTCGGCCCGGTCACGCCGATCGAGGCGGAGTCCACACCGGAGACCGTGGCCGAGACGACGGTCGTGGGACTGACGCCGTCAGCGTTTGCGGTGGGGGCCTGTGAGCCGACAATCGGCGCAGCGGGTGCCGGCTCTGCCTTCGGCGTCAGGCTGGGTTCGGGTGAGGGCGTCGACGTCTCCGTGGGAGCAGGCGTGGGCGTGGGCGACGACGTTTCCGTCGGCGTGGGAGTGGGCGTCGACGTCTCCTTCTCCGTCGGCGTCGGCGTCGGCGTCGGCGTGGGCGTCGATGTCTCCGTGGGCGTGGGCGTGGGTGTCTCCGTCGGCGTGGGTGTCGAGCTCTCCGTCGGTGTCGGTGTCGCGTCCGGTGTCGGCGTCGGCATCATCCGTGCCGCGGGCGGCGGTGTTGTGCCGGTGGCGAAGACCACATCGACCAGGTAGCTGGTCGCGTTGTAGCTCGAGGCGGGCATCGTCCCTCCCGTTCCGTAGCGGTAGCGCCCGTTGGTGGCGGTGTCCGCAGTGATCGGGCCGTTTGTCCGCTGGGTGGCGAAGTAGTTCGCAGTGGCGGAGTAGCGGCCGACCGGGGCGTAGTACGACACGACATAGCGTTCGCCGGGAGTGAGCGCCACGGGAGTCGTGAGGGATGCGCTCTGCCAGCCGCTGGCGGACTCCCCGGTGAACGTCACCGTCGCCAGCCTGGTTCCGGTCGCCGACCACAGGGAACCCGTGTGGGTGCCCGTGTTTCCGCTGCCCTTGTAGAAGCGAATTCCGGTTACGGAGCCCGCTTGGGAGACGGTGAAGGCGGTGCCCAGCTCGATGCCCGTTGTGCCGTCGTTGACCGAATCGATCGTGGGCGGCGTTGTGCCGAGCAGGGTGAACTCGCCGCTCGGCGCCGGCGCGGCAGCGGTGGTGAACGACCACGTTCCGCCGGTCGGTACGGCGCCAGCCACCCCTACTGTCGCGGTGTATTGAGTGCCCCAGCCGAGCACCGCGGCCGGCGTGAATGTGACGGTGCGGGACGCTGCGTCGAAGGCCGAGGTTCCGGCGATGTTCCCCGCCGGCCCGCTGAGCGCGAGGGTGGGGTTCTGTGGCAGAGTTCCGGCCGAGAGCACGGCCGAAACCGCCCCGGCTGGGCTGACCGCGGTCGCGTTCGCCGCGGGCGCCGTGGACGTGACCGTCACCGGGGTCGGAGCCGGCGGCGTTGTTGCAGTGGTTCGGAACTGCACGTCGACGAAGTAGTTCGTCGACCGCCAGCTTTCCGTGGGGAAGCCGCCGGCCGCTCCGTATCGGAACAGCCCGTTCGCCCCGGTGTCGGCGGTCAACGGTCCCTGGCTACGCAGCAGCGTGAAGTAGTCGGGAGTGTGCGAGTAGCGTCCGTTGGGTGCCAGGTAGGAGACCACATAGCGCTCCCCCGGTGTCAGGGTGTACGGCGTCGCGAGGGTGGCCGTCTGCCATCCACTGGCGGTTTCACCGGTGAACGTCACCGTCGCAAGCCTCGCGCCGGCAGCGGACCAGAGGCTACCGGTGTGCGTACCCGTGTTGCCCGTTCCCTTATAGAAACGGATGGCGGTGACTTGCCCCGGCTGCGAGACGGCGAAGGACATGCCCAGTTCGACGGCAGAACTGTCGGCGGTGGACGGGACCGTGGGGGTCTCCGCTCCCAGCAGCGAGAAGGTTCCCTCGATGGGAGCACTCGCAGCAGTGGTGAACGACCAGGTGCCTCCCGCTGGAACGGTTCCGGAGATGGATACCGTCGCCGTGTGGGCGGTCGACCAGGCCAGGGTGGTGGTCGGCGTGAAGGTGATCGTGCGGGTGGCGGGAGCGTAGGCCGAGGTTCCGGCCACCGTCCCTGCCGATGTGGTCAGTCCGAGTTGCGGGACCGTGCCGGTGGGCACGTCGGCGGAGAGCACCGCCGTGACCAGGCTCGACGGTGGTACCGCGGTCTGGTTCGCGGCGGGGCTGACCAGGGAGACGGATACCGGCTGGGGCGGGATCACACCGTTGGTCACGAAGACCACATCCACGAAGTAGTTCGTGGTCGACGTCGAGGTCGGGGATCCGTTTCCGTAGGTGTACCGACCGGCAGTCGGGGCCACGGAGAGCGGACCATTCGTGAACCCGCTGTTGAATGCGCCGACCGTCGCCGAGTACTTGCCGGTGGTGGACTGATAGGAAGCCGTGTAGCTCACTCCCGCTTGGACCGGAACGGGCTGGGCGAAGTACACGGTTTGCCACCCGGATGCGGATTCCGCCAGGAATGTCGCGGAGGCCAGCGCTTGACCGGTGCTGCTCCAGAGTGTGCCCACGTGCGTTCCGGTGTTACCGGGTCCCTTGTAGAACTTGACTCCGGCGATGGCGCCGGTGGCACGTGCCGTGAATTGCACGCCGAGGGTGACCGGACTGTCGTTCACCTGGGCGATGACGGGTGTCACGGTCGGGCCGAACAGCGAGCAGGGGCATGCCGCGTCGCTGGCTGCCGTCGTAAAGGCCCACGTCGCCCCGGCAACGAGGGGGGTTCCGTTGGTGCCGGTGGCCGCCAGGGTCACGCGGTACGAGGTGTTCGGCGCCAGCGCGGCGGCCGGGGTGAACAGTGCCGTCCGGGAGGTCGCGTCGTAGCTCGTTGTGCCGGCGACGGCCGAACCAGCCGCGGTTTGCACGGAGAAGGCGACCGACGAGGACGTCACGTCGTTTGACAGGCGTGCGCTGATCGTCGTGCCCGTCGGGACCGACGTCGCGTCGGGGGACGGCCATTGTCCGGTCGCGGTGAGCGGCGTGGTGTTGACGGTGTTGAACACAACATCGACGAAGTAGTTGGAGCCCTGGTAGGTCTCGGTGGGGAAAGCCCCCGCCGCGCCGAAGACGCCCGGGTCGGGTTCACCGAAACCGCTCGGCACAGCGACCGGCGAGCTCTTCCTCGCCGAGTACGGCCAGTAGTACGGCGCAACCGAGTAGTGGCCCTGGGGGACGGTGTACGACACGACATAGTTCTGCCCGGCCGTCACGGCGACCGGCGTGTCAAAGCTGGCGGTCTGCCACCCTGTCGCGGTCTCGGCGGAGAACGTGACCGACGCGAGTTTCGTGCCGGTGCTGTTCCACAGCGAGCCGCTGTGCGTGCCCGTGTTCGCAGCGCTCTTGAAGAAGCGCACGCCAGAGACGAACCCGTTCGATTCGGGCCGGAACCGCATGCCGGCCTCGATGGCTGACCCGTCGGCGGAGTCCTGGATGGCCGGCACGACCTGGCCGAACACGCCGGTCGGGCCGGTCACCACAAGGTTCACGGATGCGGGTGTCGAGGGGTAGTTCGCGCTGTCGTCGATGGCCCTGACGCGGATTCCGGCGGAGCCGAGGCCGGTCTGATAGTAGGTGAACGACCACGACGTGGTTCCCGTTGCCGGCCGCCAGGTGGCGCCGCCGTCAACCGAGACCTCGACCCCCGCCACGATTCCGCCGGAGTCCGACGCCGTTCCGGTGACCGTCACCTGGGCACCCGCGGCAATGGTCGAATTCGTGACCGGCGACGTCACCGTGGCGACCGGAGGGGTGCTGTCGGTGCTCTTCTGCGCTGCGGCGAGTCCGGACATGAGGCTTGCCGGTTGCGCACCCATGTCGGCGAGGAGATTCACCTGGGCCTGCTGCATGGCGGCGTTGGCCGGGGCGCCCTCACCGTCGTGGGTGGCGTCCAGGCCCCAGGCCCACTGCACGCTTCCCGCCGAAAAGACCAGCGCCCCGCTTGGTGCCCTGTACAGGGTTGTGTTGTGCCTGGTGGTACCGGGCACGACCGTGTTCCCGTAGTCCGCGAGGTACTCGGGGGTCGGGCCCACCGTTGTGGACAGGTGGATGAGGCCCGCCGGCCGGTACCCGTTGTCGATGTCCTCGTCGGACTCGTAGCCGACGGTGTGCGGCGCCAGCTCGACCGAGGTTCCGGCGGCCAGGTTGGTGAGCGCGGTGTTCTTCCACGTTCTGAGCTTTCCCTCCTGCGCAGAGACCGTCACTGGAAGGTCATCGTGGTTGGCCTGGAACATGGTGCCCGTCAGGGCGTTTTCAGGCAGGCCGCCGCCCGCTTGTTGCGACGCGAACCGGGGGTCCCGCCAGGTGCCGGTCCATTGGGTCGACGGGTCGATCTTCGCGTTGCTCCAGGTCTCTTTGTAGGAGACCAGGGTGCGGTAGTTCGTGGACGTGCCGCTCGCCGTTGAGGGCTCGTACCGGGTGCGCCAGTAGCCCGTGTTGCCGGTCAGGAACTGGATGTTGACCCCGGCGTCACGCGCGGCGAAGAGATTGGCCCGCTGGGCGCCGGACCAGTACTCGTCGTGTCCGACGGAGAGCATCACCCGGTGGTTGGTCAGGAGTGAGCCGAACCTGTCGGTGTCGACCCCGCTGAAGTAGCTGACGTCGTACCCGTTTCGTTCCATGAAACGCACCTGGGCGTATTCGCTGCTGAAATAGAAGTCGCGTTTTGTCGTGCTCTCCCTGGTGACGATCGGGCGGTTGTAGCTGATCTTGTAGGCCCGCCCGTTGGCGGCGCCCTGATAGAAGTCCGAGCCTCCGTACGAGTTGTATGCCTGCCAGGTGGGGTCGGAGGTTTGGAACAGCACGTCGGAGCGGGAACTCTGGTCGCGCACGATGAAGATGATGTGGCTCTCACCGCCGGTGTCCGCGCGACGCAGCAACGCCACGTAGACGCCGGACACCGCGTCATCCGGCACCAGCCAGCTGGCGGAGACGCCCCAGTTGCCGCAATCGTAGAGTTCGGTGCTCAGGTCGGACAGACACTGGGGCTGGGTCTGCGGCAGGGCCGCCGACGGGGTGACGGAGGCCACCTTGCGTGCGCCCAGGCCCTGGTACCAGCCGGTGCGGTAAATGTCGACGGAGTAGGCGGCGGCGTTCGTGTCGATCTTGAAGCCGATCGTGGCCCCGTTTTCCACCGAGATGTCGGTGCCGAAACCCTGAATGCTCGGGTCACCGGCGCCGCTGATGTTCCAGACGGCGGGGTCGGTGCCCGGTTTCGCGTTCTCGCAGGCGACGGGGTTGGTCGCCGCCCGGCATCCGCTCGCCGCGTTCGCCGCTGGAGGCGACGCGGTGAGGCCGGTGAAGGCCAGGGCGGCGGTGAGTGCGACCGCGATAGCGAGCCGGCTTCGGCGCCACGCGGAAGGACCCTGGTGAGCGGTGATCGGTACTGACGCCATCGGTATTCCTGCCGCTCATGTCGGGTCATGGGGAGGAGGTCGTACGACTCGGGGGAAGAGATCGCACGGCTCGCAACTCGGATAGTGAGAACCTATGAGGATTATTCAGATCGAACCAGCCCCCGCACACCCCCCAACCGAGTGCCACTCGTGCGACTGGCGGAGGGCCCGCTCGCTTGGAGTGGCCCCCGAAGGGGCCACAGCGGGCGGGTATGAATGCGGATATTGTCGGCAAGCTGAAACTGATCCGAGAAGGGGACGCCGCCGTTGACCGATCGTGAGATTGACGAAGCGCCCCGCCGCGGGCGGCAGGAGGTGGTCGACGTTGCTGCCGTCGTCGTCACGTACAACAGCACCCGCCACGTCGCCGCACTTCTCGACAGCCTGCCGGCCGCGTTCGGCGGCCTGACCTATTCAGTTGTGGTCGTGGACAACGGGTCCACAGACGGCACACCGGACCTGCTGGCTCGTCGAAGTGATTGCGAAGTCGTGCGGGCCTCGAACGATGGCTACGCGGCCGGGATCAATCGCGCAGTGCTCGCCTCGCCCGACGCGTCCACTGTCCTCATCCTCAATCCCGATGCCACGCTCGATGCCTACGCCGTGCCCCGGCTGCTCGAGGTGCTGCACCGACGGCCCGGTGCCGGAATCGTCGCGCCACGCGTGCGCGAAGAAGACGGCAGCCTGTCCCCCACTCTGCGGCGGGGACCCACGCTCGGCCGGGTCGGGGGGCTGAGCTTCACGCGCCTGGCGGTGTTCGCCGAACGGATCGAGATCCCGGGCGCGTACGAGACCGAGCATGAGGTCGACTGGGCCGTTGGTGCGATCCTGCTTGTGGACCGGCGGTGTTTCGATGCGCTCGAGGGCCTGGACGAGTCCTACTTCCTCTACTCGGAGGAAACCGACTTCAGCCTCCGGGCCCGGGACGCCGGATGGGCGACCGTTTACACCCCCCGGGCCGGCGCCATGCATGTCGGCGGGGGCTCCGGCGAGAGCGCGATAACGCACACCATGCAGATGCTCAACCGGGTTCGCCTGTATCGCCGCCGTACCGGCGACCTGCGGGCGTGGATCTATCTCGGTCTGACCGTCGTGGTCGAAACCCGGCGGGCGGTCCTGGGCCAGCGCGCGTCGTGGACAACGGTGCGTGCGCTACTGAGGCCCGCCCTGCGGCCCCCGGAGCTCCGCGCCAACTCGACCTTCCTGCCCTCCTGATGGCGTTCATCACGACCCGGGAGAGAGCGGATGTTCGCCCCATAGCGGACGAAGACATCCAGGCGGTCGCCGGGTTCCTGCACGATCGGCTGAACCCGCGGGTCAGCCGGGCATCGTGGGGTGCGCTCCTGGCGCCGCCCTGGAGCGTCACGGCGCCCAACCACGGCTATCAGCTCATTGCCGGCGGCGGCATCGTCGGAGCGTATCTGGCGGTGTACTCCGAGCGTGACGTCGACGGTGAGCAGCGCCGGTTCTGCAACCTCGCAGCGTTCTGCGTGCTCGAGGAGTACCGAGCCGACAGCCTCCGTCTCATCCGGGCGATCCTGGCGCAGCGGGGCTACGAGTTCACCGACTTCTCGCCGAGCGGAAACGTGGTGGCGCTCAATCAGAGGCTCGGCTTCGCCGCGCTGGACACCGCCACCCGGTTGGCTCCGAACCTGCCCCGCCTGCCGCGCCGGGGCCTCACGGTTTCGGAGGACCCTCGACGTGTCGCGGGCGTCCTGACCGGGCAGGATGCCCGGGTCTACCAGGACCACCGGAACGCGCCGGCGGCCCGACACATCGTCGTGACCGCTCGGGGTGAGTACGCCTACCTCGTCGTCCGCAAGGACCGTCGCAAACGACTCCCGGTCTTCGCCTCACCGCTGTACGTCGGTGGGAGCCGGGAGCTGCTCCGGTCGGCGTGGCCACAGGTCGGCTCGCACCTGCTGCTGCGGCACGGCGCGCTCGCGACCCTCGGCGAGCGCCGCGTGCTCGGTTTCGTCCCCGCCCTCGGCATCGATCTGGGCACCCCCCGGGCCAAGATGTTCCGCAGCCAGACCCTGCCGGCGAAGACCATCGACTACCTCTACAGCGAGCTGGCCCTGCTCGAGTGGTAGCCCGCATCTCAGTTCGCGGGTTCGACGGGTACGCCGTCCTCCCAGCGGTTGTTAGTCCACACATTGCCCGGCGCTTCGGAGTCGAACGAGGTGATCGGCCCCCACTCGCCGCACTTGCTCGTCGGGCCGCGCTGCCAGACATTGTTCGTGAACCGGATATCCCGGGTTCCGGCGGAGTTCGGTTTGCCCGTCGTTGAACCTCCGTAGGTGCAGTAGCCGCCCGACCCGGCGACGAACAGGTTGCCGTCGATGAGGTTGTTCTGGATGACCGCAAAATCTCCGTACCCGGTGAGGGCTCCGGAGCAGCCACCGTCCGGGGGCACGTCACGGGCATCGCAGGCGATGGTGTTGCCGCGGATGACCGCGTTGGAGCCCATCCGGATCCCGGACTCGTGGTAATACCCGGTGGTGTCGGTGAACTGCCCGTGCACATAGGACCCCTCCACGGTGCAGTCCCGGTAACACATGACCGACCGTTTGCCGCCGGTCACGTGCACCCGGGTGGCCGTGAAGTTCACGTCGCCGATGCCCGTCACGGGGTTGTCCCCGGAGTTGACCTCGCTGTCGGTGATGGTGAAGGAGCCGGCGCCGTCGTCGGCGGTGTAGACGAAACCGTTGATCTCTGAGCGGGTGATCACCACGCCCGGCGCGTCGATCTGCAGGGGCCAGCAGTCCACCCGCTTCGCATCGATGACGGTGTCCGGCGTCGTGACCCGGCACTGGCCCGTGTACTCCGAGAGGGTGGTCCCCTGCGGCAGTCCCGTCGTGTCGGCCGAGGGAAAGGCTTCCGGGATCGTGCCATCCCCCTGCGCCGGCTCCGTCGAGCCGGAGACGGGGGCATTGGGGTCCTGGGAGCTCGGCGACCCCAGCGAATCCGCGATCCACAGGCCCGCGGTGACGACCAGCACGAGCAGGATCAGGATCACCGCGATCAGGCGCCTTCGCCGGAGGGCGGGCGTGCCGGACGGACCGCTGGACGGAGCATCGGGGGTGTGGGTCATCGTGGTTCCGTTCGTGATCGCCTCTCAGGCCGCGGCGAGTTTCGCGTCGACGAAGCCGGTGAGGGTGCCGACCGTGTCGAAGATGTCGGCGCCGAACTCGTCGTCGTCGACGGTGATGTTGAAACGATCTTCGAGGGATGCCACGAGGCTGACGACCCCGAACGAATCGAGTTCTGGCATCGACCCGAACAACGCGGTCTCCTCGTGCAGGTCTTCCGGGCGCTGCTGCAGTTCGAGTGCTTCGATCAGCACGGTGCGGACGGCGTTCAGGGTGTCGGTCATGGGTCTTCCTTCGTGGGGCTCGGGTGTCGTCGACTCGGATGGTTCAGTTCGGGTGCGTGAGCGCAGCGGTGTTCACACGAGGACCTCCGGGGGTGCGGGATGCCCGAGGAAGGCAGTCGGGCTGGCCGTGAGGCCGTACGCTCCCGCCTGGAAGATCACGATGAGGTCGTCGATGTCAGCTGCCGGCAGTTCGACGTCCTTCGCGAGCAGGTCGAGCGGGGTGCAGAGGCATCCCACTACGGTGACGGCCTCTGCCAAGGCCCGGTCGACGCGGTTTCCGACCGCGACGGGGTAGTTACGGCGGATGGCCTGGCCGAAGTTGCCCGACGCGGCGAGTTGGTGGTGCATGCCGCCGTCGACGATCAGGAAGGTCGTGCCGCGCGACACCTTGCGGTCCAGCACCCGGGTGACGTAGACCCCGCACTCCCCGACGAGATACCGGCCGAGTTCGATGACCGGGCGGGCCTCGGGCATCCGCTGGCTGATCGGCCCGTCCACCAGCTCGTGGAGATTCTCGGCGACCGCGCCCAGGTCGAGCGGCTGGTCCTTCTCGACATAGGGGATGCCGAACCCGCCGCCCAGGTTGAGGTAGCGCACCGGTGTGGGCAGGTGCTCTGCGAGGCTGCTCACCAGGTCGACGGTGTGCCGTTGCGCCTCGGCGATCGTCGCCGCGGTCAGGTTCTGCGAGCCGGCGAAGACGTGGAAGCCGAGCACGTTCGCGCCGGCCGTGGCGTAGTCGCGCAGCAGACCGGGCACCTGCTCCGCGTCGATGCCGAATTGTTGCGGCCCGCCGCCCATCCGCATTCCCGATCCTTTGACGGCGAAGTCGGGGTTCACCCGCACGGCGACGTCCGGTTCGATCCCGAGCTGGTCGGCCGCGGCGAGCACCCGGCGGAATTCGGTGCTGGATTCCACCTCGATGAGGATGCCGGCGGCGACGGCCTGACGGATCTCCGCCGGTGTCTTGCCGGGACCGGCGAAGCTGACCTGACCGGGGCGGATGGTGGTGTCCAGCGCGGTCTGCATCTCCAGCCCGGACGCGACGTCGATCCGGTCGAGCCGGCCGGCCAGGTGTTGCACCACGGCGGGCATGGGATTCGCCTTCATCGCGAAGCTGAGTTCGACCCGGGCGGGCAGCGCCGAACGCAGCTCGTCGACCCGCCGGTCCAGCACCGCCCGGTCGTAGGCGAAGAACGGCGTGGAACCGACGCGGGCGGCGAGCCTGGACAGCGGCATCCCGCCGACCCGGAGTTCGCCGTCCAGGGTGCCGAAACCGGCGATGTGCTCGTGTGGTTTCATCCGGAGACCTCCGCCAGGACCTCGGCCACAAGCCGGGTCCGGTCGTATTTGCCGTTGGGTGAGCGGGGCACCGACTCGCGAACCTCGATGCGGGCCGGGACCATGTACAGCGGCAGGCGCTGTCTGAGGGCGGCGGCGAGCGCGCCGACGTCGAGGTCGGGGGCCGCGGACGTGATCACGAGAACGATCCGCTGGCCCAGGGCCGGATCCTCCTCACCGAGGGCGACGGCGTCGCGCACCAGGCCGGTGCTGTACGCGGCCTCCTCGATCTCGCTCGGGCTCACCCGGTACCCCGACGTCTTGATCATGTCGTCGGTGCGGCCGACGAAGTAGAGGAAGCCCTCCTGGTCGGCAACCACGGTGTCCCCCGACCAGACCGCCCGTTCGGGGGCGCGCCACGGTTCGTGCGGATGGTGCACGGGTCGATAGCGTTCCGCCGTGCGGATCGGGTCGTTCCAGTAACCGAGCGCGACCAGGGCGCCCCTGTGCACGAGTTCCCCCTCCTCGCCGGGTGCGCACGGCGTGCCGTCCGGGCGGAGGACGAGGATCTCGGCATTGGGGATGGCGCGGCCGATCGAGTCTGGACGTCGGTCGATCTCGGACGGATCGAGGTAGGTCGACCGGAACGCCTCCGTGAGGCCGTACATGAGGTACGGGTCGGCCGCGGTGAAGATTCCCCGCAGCCTGTCGAGCGTCGGCTTGGGCATCCTGCCGCCCGTGTTGGCCCAGTACCGCAGCCGGCCCGCCGGTGCCGGCGGCCAGGTCACCTCGGCGAGTTGCAGCCAGAGCGGGGGCACGCAGGTGAGGCCGGTGACGCCGTACTGCTCGCACAATTTGGGCACCTCCTGCGGCAGCAGGTAATTCATCAGCACACAGTGCGCGCCGACCGAGAAGGCCGTCGTCACCTGGCTCAGCCCGGCGTCGAAGCTCAGCGGCAGCACGCTGAGGATGACGTCGTCGCTGGTGTTGCCCAGGTAGGAACTGACACTTTCGGCGCCGACGATCAGGTTGCGGTGGCTGAGCACGACGCCCTTGGGTTTTCCGGTGCTGCCGGAGGTGTACAGGATCGCGGCCGGGTCGAGGTCGATCGCCGGCGACGGGGGCAGGTCGTCGGCCGCGCCCTGCCCGTCGTGCCAGCTGTGCACCTGCCAGGATGCGTCCGGGTCCGGCGCGCCGGCGCCGACGACGATCACGTGCGCGACCTGGGTGATCGGCAGCACCGACCCGAGCCGGCCGAGCCGGTCGGCCGAGGTGACGAGCACCGTCGCTCCGCTGTCTCGCAGGATGTGCTGCACCTGGGCCGGCTTGAGCACGTGATTGACCGGGACGAAGACGCCCCCGGCCGCGGAGACGGCGAAGATCGCCGCGACGGTTTCGATGCGTTTCTCGAGGTAGATCGCGACCCGGTCGCCACGCCGCACACCCATGGCGTGCAGGTGCGCGGCGGCGGCGCGCGCCATGCGCCAGGTGTCGCCGTAGCCGATGGTGGAATTGCGGTAGCTCAGCGCCGGGGCGTCCGGGGTGCGGACGGCCGCCTGCTGGAGGAGGTGGTGAAGGCTCGTCCTGACCAGCGGGTCCGGTCGCGGCTCGGTGCTCACGAGACGGCCCGATCGGCCAGGGCCGGCCGCGCCCCTGCCGGGCTTGCCGAGGTCACGCTGCCGGCGAGCGCGTCGGTGACCGCGGCTTGTTGGACCGCGGTGAGATGCGGGTACATCGGCAGGGAGAGGATGCGGCTGGCGGCAGCTTCGGCGACGGGGAACTGGCCGGCCCGGTAGCCGAGGCCAGCGTAGGCGGCCGTGAGGTGCAACGGCGTCGGGTAGTGGATGGCCGCACCGATGCCGGCGGCCCCGAGCTCGGCGAGCACCCGGTCGCGTTCGGCCACCTGCACCACATAGAGATGCCAGACGTCCGCGTTGCCGGGACGGGTGGTCGGCATGCGCACACCAGGGATGTCGGCGAGCAGGTCCGCGTACCGGGCGGCGGCCGCGCGGCGGGCGGCGTTCCACCGGTCGAGCCGGCGCAGCTTGGCCCGCAGCACCGTGGCCTGCACAGCGTCCAGGCGCGAGTTCACGCCAGCGCGGTCGTGCACGTATTTCACCGAGCTGCCGTGGGCGCCGAAGTTCCGGACGAACTCGGCGACGGCCGGGTCGTCGGTGAGCACGGCGCCGGCGTCGCCGGCGGCACCGAGGTTCTTGCCTGGATAGAAGCTCGTCGCGGCGACCCGGCCGAGGGAACCGGCGCGGCCGAGCGGCGAGGTGGCGCCCTGCGATTGTGCGGCGTCCTCGACGATGACCAGTCCGTGCCGGTTCGCAATCGGAATGAGCGCATCCATCGGTGCGGTCTGGCCGTACAGGTGGACGGGTACGATCGCCCGGGTGCGCGCGGTGACCGCCGCAGCGACGGCCGCCGGATCGATGAGGAGGTGCTGCTCATCGACGTCGACGAAGACCGGGATCGCACCGAGGCGCGTTGCGGCCTCGGCGGTCGCGATGAACGTGTTGACGGGGATGATCACTTCGTCGCCGGGCCGGACGCCGACGGCGCGGAGTGCGAGCTCGACGGCGTCGGTACCGTTCGCCACGCCGACGCAGTGCCGGGTGCCGATGTACGCGGCGTACTCCCGTTCGAATGCGGCCACCTCGGCGCCGCCGACGAACGCCGCGGAGGTGAACTGCGCCTGCCAGGTGGGCAGCACCTCATCGGCGATCTCCGCCTGCTGGGCGATCAGGTCGAGAAAGGGAACCCTCATGCTGTCGCTACCTCTCTGGGCCGGGCGGGTACGCCCAGCCAGGTTTCCTCGGCCGGTAAGTCCTGGGTGAGTGCGGCGCCCATTCCCAGCACCGCGTACTTGCCGACCCGCACGCCCTCGCGCACGCCCGCGTTCATGCCCAGGTACGCGCCCTCCCCGATCCAGGCATGGCCGCCGAGCGTGACACCCGCGCACAGCGTCGCGAAGGATTCGACGAGGTCGTCATGGGTCAGGGTGACGTTCGGCATCACGACCACGTGCCTGCCGAGCTCCACGTTCGTGGTCAGCACGACACCGGCGAGCAGGATGCTGCCCACCCCCACCGTGCAATCCTCCGGAACCACCACACTGGGGTCGATGATGCTGACGTAGTCGTCGTTGGTGCGGCCGTGGCCGGCCAGGCGAGCCGCGATCGCTGCCCGGGCGACCCCGCGTCCGGCGCAGGTCACCAGTTTGGTTCGCGGGTGCTCGGCGGCCTGATCGGTTCCGCCCAGGATCGGCAGCCCATCCAGGCTCTTGCCCCACAATGTCGCGTCATCGTCGAGATAGCCGACCGCGGTGTGCTGACCCGATCGTCGCAACACCGACAGCGCCTCCCTGGCCAGGCCGCTCGCCGCGACGAGCAGCACGTCAGCCATGTGCGACCACCGTGAGCGGGGCCAGCAACGCGTCGATGACCGTGGCCTGTTCGGCCGCTTCGAGTTGGTGATAGAGCGGCAGGATCAGGGTGTTGCCGGTGAGGTGTTCCGACACCGGCAGCGGGATGCGCTGCGACGGGCTCCCGGCGTAGGCCGGCTGCAGGTGCGCCGACATGATGCCGCGGCGAGCCGAGATTCCGGCTTCGGCCAGGCGCAGAAGCAGCGTCTCGCGGTCGAGCGGATACTCCTCGCCGACCTCGACCCAGTAGGACTGGAAGTTCGAGGTGCCCCAGCCCGGGTCGCGCACCGGGCGCAGCCCGTCGACCCCGGCCAGCGCCGCGGTGTACCTGTCGGCGATCTCACGCCGGCGGCGCACGATCTCCGGCAGGCGGCCCAACTGCACGATCCCCACGGCGGCCTGCATGTCGGTCATCCGATAGTTGAACCCGATCTCCAGGTACTCTTCGGCCGGCGCGAGGACACTCGCCTGCCGGTCAGCCGCCGACACGCTCATGGCGTGCTCCCGAAGTCGTCTGGCCCGCGCGGCCCAGTCCGCATTCGACGTCGTCAACATGCCGCCCTCCCCCGTGGTCAGCAGTTTGCGCGGGTGGAAGGACCACGCGGCGAGCACGGCCCCCGCCCCAACGGGGCGGCCCTTGTAGGTGGACCCGGCGCCGCAGGCGGCGTCTTCGATCACCACGATGCCCAGCGGATCGCACAGCTCGCGGATCGGGGCGAGGTCGACCGGGACGCCGCCCTGGTCGACCACGATGACGGCACGGGTGCGATGGGTGATGGCGGCGGCGACGCCGTCGGCCGTCACGCATCCGGTGACAGGGTCGACGTCGATGAAGATCGGTCGCGCGCCCACGTAGGTGGGCGCGTTCGCCGTGGCGACGAAGGAGAACGACGGCACGATCACCTCATCGCCGGCCTCGACGCCCGCCACGATCAGCGCGAGGTGCAGCGCCGTGGTGCAGTTCGAGGTCGCCACGGCGTGACCGGCCTGCATGGCGGCCGCGAATTCACGCTCGAACTGGGCGACCTTGGGGCCCTGGGCCACCCAGCCCGACTCGATCACCTCGCTGAGGGCGCGGATCTCCTCCGCACCCAGCCACGGCTTCATCACGTTGATGCGGCTCATGAGACCACGCCCACGCGACCGGCCGAGATCTCCTCGCGCTGCGGCTGCCACCAGTCGACGAGCCGTCGCAGGCCGTCGTGCAGTCCGACCTGAGCCTCAAAGCCGAGCTGCGTCCGTGCCGCGCCGGTATCGGCCAGGCGTCGGACCACGCCGTTGACCGCGCGGTCCGGCCCGTGCTCAACAGCCAGGTCGGAGCCCATCACTTCCAGCAGGGCCTCGGCCAGCCCGAGCAGGGTGGTTTCGGTGCCGCTGGCCACGTTGTAGATGCCCTCGGTGCGATCGCCGGCGGCGGCCAGGAGGTTCGCCCTGGCGATGTCGGTGGTGAAGATGAAGTCCATGGTCTGCAGCCCGTCTCCGTAGATCAGCGGCGGCTTCCCGTCCGCGATCCGTTCCATCCAGCGCACCAGGACCTCGGTGTACAGACCGTGCACGTCCATTCGTGGGCCGTAGACGTTGAAGTAGCGCAGGGCCACGTAGTCCAGCCCGTACATGGCGTGGAAGCTCCGCAGCATTCCCTCGCCGAACGACTTGGCCGCGCCGTAGAAGGTGTCGTTGTTGTGATGGTGATGGTTCTCCGGCGTGGGGAAGACCTCGGCCAGGCCGTACACCGAGGCGCTGGACGCTGAGACGACCTTGTCGACGCCGTGGGCCGCAGCGGCCTCCAGAACGTTGAACGTGCCGTCGGCCAGCACCTCGTTGGCGAGGCGGGGTTCTTCGGCGCACTGGGTGATGCGGATGGCCGCCTGGTGGAAGACCAGGCTCTTACCCGCCGTCACCTGGTGAACCAGGGCGGCGTCACGGATGTCGCCGTCGATCACCGAGACCCGCCCGCCGGCCATCGCCTGGTCGAGGTTGGCCAGCCGGCCGCGCACAAAGTTGTCCAGCACATCGATGTGGTCGACCCCCGCGTCCAGCAGCTGGTCGACAATCGTGGAACCGATGGTGCCCGCGCCCCCGGTGACCAGCACCCGGGCGCCCCGCAGCGCGGTCATGCTCGCTCCCCGGCCAACTGGGTCTGCAGCACTGCGGCCTGCGGCGCAACCGGATAGGTGACCACGGCGTTGGCGGCCAGGCTCCTGCTGGCGGCCTCGAGTACCTCGAGCACCCGCAACCCGGATCCGGCATCGGTGCGCGGAGCGCGCCGCTCCCGGATACTCGTGGCGAACTCTGCGGCCATGGAATCCAGCGCCTCCCGCTCCGAGAGGGCGGGCGACCAGGTGTCGCCCAGCCGGTAGGAGATCGCGGCGGCGCGGCGTTCGATTCCGTCCAGCGATTGGGTCTCCAGGTCTACCCCGCGGTCGTAGACGCTGACCCGTTGCTGCGGGTTGAGGTCGTCCCAGACCAGGGTGCGCTTGGTGCCGCCGATGATCATGGTGCGGATCTTGGTGGGGCTCAGCCAGTTGACATGGACGTGCGCGATGGCTCCGTTTTGGAGCGGCAGGGTGAGGTAGCCGACACAGGCTTTGCCGGCCCCGAGCGGGTCGGCTCCCTGCGCGGAGACGCTGAGCGGGCGCAGTCCGCCGGGCAGGACGAAATCGATGATCGAGAGATCGTGCGGGGCCAGGTCCCAGAACACGTCGACATCCGGCTGGATCAGGCCGAGATTGATGCGGACGGAGTCGATGAACAGGATGTCGCCGAGCGCGCCCTCGTCGATCAGCTCCCGGATCTTCAGGACCGCCGGGGTGTAGCAGTAGGTGTGGTCGGTCATCAGGACCAACGAGTTCTCGGTGGCCACGCGGGCCATCGCCTCACCGCGTCCGCTGGTGTCCGCGAGCGGCTTCTCCACCAGGACGTGTTTGCCGGCAGCGAGCGCCGCGCAGGCGATGTCGTGATGGGTCGCCGCCGGCGTCGCGATGGCGACGGCGTCCAGGCTGTCATCGGCGAGCAGGGATTCGACGGAGGTGGTCACCCGCACCCCGCTTCCGGGTCCGGCGAGGCGCGCCGCACGGTCGGCGTCGAGGTCACAGACCGCCGCGAGTTCCCAGTGCGGGCTCGCCCGGAAATTCCGGGCCAGATTCGGCCCCCAGTACCCGGCGCCGATGACGGCGATCCGCAACGTATCGGTCACAGTGAACCCCTATGGCTTGATGGCTACGCCTTGACGGCGGTGGCCTGATGGCTGAAGTTACGAGCTGCGAGCACCCTGAAAGCTGAGGGTCGCTCAAGCAGTCACATTGCCACCGCGTTCGGCGATTCGCTGCCCCCAACCGGGGGTGACCTGCAGATCCCCTGGTCTGCCCCCTGTTCAGGTCACAGCGCGGAGAATGCGGAGCAGGTATGGTCACGTCGTGAGGTGCTGAGAATCCCTCACGTGATGCTTACCCAACCTCACCCGTGTCACCGCGCCACCAGCAACACCACCCGTTAGAACCTGTAAACCCGAAATGCAGGGGACCCCTCAGTGAATACGTCTGTGACGTGTCGACCTATTCGTCGACCCCGAAATACGCCCATGCCGACAACGGCAGGTGTCGACCGCGCTCGGCCTGCCCGGCCTCCGGCCGGAAGCGCCGGCCTCCGATGAGCACGCCGAAGCAGCATTCTGCCGCTGCCGGCGCTGTTGCGGGGGCCTACCGCGCCCCGCTGCACCTGGTCAGGACCGCCCCTGTCGTACACGCCCCCGTGGTGCCCGACGCCGCCGTCGGACTGTCCGGTGCGGCATGGGCGCGGAGCTATCGCACCAAGCTTCAGCTCACGGATGCCGCGGTGATCATCGCCGCCGTCGCCGGCGCCTTCCTGGCCCGGTTCGCCCTGGCGACCCCGATCTCGACCGCCAGTGTGCTCCCGCTCTCCACCTGGGCGATCATCGGTCTGGTCATCGGCATCTGGATCGTCACGCTCTCCACCTTCCGCACCAGGGACCCCCGGGTCGTCGCTGTGGGAGCAACCGAGTACAAGCTCGTGATCAACGCCAGCGCGCTGACTTTCGGCATGCTCGCCATCGCGTTCCTGATGTTGCAGGTCGATACGGCCCGCGCCTATTTCGTCTTCGCCCTGCCGCTGGGGGTTGCCGCGTTGGTCCTGGAACGGTGGCTCTGGCGCAAGTGGCTGATCCGGCAACGGAAGTTCGGCCACTACCTCGCCCGGGCCATCGTCGTCGGAGGCCGGGAGGACATCGAGTATGTCGTGCGGCAGATCAACGACAAGTCCGGTGCCGCGTACCAGGTGGTGGGTGCGGCCTTGGAGGGCGAGAACACGACGAGTGTCACCTCGGCCGGCCACCGGGTTCCGGTGGTGTCCGACTTCGCCCACGTCGCCGCCGCGGCGCAGTCGTTGGGGGTCGATGCCGTCATCGTGGCCGGGCATCCGAGCCTGGGAAACACCTTCATCCGCAACCTGGGCTGGGACCTCGAGAAGACGTCGGCCGAGCTCGTCCTGTCCAGCCGGTTGACCGACGTCGCCGGTCCCCGCATCCACTTTCGCCCGGTTGAGGGGCTGCCCCTCATCCACGTGGAGATCCCCCAGTACGACGGCGCCAAGCACGTGCTCAAGCGCGCGCTCGACGTCACCCTCGGGGCCGCAGCGCTGCTCGTGATCAGCCCGCTCCTCCTCGTGATCGGCGTGCTGGTCAAGCTGGACAGCCCCGGCCCTGTGCTGTTCCGGCAGGAACGGGTCGGGCGCAACGGCCGGACCTTCCCCATGCTCAAGGTGCGTTCGATGGTGCGAACCGCCGAGGACGACCTGGCCGGCCTGCTCGACCAGAACGAGGGCGCCGGGGTGCTCTTCAAGATCCGCAGCGACCCGCGCATCACCCGCGTCGGCCGGGTTCTGCGCAAGTACTCCCTCGACGAACTGCCCCAGTTGTGGAACATCGTGGTCGGCCAGATGAGCCTGGTCGGGCCGCGCCCGCCGTTGCCCGCCGAGGTCGAGAATTACGAGTCGCACATGCACCGCCGGCTGTACATCAAGCCCGGCCTCACCGGGATGTGGCAGGTCAACGGGCGCTCGAACCTCAGCTGGGAGGAGAGCGTCCGGCTCGACCTCTACTACGTGGAGAACTGGTCGCTGGCCGGAGACCTGATGATCATCTGGCGCACCGTGAAGATCGTCATCCGGCCCCAGGGGGCGTACTGAGATGGCAGCGGAGGACAGCTCCGATCCGGCGGCTCGTTCCAGCGTGCGGGCGCTGCGCATCGCGATGATCGGCACCCGCGGCGTGCCGGCTGCCTTCGGCGGGTTCGAGACGGCGGTGGAGGAGGTGGGCAGACGGCTGGTCGATCGTGGGCACGCCGTGACGGTGTACTGCCGCTCCCGTCCGTCCATGCCCGGCCCGGTCCCGCCGGCCGCCGTGCACCTGGGGATGCAACTCGTGCACCTGCCGGCGCTGCGGCTGGGAGCCCTGGAGGCGCTCAGCCACACGGCATTCTCCGTGCTGCACGCCAGCACCGGAGCCCGCCCGGACGCCGCGTTCGTGTTCAACTCGGCGAACGCACCGTTCGTTCCCCTACTGCGCAAACGCGGCATCCCGACGAGTGTCCACGTGGACGGTCTGGAGTGGAAGCGCGACAAGTGGGGTGGCACGGCACGGCGCTACTACCGGTGGGCGGAGCAGTTGTCGGCGCGGTCCGCCGACGCCCTCATCGCCGATGCGCCGGGCATCGTCGACTACTACCGTGCGGAGTTCGCGATCCCCACGGAGCTGATCGGCTATGGCACCCACGTGCTGCACAACCCACCGGCGACCCGCCTGGCCGAGTTGGGCCTGAAGCCCAACGGGTACCACCTCGTCGTGGCCCGCTTCGAACCGGAGAATCACGTCGACGTCATCATCGACGGCTACCGGCGCAGCAGCGCCGCGCTGCCCCTGGTGGTGGTGGGCTCCGCCCGGAATCCGGGGGTGTACGCACGGAAGATCGCCGTGCTGGCCCAGGACCCGCGGGTGCGACTGCTCGGCAAGCTGTGGGACCAGGAGCAGCTCGACCAGCTGTATGCGCACTCGGTCAGCTATCTGCACGGCCACTCGGTCGGGGGAACGAACCCGTCGCTGCTTCGCGCGATGGGAGCCAGGACCGCCGCGATCGCCTGGGATGTCAGGTTCAACCGTGACGTCCTCGGCGTCTATGGAGCGTACTTCCACGACGCAGCGACCCTCGCGGCGCTGATCGAGGACGCCGAGTTGAACCCGCACCACACCCAGGAGGTCAGTGAGGCGCTGCAGCGTCGAGCCGCGTCCAGGTACAACTGGGGCCATGTCACGGACGGCTACGAAGACCTCGCCCGGCGCCTGGTCTCCGGGTACAGCACCCAGGGGCTGAGCCGGGGTCGAGCCGTCCGGTCACGCCGGAACGAACCCGACGGCGCCCGAGGGCCGAGCGCCGCCGCGCGGGGCACTCCGTGATGCCGCTGCCCCCTGACCTGGGGATCGTGGTGGTCGCTTACGGCTTCCCCGACCTTCTGGAGCAGAACCTCGTGGGGCTCGGGCGGACGATGCATCGCGGGAGGGTCGTTGTTGTCGACAATTTTTCCGGCCTCGCACAACGGGAAGCAACGACGGCGATCTGCGAGCGGGAAGGCTGGACGTTGCTGGCCCCCGGGCTCGACCTCGGTTTTGCGGCCGCGGTGAACGCCGGGGTGCGCCTGCTCCGTTCGCGCGGGTGCCGCCTCCTGCTGGTGCTTGATCCGGCCGTGCGGATCGACGAGCCGGCGCTCCTCGCGCTGGCCCAGGACTGCGCCGCGAACCCTCAGCGACTGATCAGCCCGCGCATTGTGCGTCCCGATGGCACGCTGTGGTTCGGCGGCGGCACGGTGGACATCCGTCGGGGCCGGACTCTGACAACCCGCGCCGCCGACAGCTCCGCCCCGGACGGCTGGCTGAGCGGGGCGTGCCTGATGATCCACGCCGGCCTGTGGGATTGGCTGGACGGATTCGACGAAAGCTACTTCCTGCAGTGGGAGGACGTCGACCTGTCCTGGCGGTGCGTGGCCGCCGGAGGATCCCTGGCCGTGCGGGAGGACATCAGGGTCGTTCGCGGAGAGAGCAGCGGCCGGTCCCCGGCGCTGCCGTCGCCACTGCGGATCTACTCCGCCTGCCGCAATCGGCTGGCCTTCGCGGCGCGGCACCTGAGCCGCCGGCATCTCATCCGCTGGCTGCTGCTCAGTCCGGCCTACGCGATGGAGGTCCTGCGCAGCGGAAGCCACGGCGGACCCGCCCGCCCTCGCGGCCCGCTCGTGGCTGCGGCCGTGCGCGGCACCGCGGCGGGCGTCGTGCTGGCCGTGCGGATGCTCACTACCCCGCTGACCCGAACCGACGTCTCTCTCCCCGCGATGGCGGCGAAATCAGCGGTTCGTTGATGCGCGTCCTGCAGTCCTTCCGCACCGGCCAGGGCGCCACCAACCCCTACCTCGTGCAGCTCGGTAGCCAACTGGGCCCGGAGACCGAGGTCCTCGGCTTCACCTGGCGCCGCGCCCTCGCCGTTCCCTACGATGTGTTCCACGTGCACTGGCCGGATTCGTTGCTGCACGGTTCCTCCTCGGTGCGGAGCCTGGTCAGGCGGATGCTGTTCCGTGCCCTGCTGCTGCGGCTGTGGCTACGCCGGCGCCGGACGGCGGTGGTGCGAACCCTGCACGACGCCCACAGCCAGCGCACCGGCAGCCGCATCGACCGCGCGTTGCTGGCGCGGCTGGACCAACGCACCGCCCTGTGGATCCGCCTCAACCCGGCCACCCCGGTTCCGGACGGCGCGGTGGCCCGCACCATCGAGCACGGCGACTACCGGCACTGGTTCGACGCGGTCGAGAGCGGTTCGCCCGTACCGGGCCGTCTGCTCTACACCGGGCTCATTCGCCCGAACAAGGGAGTTCCCGGCCTGATTCAGGCCTTCACCGCCCTTCCCGTCGGCCCCGACGGCGAGGCGGTCTCCCTGCGTGTGGTCGGCACGCCCACCAGTACCGATCTCGGCGCTGAGGTGCTGCTGGCCGCCCTCGCCGACGCCCGCGTCAGTGTATCGCTGGGGCATCTCAGCGACGTGGAGCTGGCCGCGGAGGTCGCCCAGGCGGAGCTGGTCGTCCTCCCCTACCACGACCTCTACGGATCGGAAGCATCGGTGCTTGCGCTGTCGTTGGCCCGGCCGATCCTGGTGCCGGCGAACCCGGCCACCACGGCTCTCCGTGCCGAAGTCGGCCGGGGCTGGGTGTTCACCTACACCGGGGCGCTGACCGCCGGGGTGCTCGACGGGGCTCTGGCCGCCTGCCGGGACCAACGGCCGAACCGGGCCGAACACCCGGACCTGTCCGCACGTGCCTGGCCGCTCATCGCCGCCAAGCACCGAGCCGCCTATGCCGCCGCGATGCTCCTCGTGAAAGGGCCGGCCGGGCCGCCCGTCCCCGGGCCCGAACCGGTGGAGGCCGGCGGGCATACCTATATATAGGCCACAGGTATACCGGGCAGAGGTGTCCTAGCGCGGGACCGTACCCGCGAAGACGACTCGCGGCGCGCCGACCGCGTAGTCGACGACGACCTTCACCGACGACCGGTCCTCGGCGGGCACAGCGAACAGGTACAGTCCCGTGACCGTGGCCCCGGCGGCGACCCACGTCGGCAGCGTTTTGCCCCGCGACTCCGGCAGCGCGGTCGTCGGCAGGTGTTGGGTTCCGGCATAGAGACTCACGGCCGCGGATTCCAGGGAGACCGTGGCGTTCGTGTCGTTTCGCAGGGTCAGGGACAAGCGCAGCGCCGGAGCCACGACGTCGCCCTGGGCAGGGTCGATGACGTCGACGGGCCGGACCGCGCCGATCGTGAATACCAGCCCGGGTACCGGAGCGACCTGCTCGGTCAGCGGAACCGACGGGAGCTCCACCAGCGGAGATTCCATCGCAGACGGCTCCAGCGCCTGCGGCTCGGCCCCGGCCGTCACCGAGGCTCCCTCCTCCGGTGTGAGCGTGTCTGGCGGGTCGAGCGTCGCAGACGTGCTGAGCACCGGAGCACCCAGCCTGGCCACGGCGACGGCGCCGGCCTCTGAGGACCCGCCGCCTGCCGCCAGCCACAGGGACGCGAGGAACAGGACGATGGCGACCCCGCTGATACCCAGCACGCCGATCCCTTGCCACCGACGCTGTGCGCGCAGAACCGTGCCGCGGGCATCGGCTGGGCGCATAGTCGGGTTCCTAGGGCTCGGGACGTCTGGGAATCAGCGAACCGGTCGGTGCGCTGGTCCTGCCATTTAGGCACGGTCCCGGCCTGCTGCCAAGGGCGGCCGGACCCAATCCGGCCGCCCACATCCAGACGGGCTACCCGGCGAAGCGGTCGGTCGCGTCCAGCAGCGCGGCCCGGATGCCGGGCTCCTCGAACGAGTGGCCGGCATCCGGGATCATCTGGAAGTCGGCCTCCGGCCACGCCTGGTGCAGCGCCCAGGCGGTGAACGCCGGCGTGCACATGTCGTAGCGGCCCTGCACGATGACGCCGGGGATGTCCGTGAGCTTGGACGCGTCCCTGATCAGCTGCTCGGGCTCGAACCAGCCCTTGTTCATGAAGTAATGGTTTTCGATGCGCGCGAACGCCACGGCGAACGACGGTTCGGTGAACCTCTCGATGGTCTCCGGCTGCTGCAGCAGTGTGATGGTGGAGGATTCCCAGGTGGACCAGGCAACGCCGGCGCGTTCCCGAACCGACTGGTCGGGGTCGTGCAGCAGCCGGCTGTATGCCTCGATCAGGCGGCCGCGCTGGTCGAGCGGGACGGGGGCGATGAAGCCCTCCCAGAGGTCGGGGTAGATCGCCGCGGCGCCGCCCTCGTAGAACCAGTCCAGTTCGATGGGGCGCAGGGTGAAGATGCCGCGCAGCACGAGCTCGGTCACCTTGTCTGGGTGCGTCTCGGCGTATGCCAGGCCCAGCGAGCTGCCCCAGGAACCGCCGCAGACGAGCCACCGGTCGATGCCGAGGTGTTCGCGGAGGCGCTCGATGTCGGCGACCAGGTGCCAGGTGGTGTTGCTCGACAGGTCGGCATCCGGCTCGCTGGCGTGCGGGGTGCTCCGGCCGCAGCCGCGCTGGTCGAAAAGCACGATGCGGTACTTAGCCGGGTCGAACACCCGCCGCTGGGTGGCGCTGGAGGCGCCGCCGGGACCGCCGTGCAGGTACACGGCCGGCTTGCCGTCCGGGTTGCCGGAGACCTCGTAGTACAGGGTGTGGCCGTCGCCGACGTCGAGCATGCCGGTGTCGTACGGTTCGATCTCGGGGTAGAACTCTCTCATACCTCGAGCCTACGGCCCGGCCCGGGCGCCGGGCCCAGGCTCGCGGCGCACCCGGTCGGGGTGCGCCACGAGCATCCGTCTGGCCTAGGCGTCCCGACGCTTCAGGAGCACGGCGGCGCCGGCGAGAGAAGCGGCCACCCAGCCCAGCACGATGAGCACGTTCTGCCAGACCTCGAACCCCGCCGATCCGAGATCGAGGCCGAAGATCGCCAGGCCGGCGTTGGAGAGCAGGTACGGCAGCAGGTCGGCGATCCACTCGGCCGGGATCATGCTCAGCACGATCGGCAGCAGCAGCACGACCCCGAGGGCCGCGGCGATGCCTCCGGCGCTACTGCGCAGGATGGCGCCGATGCCGAGTGCGAAGACCGCCACCAGGGCCAGGTAGAGCGCGCCGCCGAGGAGCGGCAGCAACACGTCGGGGTCGGTGAGGCCGGCGTTGATGCCCTTGCCGGCCAGGATCGGCGCGGCGACGAGGTAGGACCCGACGGTGCTGACCAGTCCGACGACGAAGGTGCACACGAAGATCACCACGGCCTTCGCGGCGAGCATGGGCAGCCGCTTGGGCGTGGCGGTGATGCTCGAGCGGATCATGCCCGTGCTGTATTCGCCGCTGATCGCGAGCACGCCGAGGACAGCGACGACGAGTTGGCCGAAGAAGACGCCGAAGGTGGCGGCCTGGGCGAGCCAGGTGGCCTGCTCCCCCGCGGGAATCGCGGTGCCGCCGAGGTCGAGGGACGCCGACATCAGGGCGGCCATACCGAGCGAGATCACGATCACGGTGGCGTACGACCAGATGGTGGACCGCACGGAGCGCAGCTTGATCCACTCGGAGCGCAGCACGCCGCCGAAGCTCAGACCGGAGCCGGTGGGCTGAAAGGCGCGGACCGGAGCTGGTGCCGGGGCAATCGTGGTCATCGGACACTCTCCTGAAGGTCGGCCGCGGTGTGCTCGGCGGCGGGGTCGTCGGGGGTGCCGCCGGTGCGGTATTCGACGTCGTTCTGGGTGAGGGCCATGTAGGCCTCTTCGAGCGAGGCGCTGATCGGCGTCAGCTCGTGCAGGGCGATTCCGGCCCTGGCGGCCTGGTTGCCGATCTCGGCGGCGGAGACGCCGACGATCTCGAGCAGGTCGGCATCCGTTCTGGTCACCGTGATGTCGGCGCTCTGGAACAGGGCGGCGAGTTCGGGGGCGTACGGGGTGCGCACGCGAACCGTGTTGCGGTTGGCCGCTCCGATGAGGTCGGCCACCGGGGCATCCGCGATGACCCGGCCGCGGCCGAGCACGATGAGGTGGTCGGCGGTGACGGCCATTTCGCTCATCAGGTGCGAGGAGAGCATGATCGTGCGGCCCTCCGAAGCGAGGTGGCGCACGAGCTGGCGCACCCACTGCACACCCTCGGGGTCGAGCCCGTTGACGGGTTCGTCGAGAATCAGGGTGGCCGGGTCGCCGAGCAGGGCAGCGGCGATGCCGAGCCGCTGGCCCATGCCGAGCGAGAACCCGCCGACGCGCTTGCGGGCGACGGACTCGAGGCCGGTCAGTTCGATGACCTCCTTGACCCGGCTGGCGGGGATGGAGTGGGTGGCGGCCATGGCGAGCAGGTGGTTGTAGGCACTGCGGCCGGTGTGGATGGCCTTGGCGTCCAGGAGCACACCTACCTCGCGCAGCGGCGCCTTGTGCTCGCGGTACTGCTTGCCGTTCACGGTGACCGAGCCGTGGCTGGGCCGGTCCAGGCCGACGATCATGCGCATGGTGGTGGACTTGCCGGCCCCGTTCGGGCCCAGGAACCCGGTCACCCGGCCGGGCTGCACCGTGAAGTCGACGGCGTCGACCGCGGTCTTGCTTCCGTAACGTTTGGTCAGGGACTGTGCCTGGATCATCCGGTTCCTCTTCCCGTCGGCGGCGGGGCCGGACGCATGCCGCGTCAACCCCACAGACGAGAGTATGGCGACGGCGCGGGCGGCCGCATCCGTCGAGCGGATGGTTACCGGCCGCGATCCCTCATCCTTCCGTCCCACCCCCACCCCAGTCCGGGTGCCGCGAGCACACCATCGGAGGTGCGGTGGGGGTCGGGAAGGGTCAGGCGCGGCGGGCCGGCTTTTCGGGGACCGGGGCGAGGCCGGCGGCGCGCTGGTCGCGGTAGTACTGGCGGGCCTCCACTTGGCGCTCGCGTTCGGCCCCGGTGGCGATGGTCGCCCGCAGGTGTTCGGGGGCGTAGCCGAAGGCGTTGACGAGGTCGAGCGCGTGCGGGCGCAGCCGGGCGATGATGCGGTCGATGTAGGCGGTGACCGCCAACGCCCGCTTGCCGGAGAGCCGTCCGTTGATGAGGTACCAGGCCGCGTGCTCCTCGATGAGGCGCAACCCGAACAGGTCACGCAGCCAGGTGAGCACCTGCCGGGTGCCCACGTGGGTGGTGGTTTCGACCGCACGGGTGAACGCCTCCCACTGCAGCAGCTCGGCGTGCGCGCGGGCCGCCTCGATCAGCTCGTTCTGGTGCGAGTTGAACAGGTCGGCCGCTTCCTTCTTGGGCAGCTTGTTGGCGTTCCGCAGCGACTGGGCGATACCGGCGATCATGGTCTCGACCCGGTCGGTGAGCAGGGCGCGCTGGGTGCCGGTCTCCCGCAACTGGCCGACGCTGCGGGCGGTGGAGCCGAAGTCGGCGACGGACTGGCCCAGGGTACGGAGGCCCGTGCCGTGATACGCGCGCCCCGCGGTCTGCTGCACCACGTACCGGGCCAGTGCCCCGGCATCCGCGCCGGCGAACTTGCGGTTGTAGTCGGTGAGCAGGCGCTTGGCCACCAGTTGCAGCAGCACGTTGTTGTCGCCCTCGAAGGTGGCGTAGACGTCGAGGTCGGCGCGCAGTCCGACGAGCCGGTTCTCGGCGAGGAAGCCGGCGCCGCCGCAGGCCTCCCTGGCTTCCTGGAGGGTGTCCAGGGCGTTCCAGGTGGACAGCGGTTTGAGGGCGGCGGCGAGGGTTTCCAGGTCTTGCCGGTCGACATCCGTGGCCGCGGCGCCGCTGAAGACCTGGTCGAACTTGACCAGGAACTCGTCGTGCGCGAAGGTCTGCGCGTATGCGGTGGCCAGGCGCGGGATGAGCCGGCGCTGGTGCCGCTGGTAGTCGAGGATGACCTCCTCGTCGGTGTCGCTGCCGGCGGTGAACTGGCGCCGTTCGCTGCCGTACCGGATGGCGATGGTCAGCGCGAGGGCGGAGGCCTGGGTGGCGGCGCCGTCGAGGGAGACCCGGCCCTGCACGAGGGTGCCGAGCATGGTGAAGAACCGCCGGCCGGGGCTGCCGATCGGGCTGGTGTAGCTGCCGTCGGCGGCGACGTCGCCGTACCGGTTGAGCAGGTTGGTGCGCGGGATACGCACCTGATCGAAGTGCAGCCGGCCGTTGTCGATGCCGTTCAGGCCGCCCTTGAGCCCGTCGTCCTCGCCGCCGATGCCGGGCAGGAAGGCCCCGGTCTCATCGCGGAGCGGCACGTAGAAGGCGTGCACACCGTGGTTGACGCCGAGGCTGATCAGCTGGGCGAACACCACGGCGGCGGTGCCGTCGATGGCGGCGTTGCCGAGGTAGTCCTTCCAGGCTGCCCGAAACGGCGTGTGTATGACGAACTCGCCGGTGGCCACGTCGAAGGTGGCGGTGGTGCCGATGGCGGCGACATCCGACCCATGGCCGGTCTCGGTCATCGCGAAGACGCCGGGAACGGCGAGGGTCATGATGTCGGGCAGCCAGGTCTCGTGGTGCACGGTGGTGCCCAGGTGCAGCACAGCAGCGCCGAAGAGCCCCCACTGCACGCCGGCCTTGATCTGCAGGCTCGGGTCGGCGGTGACGAGCTCCTCGAAGCCGGCGATGTTGCCGCCGTGGTCGTCCGAGCCGCCGAGCGCGCTCGGGAACGCGCGGTGCACGTGACCGTTGTCGGCGAGGATCTTGAGCTGGCCGAGCACCCGCAGGCGGTGGTCCGCCATGGACTGGCCCTCGATGCGCTGCAGGTCGGGGCGGGCCGTGAGCTCGCGGGCCTTCAGCCGCACATCGGCCCAGGTGCCGAGCAGGGTGCGGGACAGGGCGGGCAGGTCGATCCGGGGGGCGAGCGGGTCACCGGCGACCCGGACGGGCCCGGTATCGGTGCCGACCGCGTCGGGCCGGGCGGGGGTGGGGCGCTGGGCAGTGTCAACCATCATTGGTCCTAACGTCGGCGCGAGTGTCGAGTGTTCGACCACGTTAGATCGGCGGCGTCCGGCGCGGAAATAGTGCGTGACGGGGCTACAAAGAAGCGTGCGGACCGACGCACTGAGGCTGTAGCTCTTCTACAACAAGGGGGCACCTGCACCTGCGATGGGCGACAAAGACTGGCGGATATGCCGGTCTGTAGCCCTAGCCGTGGGCACGTCGCTCGGCAGCAAAGTAGGAAATAGTGAGATTACAAGGACGCTTTTTGCCAGCTCCGTCCTAGAAAACTCACTATCTCCGTGTAAACGGACGCTGCGGCGGGCGATCGGATCAGGTCAGGCGTTGGCGGCGACGACCTCGAGCAGGGCCTCACCGTAGGACTCGAGCTTCTTGGCGCCGACTCCGGTGATGCCGTCCAGGTCGGCCAGGGTGCGCGGCTTCGCCGCAGCGACGGCCACCAGGGTGGCATCGCCGAAGACCACGTAGGCGGGAACACCCTGCTCCCTGGAGGTGGTGCTGCGCCAGGCGCGGAGGGCCTGGAAGAGCGTCTCCTGCTCGGGGCTGAGCTCGGCGAGGCCGGCCTTGGCGGTGGCTGCCCGGGCGGCGGGGGTGCGCTTGACGGGCCGGTCCGGTTCGCTGCGCAGCTGCACGGTGCGGTTGCCGGCGAGGACCTCGGCGGCCGCGTCGGTGAGGATCAGAGTGCCGTATTCGCCGGAGGTGGCGATGAAGCCCTGGGCGAGCAGCTGCCGCACCACGCCGCGCCACTGCTGGTCGGTGAGGTCGGCGCCGATGCCCCAGGTGGCGAGCTGGTCGTGGTTGTGCTGGGTGGTGCGCGGGGTCGTCTTGCCGCGAAGGATGTCGACGAGCTGGCCGGCGCCGAAGCGCTGGTTGCGCTCGCGCAGCAGTCGCACGATCGTGGAGAGCAGTTTCTGGGCGGGCACGGTGCCGTCCCAGGCCTCCGGCGGCGTCAGGCAGGTGTCGCAGTTGCCGCAGGGTTCGCTGGCCTGGCCGAAGTAGCGCAGCAGGTTGACCCGCCTGCAGTGCACGGTCTCGCAGAGCGCCAGCATGGCGTCCAGGTGCGCGCTCATCTTGCGGCGATGGGCGAGGTCGCCCGGCGACTCGTCGATCATGCGGCGCTGCTGCACGACGTCCTGCAGGCCGTAGGCGAGCCAGCCGGTGGACGGCAGGCCGTCACGGCCGGCCCGGCCGGTCTCCTGGTAGTAGCCCTCGACGGACTTGGGCAGGTCGATGTGCGCGACGAAGCGCACATCCGGTTTGTCGATGCCCATGCCGAACGCGATCGTGGCGACGATGATCACGCCCTCCTCGCGAAGGAACCTGGACTGGGTGCGGGCGCGCAGACCCTGGTCGAGGCCCGCGTGATACGGGTAGGCGTTGAGCCCGTTGGCGCGCAGGAACTCGGCGGTCTGCTCGACGGTCTTGCGGCTGAGCGCGTAGACGATGCCCGCGTCGGTGGGGTGCTCGGTCTTGATGAAGCTGAGCAGTTGCTTGCGCGGCTCGTTCTTGCCCACGATGCGGTACTGGATGTTGGGCCGGTCGAAGCTGGCGACGAAGTGCTGCGCTTCACCCATCTGCAGGCGCTCGGTGAGCTCCTTGTGGGTGGCGTCGGTGGCCGTGGCGGTCAGCGCAATGCGCGGCACGTCGGGCCAGCGGTCGGCGAGCTCGGACAGCGCGAGGTAGTCGGGGCGGAAGTCGTGGCCCCACTGGGAGACACAGTGCGCTTCGTCGATGGCGAACAGGGCGATGGTGCCCCGGTCGAGGAAACGTTTGGTGGCCTCGTTGCTCAGCCGCTCCGGCGCGACGTAGAGCAGGTCGAGGTTACCGGCCAGGTAGTCACGTTCGACCTGGCTGCGGGCTGCGGAGTCCTGGCTGGAGTTGAGGAACGCGGCGCGCACGCCCACCAGGGTGAGCGCATCCACCTGGTCTTGCATGAGCGCGATCAGCGGGGAGATGACGATGCCGGTGCCCTCGCGCACGAGCGAGGGGATCTGGTAGCAGAGGCTCTTGCCGCCACCGGTGGGCATCAACACGACGGCGTCGCCGCCGCCGATGAGCTGGTCGATGATCTGGGCCTGCTCGCCGCGGAACGAGTCGTAGCCGAAGACCGTGTGCAGGGCTTCGGCGGCGGTCGCGAACTTGGCGGTGGCGCGCTTGGGCGGCGGCGGGGCGAGCAGGGTGGCGCCGCCGGCGGGAGGGGCGAAGTCGCCGAAGTCGACCGGGCCGGCGCCGGCCGGGGCGGATGCGCCCTGCCGAGAAGGCGCGGCGGAGCCGCCCTGACCGTAGGGGTCTGGGGGCGGTGGGGCATCGAAGTCGTCCGGTGGCTCGAACTCGTCAGGATCCCACGGTATCTCGG
>Ga0247803_1000108_pt1 | contig 49715 bp, 48 predicted proteins | sample UWRJL014104B1_FD_180928 | JGI IMG/M metagenome (GOLD analysis project Ga0247803, IMG submission 180928) | Plant litter microbial communities from Arlington Agricultural Research Station in Wisconsin, United States - UWRJ-L014-104B-1 | ecosystem: Environmental > Terrestrial > Plant litter >... | reverse complement strand
ACCGCATCGGCCACGGTCGCCACGGTCGCCGCGGCGGCGATCACCCCGTCCACGCCCGGCAGCCACACCGTGGTCGCCGGCGACACCGTCGACAAGGTCGCCACCGGCGCCGGCGTCTCGGTACAGGCGGTCCTCGAGGCCAACGGCCTGGGGTACTCGAGCATCATCTACCCCGGCCAGGTGCTCACCCTGCCCAGCGCCGCACGGGCCGCGGCCGCACCGGTTCTGGATGCCGCCCCCGCCGTCGTGATCACCCCGACGCCCGCCGCGGCCCAGGGCTCGGTGACACCGCTCACCGCGGAGATGGCCGCGAACGCCAGACTCATCATCGCCGTCGGCCGGCAGGCCGGGGCCAGCGACGCCGCTCTGGTCGTGGCCCTGGCCGCCGCCGCGCAGGAGTCGGGTTTGCGCAACGTCGACTACGGCGACCGGGATTCCCTCGGCCTCTTCCAGCAGCGTCCCAGCTCCGGCTGGGGCAACGACGCCCAGGTGATGGACGCCGAGCGGGCCACCAGGGCGTTCTTCGGCGGAGCGGTGAACCCGAACCCCGGCGTCACCCGCGGCCTGCTGGACATCCCGGGCTGGGAGGCCATGACTCTCACCCAGGCGGCCCAGGCCGTGCAGATCTCCGGACATCCCGACCTGTACGCCAAGTGGGAGACATCCGCCCGCAGTTGGCTCGCCGACCTCGGCTGACACCGACGATTGTGACGGCAGTGACCGAATCGTGTCCCGCCGCGCTGCGGGCCGTCCAGAGGAACGCCCGAGTTTTCCGTAGACTCGACGGGTGACCGAAAGCCCCACAGACCCCATGATCGGCCGTCTCATCGACGGCCGCTATCAGGTGCGCTCCCGGATCGCCCGCGGCGGTATGGCCACCGTGTACCTCGCCACCGACCTGCGCCTGGAGCGCCGGGTGGCGATCAAGATCATGCACGGCCACCTGGCCGACGACAACGCCTTCCGTAGCCGCTTCATCCAGGAGGCCCGCTCCGCGGCCAGGCTCGCGCACCCCAACGTGGTGAACGTGTTCGACCAGGGCCAGGATGCCGACATCGCCTACCTCGTGATGGAGCACCTGCCCGGCATCACGCTGCGCGACCTGCTCAAGGACTACGGCCGGCTCACGCCCGAACAGACCATGGACATCCTCGAGGCCGTTCTCTCCGGTCTCGCCGCCGCGCACAAGGCCGGGATCGTGCACCGCGACGTGAAGCCGGAGAACGTGCTGCTCGCCGACGACGGCCGCATCAAGATCGGTGACTTCGGTCTGGCCCGCGCCGTGAACAACAACACCGCCACCGGCCAGGCGCTGCTGGGCACCGTGGCGTACCTCTCCCCCGAACTTGTCACCCGCGGCGTCGCCGACGCCCGCAGCGACATCTACGCGCTGGGGATCATGACCTACGAGATGCTCACCGGCGAACAGCCGTACGTGGGCGAAGCTCCCATGCAGGTGGCCTACCAGCACGCCAACGACACCGTGCCGATGCCCAGCCTGGTCGCGCCCGGCGTACCCAGCGAACTCGACGAACTCGTGCTCTGGGCAACCGCCCGCGACCCCGAGGAGCGCCCGCGCGACGCGAGGGTGATGCTCGACCAGCTGCTCGACGTGGAGAAGCTGGTGCGGCCCCGCGAGGACACCGCCATGCAGGCGACGATGGTGCTGCCCCGGGGCGTCGCCGCCGCATCCGCCGACGCCGAAACCCAGATCCTGGGCCGGGGGCCGCTGACCGCAGCCCCCCTCATCGCGCCGCCGCCCGCCGACGACGATGACGAACCGGACAACACCGCTCAACTCGCCGGCACCGCTACCAAGCGCCGCCGCCGGGGCTACTGGTTGTTCGCACTGATCGTGTTCCTCGCGGCGGTTGCCGGCGGGGCGGGCTGGTACTTCGGTGCGGGCCCCGGATCAGAGATCCAGGTACCGTCCCTGGTGTCGGCGACCCCCGAGGACGCCACGGCTCAGCTGGAGGAGCTCGGTCTCGTCGCGGCAGAGGGCACCGAGTACAGCACCGAGATCGCGGCCGGGCTCATCGTCAGCACCGATCCCGGCGACGGCTCCAGGGTGCCCAAGGGCAGCACTGTCACGCTCAACGTGTCCCAGGGGCCCGCACCCATCACGCTTCCGGCTCTGGCCGGGCTCAGCACGGATGCGGCGTCACTGGCGATCGCCGAGGCCAAGGCGGTTCCGGGGACCATCGACGAGGTGTTCAACGGCGATGTCGAAGAGGGCTTGGTGATCTCTGCCACCCGGGAGAGCGACGGCGGCGACGTCTCCCAGGGCGGCGACTACTTCGAGGGACTCAACGTGAACCTCATGGTGTCGCTCGGAGGCATCCCCGACGTCACCGGCGAGTCGGTTGACGACGCCATCAGCATCCTCGAGGACAAGAACCTCGTCGCCACCTCTGGTGAGGAAACCTACAGCGACACCATCGCCGAGGGCGACGTCATCTCGGTCGCCGCCGCAGAGGAGGGCCCGATCCGGGCCGGCTCGACCCTGATCCTCACGGTCTCCCGCGGCCCGGAGCCGGTGGAGATCCCCAACGTCATCGGCATGTCCTGGAGCGAGGGCAAGCAGGTGCTCACCGACCTCGGCTTCAAGTTGAACTACAACCTGGCTGCCGACGCCATCGCGGCGATCATCAGCATCAAGTCGACCGATCCCGCCGCCGGCACCCTCGCGGCCAAGGGCAGCTCGATCTCGCTGACGCCCACCAACCCGTTCGGCTAACAAGCGCGCCACGTCCGCGAACTGTGAGTTAAGCCCCGAAGACTCGCGCATCCTGGTGCTTTTCTCACGGTTCGCGGGATGCGCAGGTGGGCACGGACGCGAGCTGCCCCGCTGCGGACGAGGTGCTCCGGTTGAGGGGAGCAGCTCGTCCGGAACGGGGCAGCTGGGTGACGCGGGTGGTGCCGTGACGCGGGTGGTGCCGTGACGCGAGTGCCGACTAGCGGGCGGCGAGCTCCTCGGCCACCAGGAACGCGAGTTCCAGGGACTGCATGTGGTTCAGGCGCGGGTCGCAGAGCGACTCGTACCGGGTCGCCAGGGCGGCCTCGTCGATGTGCTCCGAGCCGCCGAGGCACTCGGTGACGTCGTCACCGGTGAGTTCAACGTGGATGCCGCCGGGGTGGGTGCCCACGGAGCGGTGCGCCTCGAAGAAGCCCTTGACCTCGTCGACGACGTCGTCGAAACGACGCGTCTTGTAGCCGGTGGGCGTGGTGACGCCGTTGCCGTGCATCGGGTCGGTGACCCACAGCGGCATGGCGTCGCTGGCCTTGATCGCCTCGAGCAGCGGCGGCAGGGCGTCGCGGATCTTGCCGGCACCCATCCGGGTGATGAAGGTGAGCCGGCCGGGCTCGCGGTTGGGGTCGAGCTTGTCGATCAGGCGCAGCATGTCGTCGATCGAGGTGCTCGGGCCGAGCTTGACGCCGATCGGGTTCCGCACCCGGGACAGGAAGTCCACGTGCGCGCCGTCGATCTCCCTGGTGCGTTCGCCGATCCAGACGAAGTGCGCCGAGGTGTTGTACGGCGTGCCGGTGCGGGAATCGATGCGCGTCATGGGGCGCTCGTAGTCCATCAGCAGGCCCTCGTGGCTGGTGTAGAACTCGGTGCGGCGCATGGCCTCGAAGTCGGCTCCGCAGGCGATCATGAACTTGATCGCGCGGTCGATGTCCTTGGCCAGGCCCTCGTAACGCTGGTTGGCCGGGTTCTTGGCGAAGCCCTGGTTCCAGCTGTGCACCTGGCGGAGGTCGGCGAAGCCGCCCTGGGTGAAGGCACGGATGAGGTTCAGGGTGGATGCGGACGTGTGGTACGCCTTGACCAGCCGGTCGGGGTCGGCCTCGCGGGACTCCGGGGTGAAGTCGTAGCCGTTGACGATGTCGCCGCGGTAGGCGGGCAGGGTGACGTCACCGCGGGTCTCGAAGTCGCTCGAACGCGGCTTGGCGAACTGTCCGGCCATCCGGCCCATCTTCACCACGGGCATGGAGGCGCCGTAGGTGAGCACGACGGCCATCTGCAGCACGGTCTTCACCCGGTTGCGGATCTGCTCGGCGGTGGCGCCGCTGAAGGTCTCGGCGCAGTCGCCGCCCTGCAGCAGGAAGGCCTCACCGCGGGCGGCCTGGGCCAGGCGATCGCGCAGGATGTCGACCTCGCCGGCGAACACCAGCGGCGGCTGGGTGGCCAGCTCGGCGGATGCTGCCGCGACGGCGTCGGCATCCGGCCAGGCCGGCTGCTGCTTGATGGGAAGGGTGCGCCAATAGTCCAGTCCGGCGATCACAGATTTGTCTGCCATTACAACCGGTTCGGTGGGGTCTACCACGGGACTGAGCCTGTTTTTCTCTTCTGCGGCCCACGCGTGCGCGGGCCTGGGGTGAACGATATTCGAGCCTAGCGTGAAAGGCTGGCGCGCTTTTCTTTGACACTGGTGGCGTACACGTCGACGTACTCCTGCGTGCTGAGGCGGCGCAGTTCGTACATCAACTCGTCCGTCACGGAGCGCAACACGAAGCGGTCACCCTCCATTCCCTCGAACCGGCTGAAGTCCAGCGGTTCGCCGATGACGATGCCGATCCGGCGCACCTTGGGGATGCGGGTTCCGGTGGGCATCGCCTTCTCGGTGTCGATCATGGCCACGGGAACGACGGGGACCCCGGCCTCGAGCACCATCCGGGCCACACCCGTGCGGCCGCGGTACATGCGGGCGTCGGGGCTGCGGGTGCCCTCCGGGTAGATACCGAGCGCTCCCCCGCCGTTCAGCACGGCGAGGCCGGTGTTCAGGGAGTCCTCTGACGCCTTGCCGCCGGAGCGGTCGATGGGCAGCTGGCCGGTGGCCTTGAAGAACTGCCGGGTCGCCCAGCCCTTGAGGCCGGTGCCGGTGAAGTACTCGCTCTTGGCGAGGAACACCACCCGGCGCGGCACGACCAGCGGCAGGAACACCGAGTCGATGAACGAGAGGTGGTTGCTCGCCAGGACCACGCCGCCCTCTTTGGGGATGTTGTCGAGCCCGATCACCCAGGGCCGGAAGAGGCCCAGCAGGATGGGGCCGGCCACAATATTCTTCATGAACCAGTAGAACATCGGTGTCCTTAAGTGAGCGGATGCCGGCCGGCAGGGGTATGCGACACAAACAGCCTACTCACCGGTGACGTGTCGGCGGGCGAGGTCGGCGGCGCCGACGACACCGGCGTCGTTGACCAGCTCGGCGATCGCGAACTCGGCCTCTGGGTGGTAGCCGCGGGCGGGCAGGTTGTCGAGGTAGGCGGTGCGGATGGGGTCCAACAGCAGTTCACCGGCCGCGGCGACGCCGCCGCCGAACACGAACACCTGCGGGTCCAGGACCGCGGCGAGGCTCGAGCAGGCCTGGCCGAGCGACGCGCCCAGCTGACGGAGGGCCGCCAGGGCACCGGGGTCGCCGTCCTGGATGAACCGGCCGACGTCCTTGCCGGTGAGCTTGCCCCGCTTGGAGCGCGCAGCCGCCAGGCCCAGGCCGATACCGCCGGCATCCGCGAACTCGTTGGCGATGCGCAGCAGCGCCCGGCCGGACCCGTACTGCTCGATGCAGCCGTGGGCGCCGCAGCCGCAGGGCAGGCCGTCCGGCACCACACGCATGTGGCCGAGCTCGGCCCCCACGCCGAAGCCGCCCCGGAAGAGCCGGTCGTTGGACACGATGGCCCCGCCGACGCCGGTGCCGATGGTGAGGGTGACCATGTCGCTGTACAGCCGGCCGGCACCGAAGCAGAACTCGGCCCATCCCGCCGCGTTGGCGTCGTTCTCGATGATGATGGGGATCGACAGGCGCGACTCGAGCTTCTCGCGCAACGGCTCATTGCGCCAGTTGATGTTGGGCGCGTAGTACACGGTCGACTGCGCCGCGTCGATGAACCCCGCGGCGGCCACTCCGGCGGCGACGACGTCCTCGCCCTCTGACAGGCCCTCGATCATCTCGACGACGGCGTTCTCGATCTCGCCGGGGTCGGCCGCATTCGTGGGCCGGCGATCCGACCTGATGATGGTTCCGAATTCGTCGACGAGGGCGCCGGCGATCTTGGTCCCGCCGATGTCAATCCCAATGGCGTGCACGAGCGCACCTTTCGTAGTAGGGCAACAGTGTTCTTCAGGTCGGCTCAAAAACGGACAGGGGCACGCAGCGACCTGATCGACCACGCAAGGCACCCCCTAGAGTGTAGTAAATGAGCATGCCGCCGGGAGAATCGCAGGTTCAGCCCGAATCAGCGGCTAGAGTGGTCGCACTTACCCGTCCGGTGCCAAAGGAGTTACCGTGAAACAGTTCGATGAGCCCGCCGTCGTCCCCGCCGACCCGAACGCGAACGTCACCGACCTGCTGGTCGACCGTCTTGCCCTGACCCCCAACCTGGTGCTGTTCTCCCGTCCAGACAACGGTGGATGGCTGCCGGTCACCACCGCAGAGTTCCACGCGGAGGTCATCGCGTTGGCCAAGGGATTCGTCGCCGCCGGCGTGCAGCCCGGCGACAAGATCGGCTTGACCTGCAAGACCCGCTACGAGTGGACGCTGATCGACTTCGCCGTCTGGTTCGCCGGCGCCGTGCTCGTGCCCGTCTACGAGACGAGCTCGCCCAGCCAGGTGCAGTGGATCCTCAGCGATTCCGGCGCCACCGCCCTGATCGTGGAGACCGCGGACCACTTCGCCCGCTTCGACGAGGTGCATCCGGACCTGCCCGACGTGGAGACGGTGTGGCAGATCGACCTGGGCGACCTGGACAAGCTCGCCGCCAGGGGCGTCGACGTTCCGGATGCCGAGATCGAGCGCCGCCGCCGCCTGGCCGTCGCCTCCGACATGGCCACCCTGATCTACACCTCCGGCTCCACCGGTCGGCCCAAGGGTTGTGTGCTCAGCCACGCCAACTTCGTCGAGACCAGCCGCAACGCCGGGATCGCCCTCAAGCCCGTTCTCACCGACGAGAACGGCGCATCCACCCTGCTGTTCATCACGACCGCCCACGTCTTCGCCCGCTTCATCGCGGTGCTCTGCGTGCACGGCGGCGTCCGGGTGGGCCACCAGCCGGACACCCGGCAGCTCCTCCCGTCGCTGGGCAGCTTCAAGCCGACCTTCCTGCTCGCGGTCCCCCGGGTCTTCGAGAAGGTCTACAACTCCGCCGAACAGAAGGCCGAAGCCGGCGGCAAGGGCAAGATCTTCCTGGCCGCCTCCGACGTCGCTGTGGCCCACTCCAAGCTGGTCGAGGCCGGCGAGCGGATCCCGCTGGGCATGAAGATCAAGTTCGCCCTGTTCGACAGGCTCGTCTACAGCAAGCTGCGCACCGCGATGGGCGGCAACGTCAAGTTCGCCGTTTCCGGCTCCGCCCCGCTCGGCGCCCACCTGGGCCACTTCTTCCACAGCCTGGGCATCGTGATCCTCGAGGGCTACGGCCTCACGGAGACCACCGCCCCCGCCACGGTGAACCTGGCCACCAAGTCCAAGATCGGCAGCGTCGGCCCGGCACTGCCCGGCGTCTCCGTGCGCGTCATGGACGACGGGGAGATCGAGGTGAAGGGTGTCAACGTCTTCACCGAGTACTGGAAGAACCCCGAAGCCACCGCGGCCGTCTTCGACGACGGCTGGTTGAAGACCGGTGACATCGGCGCTCTCGACGACGACGGCTTCCTCTCCATCACCGGGCGCAAGAAGGAGATCATCGTCACCGCCGGCGGCAAGAACGTCGCCCCCGCGGCCCTCGAAGACCCGATCCGGTCCAACCCACTGGTCGGCCAGGTCGTCGTCGTCGGCGACCAGAAGCCGTTCATCGCCGCGCTGGTCACCCTCGACCCCGAGATGCTGCCGGTCTGGCTGAACAACAACCACGAAGACGCCGGGATGTCCCTCATCGACGCGTCGGTGCACCCGAAGGTGCTCGCCGAGGTGCAGCGGGCCATCGACCACGCCAACGAGTCGGTGTCCAGGGCGGAGTCCATCCGCAAGTTCGTGGTGCTGCCGATCGAGCTCACCGAGGCGGCCGGCTACCTCACCCCGAAGATGAGCATCAAGCGCGATCTGATCCTGCGCGACTTCGCGGCCGAGATCCAGAACCTCTACGGCGCCAACCCGACGACGGCGGCCGTGCCGGTGCGCGAACGGGTGCAGGACTAGAGCGTCCCACCGTGCAGACGAGCTGTCCCGCTTCGGCGGGGCAGCTCGTTTTTGCGTCCCGCCCGCTTAGAACCAGTCGGACTCGCGCACTTCCTTCATCGCGGCGCGACGGTTCTCCTTGTCCAGCCGGTCCAGGTAGAGCAGCCCGTCCAGGTGGTCGGTCTCGTGCTGCAGTGCCTGGGCCATCAGCCCTTCACCCGCGACCGCTACCGGGTTGCCGTCCAGGTCGATCCCGGTGACCCTGGCGAAGGGGTACCGCTTGGTCGGGTACCACAGGCCGGGCACCGACAGGCAGCCCTCGTCGACCAGCTCGGGCTCCCCCGCCAGTTCCACCAGGACCGGGTTGAGGATGTAACCGATGTCGCCGTCGATGTTGTAGCTGAACGCGCGCAGGTTGACGCCGATCTGGGCGGCGGCCACGCCGGCCCGGCCGGGCAGCTTCACGCTGTCGACGAGGTCTTCGACGAGGCTCCGCACCCGGGCGTCGATGGTGCCGATCGGCTCCGAGCGGGTCTTGAGGACGGGGTCGCCCAGCAGGCGGATCTGACGTTCGGGCACGGGGAACTCTCTTCGGATGGAACGGCGGGTGTGGCGTTGGTGGGACAGCGATGTCGGGACAGCGTGGGTGGGAAAGCGTTGGTGGGACAGTGGGACAGGTTGTGCGGGGCGGGGCTCAGACGCGGCGTTCGGCCGGCAGCCCTTCGACCACGAGGGCGGCGAGGGTGCGTGCGGCGAGTCGCGTGATCGGCTTGAGGTCCTTGAACGAGACCACGCTGCCGGCGGCCAGTTGCGGGTCGTACGGGATCCGCACGATCTCGCGGACCCGGGAGCGGAAGTGCGACTCGATCTCCTCGAGCTTGACCAGGTTGGTGCCCTGGGTCGCCGTGTTGAGGGCGACGATCGCGTTGCGCACGAGCTCCCCGTAGCCGTTGGCCTCGAGCCAGGTGAGGGTCTCGGAGGCCAGTCGGGCCTCGTCGACGCTGCCGCCGGAGACGATCACGATCGAGTCGGCACGCTGCAGGGTGGCCCGCATCACCGAGTGCACGATGCCGGTGCCGCAGTCGGTGAGGACGATCGAGTAGAACCGGGCCGCGAGGTCGGCGACGACGTTGTAGTCATTCTCGTCGAACGCCTCGCTCAGGAGCGGGTCGGTGTCGCTGGCCAGGATGTCCAGCCGGGTCTCGTCCCTGGACACCAGGGCGGAGAAGTCGGTGAAGCCGCCAATGGAGGCGGCCTTCGTGACCACGTCGCGCACCGTCGACCTGGTCTGCTTGGAGACCCGCTCGGAGAGGGTGCCGCGGTCGGGGTTGGCGTCGACGGCGATGATCCGGTCTTCCCTGGCATCGGCCATGGCCATGCCGAGAAGCGCGGTGACGGTGGTCTTGCCCACACCGCCCTTGCGGGTGAGGATCGGCACGAACCTGGCGCCGCCGTCGAACTGCTTGCGGATGCGCTCGTCCATCGCCTGGTGCGCGCGCACGGCGGCGGAGTCGCCCAGGTTGATGAGGTGGAACGAGGCGTTGTAGACGAACCGGTTCCAGCTGCCGTTCGGCGGCCGCCGGGTCTTGCGGTTGACCTCGAGCAGCCGGTCGGAGGTGAGCATCGACGCCGACTCCGGGGCGAGGGCATCCGTTCGGCTGCGGTCGCGCCGGCTGGCCGTTGCCGCGCTGGTGGGCCCGGTGCTCAGGGACAGGGCCGCCGCCGCAGTACCGCTCGCGCCGAGCGGGGCCGCGACCTCACGCGCCCGCTGCGGGGTGACGATCTCGATGGTGTGGGTGCCCGGGTGGGAGGGTCCGGAGACCGCCGACCGGGTGGCCCCGCGAGGAGCACCACCGGCCGCCGAGTTACGCAGCACCGCGGACCGGGGCAGGCCGGCGTCGCCGAGGGGGGCGCCGAGACTGTCCGGCAGGGCTGCGGCCAGGTTGTCGAAGGTGTGCGGCGGCAACTCGCTGTGGTACTCGTCGCCGGGTCGCGACGTGGCGGCCGTGGCGCCGGCCCCGGTCTCTGCCGGGGCCAGCTGGCCGTCACCCTCGTCGTGCGGTTGGGTATCGTCTGTCCGTCGATCTGTCACAGCAGACTCCTCGTTCTTTCGCGGGCCTGGAATGGGCCCCAAATCAGGCCTCAGCCTAGCGCGGCCGCACCACCACGAGCAGGTCACCCGCGTCGACCTGCTGGGTGGCGGGGATCGCCACCCGTTCGACGACACCGGCGATGGGCGAGGTGATCGCCGCTTCCATCTTCATGGCCTCGATCGATGCGACACTCTGACCGGCCGCGACGACGTCTCCGTCGGCGACCTGCAGGGTGACCACACCGGAGAACGGTGCGGCGATCTGGCCGGGCTGGTTGGCGTCGGCCTTCTCGGCCGCCTTGGTGACCACGGCGATACTGCGGTCCCGCACGAACACCGGACGCAGCTGGCCGTTGAGGATGGTCATGACGGTGCGCATGCCCTTGTCGTCGGCCTCACCGATCGCCTCGAGCCCGACGTAGAGCCGCACGCCCTTGTCGATCTCGACCGAGTGCTCGGTGCCCTGGCGCAGTCCGTAGAGGTAGTCGACGGTGTCCACGACGGACAGGTCACCGAACAGCTCGCGGATCTGCTGGAAGTGCCGGGTGGGGGCGGGGAAGAGCAGCTGGTTGAGCATGCCGCGGCGGGTGGGGCTGTCGCCGTCCAGCGCGGTTCGCTCCTCCTCGGTCAGCTCCGTGGTGCTGACCCGGATGTTGCGACCCTCGAGCACCTTGGTGCGGAAGGGCTCGGGCCAGCCGCCGGGCAGGTCGCCCAGCTCGCCGGCCATGAATCCGACCACGGAGTCCGGCACGTCGTACTTGGCCGGGTTGGCCTCGAAGTCGGCCGGGTCGGCGTTGACGGCCGCGAGGTACAGCGCCAGGTCGCCGACGACCTTGGAGGACGGCGTCACCTTGGGCACGCGGCCCAGGATGCTGTTCGCCGCGGCGTACATGTCCTCGATGAGCTCGAAGTCATCGGCCAGGCCCAGCGCCACGGCCTGGGTGCGCAGGTTCGACAGCTGGCCGCCCGGGATCTCGTGCTTGTACACCCGGCCGGTGGGGGCGCGCAGGCCCGATTCGAAGGGGTGGTAAACCCGGCGGACGTCTTCCCAGTACGGCTCGAGGTCGCACACGTTCTGCAGGGAGATGCCCGTGTCGCGTTCGGTGTGCACCAGAGCGGCGACGAGCGACGACGCGGAGGGCTGGCTGGTGGTGCCGCCCATCGGGGCGCTGGCCACGTCGACCGCGTCGGCGCCGGCGCGGGACGCCGCGAGCAGCGTCGCCAGCTGGCCGCCGGGGGTGTCGTGGGTGTGCACGTGCACCGGCAGGTCGAAGCGCTCGCGGAACGCCGTGACGAGCTTCTCGGCCGCGGCCGGACGCAACAGCCCGGCCATGTCCTTGATGGCCAGGATGTGCGCGCCGGAGGCCACGATCTGGTCGGCCAGGCGCAGGTAGTAGTCCAGCGTGTAGAGGTTCTCGGCCGGGTCGAGCAGGTCGCCGGTGTAGCAGACCGCGACCTCGGCGACGCTGGTGCCGGTGTTCAGCACCGCGTCGATGGCCGGGCGCATCTGGTTGACGTCGTTGAGGGCGTCGAAGATGCGGAAGATGTCGACACCGGAGTCGCTGGCCTCCCGGACGAAGGCATCCGTCACCTCGGTCGGGTACGGGGTGTAGCCCACCGTGTTACGGCCGCGCAGCAGCATCTGGATGTTGATATTGGGCAGGGCCTCCCGCAGGGCGCCGAGGCGCTCCCACGGGTCTTCGCCGAGGAAGCGCAGTGCGACGTCGTAGGTGGCGCCGCCCCAGGCCTCGACCGAGAGCAGCTCGGGGGTGAGCCGGGCGACGTACGGAGCGACGGCGACGAGGTCCTTGGTGCGCACCCGGGTGGCCAGCAGCGACTGGTGGGCGTCACGGAAGGTGGTGTCGGTGACCGCCAGGGCGGTCTGGTTCCGCAGGGCGGTGGCGAATCCGGTCGGGCCGAGCAGCTGCAGCTTCTGCCGGGAGCCCTCAGGGGCCGGCACGGACAGGTCGATCTTGGGCAGCTTCTCGGCCGGGTTCATCAGCGTGATCGGAACCCCGTTGGGCTGGTTGACGGTGACGTCGGCCAGCCAGTTGAGGATCTTCGTGCCGCGGTCCTTGGAGGCGCGGCCGCGCAGCAGCTGCGGGCGCTCGTCGATGAACGAGGTGCTCAGGTCGCCGTTGGCGAAGTCCGGGTCCTCGAGCACGGCCTGCAGGAACGAGATGTTCGTGGAGACGCCGCGGATGCGGAACTCGGCCAGGGCCCGCTTTGAGCGGGTGACCGCCGAGGCGTAGTCCCGGCCGCGGCAGGTGAGCTTGGCGAGCATCGAGTCGAAGTGCGGGCTGATCTGCGCACCCGGGTTGATGGTTCCGCCGTCCAGGCGGATGCCGGCGCCGCCGGGTGACCGGTAGGTGGTGATCTTGCCGGTGTCAGGGCGGAACCCGCTGGTGGGGTCTTCCGTGGTGATCCGGCACTGCAGGGCAAAACCGCGCAGCTTGATCGAGTCCTGGCTCAGGCCGAGGTCGGCGAGGGTCTCCCCCGCGGCGATGCGGATCTGGGACTGCACGAGGTCGACATCCGTGACCTCTTCGGTCACGGTGTGCTCGACCTGGATGCGCGGGTTCATCTCGATGAACACGTGCTGGCCGGCGCGCTCGCCCACGGTGTCGAGCAGGAACTCGACGGTGCCGGCGTTGACGTACCCGATCGACCTGGCGAACGCCACGGCGTCCTTGTGCAGGCGCTGACGGATCTCTTCGGGCAGGTTGGGGGCCGGCGCGATCTCGATGACCTTCTGGTGGCGGCGCTGCACGGAGCAGTCCCGCTCGAACAGGTGCACGGTCTCACCGGTGGCATCCGCGAGGATCTGCACCTCGATGTGACGCGGGCGGAGCACCGCCTGCTCGAGGAACATGGTGGGGTCACCGAAGGCGCTGTTGGCCTCACGCATGGCCTCTTCCAGCGAACCGCGCAGGTCGGCCATGGTGGCGACCCGGCGCATGCCGCGCCCGCCGCCGCCGGCGACGGCCTTGGCGAAGATCGGGAAGCCGATCTCTTCGGCGGCCGCGATGAGTTCCTCGACGTCGCGCGACGGTGCGCTGGACTTGAGGACCGGAACACCGGCCGCGATGGCGTGCTCCTTGGCGGTGACCTTGTTACCGGCCATTTCGAGCACGTGAGAGCCCGGGCCGATGAAGGTGATGCCGGCGGCCTTGGCCGCTTCGGCAAGCTCGGGGTTCTCGGAGAGAAAACCGTAGCCGGGGTAGATGGCGTCTGCGCCGCTCTCCTGGGCCACCCGGATGATCTCGGAGACGTCGAGGTAGGCGCGCACCGGGTGACCCGGTTCACCGATCTCGTAGGCTTCGTCGGCCTTCAGCCGGTGCAGCGAATTACGGTCTTCGAACGGGAAGACCGCGACGGTTTTCGCTCCCAGTTCATAGGCGGCGCGGAACGCGCGGATTGCTATCTCTCCACGGTTGGCGACGAGGATTTTGGTGAACATAGAGACCTTTCGATCCGGGAGCGGCACACAGCTGACGGTTAGGTTCTCTAAGACTAGTGAAGGTAACGTATCTACTTGTGCACGTACTTAGCGTTAGCTCCCTCAAGGGAGGGGTAGGCAAGACCACGGTAACCCTTGGTCTGGCTTCTGCCGCCTTCGCCCGCGGTGTTCGGACCCTCGTGGTCGACCTCGATCCGCAATCAGATGTCTCAACCGGGCTCGACATCCAGCTCGCCGGCCACCTCAATGTCGCCGACGTGCTGGCTTCGCCGAAGGAGAAAGTCGTTCGCGCCGCCATTGCGCCCAGCGGCTGGACCCGCGGTCGACCCGGCACGATCGACGTCATGATCGGCAGCCCCTCCGCCATCAATTTCGACGGCCCGCACCCCAGCATCCGGGACATCTGGAAGCTCGAGGAGGCCCTCTCCACCGTGGAGAAGGACTACGACCTCGTGCTGATCGACTGTGCCCCCTCGCTGAACGCGCTCACCCGCACCGCGTGGGCCGCGAGCGACCGGGTCGCCGTGGTCACCGAACCCGGCCTGTTCTCCGTCGCCGCCGCCGACCGTGCCCTGCGCGCGATCGAGGAGATCCGCCGTGGCCTCAGCCCGCGCCTGCAGCCGCTGGGCATCATCGTCAACCGTGCCCGCACGGCGTCGCTGGAGCACCAGTTCCGGATCAAGGAGCTGCGGGACATGTTCGGCCCGCTGGTGCTCAGCCCCCAGCTGCCCGAGCGCACCAGCCTGCAGCAGGCCCAGGGCGCGGCCAAGCCGCTGCACACCTGGCCCGGCGACAGCGCCCAGGAGATGGCGCACTACTTCGACCAGCTGCTGGACCGCGTGCTGCGCACCGCGCGCATCGGCGAGTACGCCGAAACCACCGCGCGCTAACTCCCGCGCTCTCGCGAACTGTGAGAAAAGCCCCGAAACGCGTGCGTTTTCGGGGCTTTTCTCACAGTTCGCGAGTTATGAGACCTTGCGGGAGACCCGGCGGGCGGCGAGCTCGTCGGAGGGGTCGCTGGACTGGGTGTCGAGTTCGACGAGGGTGGTTTCCACCTCGCGCAGGACCTTGCCGACGGCGATGCCGAAGACACCCTGGCCGCGGCTGACCAGGTCGATGACCTCGTCGTTGGAGGTGCAGAGGTAGACGCTGGCGCCGTCGCTCATCAGAGTGGTCTGGGCTAGGTCGTTGACGCCGGACTCGCGCAGTTGGTTGACCGCGGTGCGGATCTGCTGCAGGGAGATGCCGGTGTCGAGCAGGCGCTTGACGAGCTTGAGCACCAGGATGTCGCGGAAACCGTAGAGGCGCTGGGAGCCGGAGCCGGCGGCGCCGCGCACGGTGGGCTCGACCAGTTCGGTGCGGGCCCAGTAGTCGAGCTGGCGGTAGCTGATGCCCGCGGCACGGGCGGCGACGGCGCCCCGGTAGCCGGAGTTCTCATCGAGCTCGGGCATACCGTCGGTGAAGAGCAGTCCCTGACCGTACCGAGACGAATCGTCTCGGGGATTGAGTTCACTCATACGGTCGCCTCTCGGGGGTGGATGCGAACCTTCAGGCCGCACTTCAAGGTTAGCGATGCCGACGGCCCCAACCGATGACATCCGTCCGAACGTCTCGGCGTGTCGAAAGAACCCGGTTAATTCGCTCTCGCTGAACTTTCAGTCTACGACTTATTTGGTCAGGCGGCCCAGGGCGGAGCGGATGAGGCTGCCCCGGATCACCTCGAGCTGGCCGGCGATTTCCACGGCCATTTCGGCCGCCTTGGCGCGGCTGGAGGCGTCCTTGCGGCGGGCCAGGGGCACCAGTGCGCTTTCGATCAGGCCGAGTTCGCGTTCGGCGGCACCGCGGAAGCCACGGAGGTGCCGGGGTTCGATACCGCTGCGCTGCAGGTCGACCAGGGCCCGGAGTACCTTGAGGGCGTCGTCGCCGTAGTGTTCGGCGGGCACGATGATCGAGGCGGTGACGGCGTCGTGCAGCAACGTGGAGGAGGCGCCGGCCTCACGCAACAGGTCGTCGCGGGTGTAGCGCCTGGCGATGACCAGGATGCTCGGCCCCGGGGCGCCGCCGCCGGGAAGGACCGGCGACAGGCCGGAATCGAGGTCGTCCAGGTAGGCGCGGATGACCTTCAGTGGCAGGTAGTGGTCGCGCTGCATCGACAGGATCAGGCGCAACCGGTCCAGGTCACCGCTGTCGAACTTGCGGTAACCGGATTCCGTGCGCGCCGGGGAGACAAGTCCCTGTTCCTCGAGGAAACGCAGTTTGGAGGGGGTCAGATCCGGGAATTCAGGTGTCAACCGGGCCAGGACCTGGCCGATGCTCAAGAGTGACGTCGCGCCCGGCAGTCTGGCCTGGGCGGAGGACGCCGGCACTAGTCGCTCGCCAGGTGAACGAGGTCGAGCCGCGAGGCGTAGAACGTGAGGCGGAACTTGCCGACCTGCACTTCGGACCCGTCGGTGAGGACGGCCAGGTCGATGCGTTCGCCATCGAAGTACGTGCCGTTGAGCGAGCCCAGGTCTTTCACCTGGAACACCCGGCCGTTGCGCAGGAATTCGGCGTGACGGCGGGACACGGTGACGTCATCGAGGAAGATGTCGGCATTGGGGTGCCGTCCCACCGTGGTGAGATCGGCGTCCAGGAGGAAACGCGCACCGGAGTTGGGCCCGCGGCGCACCACCAGCAGGGCGGATCCTGAGGGCAGGGCCGCAATGGCTTCCTGCTCCTCGACGGTGACGTTGGCGTCGAGTGCGGCCAACGACGCCGCGAACTCCTGGCTGAACGTCATCGTCGTGTCGACGCTACCCGTGGCATTCTCGGGCGCCACCCTACGCTCGGGTTCTTTCTTCTCGTCGGAATCGACCACCGTGCACCTCCTACGGGTAAATCGTATCGGATGGAACGGGCCTTCAAGCGCGCGGCAGGCGAATCACTCGAACGGTTTCGATCGCGTAGATCACCCCGGCCCACCAGTACAGGTACGCACCCCAGAGGCCGAACGCCCACCCGACGGGCTGGGACCACCAGGACAGCTCGGGGAACGCCTGGCCGAGCATGATCATCGGCAGGGCGTAGAACAGGCAGAAAGTCGCCACCTTGCCCAGCTGATGCACAGGAAGCGGGCCGAAACCGTGGTTGGCCAGCACAACTCCCAGCCCGAGCAGGAAGACGTCCCGGCCGACGATCACGGCGACGATCCACCACGGCACCAGATCGCGCCAGGCCAGCCCGATCAGTGCGGCGAAGATGTAGAGCCGGTCTGCGGCGGGGTCGAGCAACTGGCCCAGCCGGGTGATCTGGTTGAAGGCACGCGCGATAGCGCCGTCGAGGAAGTCGGTGAGGCTGGCGACCGCGAGGACCAGGAGCGCCCAGGCGTCCTCACCGGTGACCAGGAGGGTGAGGAAGACCGGAACGAGGGCCAGTCGCAGGAAACTGAGCAGATTCGGCACCGTCAGCACCCTGGAGCTGATGTCGGTTGCAGCGGGCCCGGTCACGACACGAGTCTATCGAGGAGGCGTCGGGACAGACTCAGGCTTCTTTCCTGGCGGCGGTCTTCTTCTTTGCGGTCTTGGCCTTGGTCGTGGCGGTGGCTCCTTCTGCGTCGTCAGTCGCCTGGTCGCGGCCGGACCTGCTGCGGTCGACGCTGCGGCGCAGGGCCTCCATCAGGTCGAGCACCTCTCCCCCGCCGGCCTCCTCCTCGGCGCCGCCGAAGGTGGCCTCGGTGTCGATCGCGTCGCCCTTCTCGAGTTTCTCCTCGATGAGCCGACGCAGTTGCGCCTGGTATTCGTCGGTGTAGTCGCCAGGGGTGAAGTCGTCGGCGAAGGAATCCACGAGCGCCGCGGACAGGTCCAGCTCCCGGTCGGAGATCTTCACGGTCTGCTCCAGCGCCGGGAACTCGGCCACCCGCACCTCGTCGTCCCAGAGCAGGGTCTGCAGCATCAGGACGCCGCCGCGCACCCGGAGCGCGGCGAGGCGGGTCTTCTGCCGCAACGCGAAGTGCACGATCGCGGTGCGATCGGTCTGCTCCAGGGTGCGCAGCAGCAACACATAGGCCTTGGGCGAGGAACCGTCGGGCTCCAGGAAGTAGCTGCGGTCGAACATGATCGGGTCCAGCTGATCGCTCGGCACGAATTCGACGACGTCGATCTCCCGGCTGCGCTCCTCCGGCAGGGCCTTGAGATCGGCATCCGTGATCACAACGGTCTTGTCACCATCGGTGAAGGCCTTGTCGATGTGCGCGTAGTCGACGATCTTGCCGCAGACCTCGCACCGGCGTTGATAGCGGATGCGCCCGCCATCCGCGTCGTGCACCTGGTGCAGTTCAACGTCGTGGTCCTCGGTCGCGCTGTAGACCTTGACCGGCACGTTGACCAGTCCGAAGGTGATGGCGCCCTTCCAGATCGATCTCATCGTTGGTCCTCCCGACCCCCAGTACACACCCGTCCTATGGCGGGAGGCTAGACCCACGGCCGGGCCGGGAGCAAGCTGGGCACATGGCAACGGGCGCGGGGGCTGCGGGGAATCCTGCCGTGGGCGCCGACGGCGCCCAGCGGGAGGTGGTGATGGTGGGCGGCCGGCGGGTCACGCTCACCCACCTGGACAAGGTCATGTACCCGGAAACCGGGACCACGAAGGCCGACATCCTCGGCTACTATGCGGCGGTCGCGGATGCCCTCATCCGGCACGCGCGGGACCGGCCGGCGACCCGCAAACGCTGGGTGCACGGCGTTGGCACACCCCAGGAGCCCGGGCAGGTGTTCTTTCAGAAGAACCTGGCCGACGGCACGCCGGCCTGGGTGGCGCGCCGGGAACTGCCGCACAAGGCGCACGTGACCGTGTATCCGCTGGTCAACGACCTGGCGACCCTCACCTGGCTCGCCCAGATCGGCACCCTGGAGATCCACGTTCCGCAGTGGCGTTTCGATGCGGCGGGCGCCCCGGCCCGGCCCGACCGGCTGGTACTGGACCTGGATCCCGGCGAGGGTGTCGGCCTCGCCGAATGCGCGGAGGTGGCCCGGTGGGCCAGGGCGCTGCTGCTGGACATGGGGCTGGACACCCTGCCGGTGACCAGCGGGAGCAAGGGCATCCACCTGTATGCGGCGCTGGACGGCAGTCACACCTCCGAGCAGGTGGGCCAGGTGGCGCACGAGCTCGCCAGGGCGCTGGAGGCCGACCATCCCGGCGAGGTGCTCAGTGCGATGACCCGGTCGCTGCGGGCCGGCAAGGTCTTCGTGGACTGGAGCCAGAACAACGCGAACAAGACCACCATCGCGCCGTACAGCCTGCGCGGACTGATGCGCCCGCTGGTGGCGGCGCCCCGGTCCTGGCGGGAGCTGGAGTCGCCGGGGCTGGAGCAGCTCGACTACCGGCAGGTGCTCAAACGCCTGGAACGACGCGAGGACCTGCTGGGCCCGGTGGCGGACGCGATCGACGCCGGCGGCGCGGGACCGGCCGCACGCACCGACGACGACCGCCTGCACCAGTACCGCAGCAAACGCGACGCCCGGCGCACCCCGGAGCCGGTCCCGGCGACGACGCCGGCACCGGGCGCAGGCGGGGGCGGCGCAGGCGGGGGCGGCGCAGGCGGGGGCGCATCGTTCGTGATCCAGGAGCACCACGCCAGGGCCATACACTTCGACCTGCGCCTCGAACACGACGGCGTCCTGGCCTCGTGGGCGCTGCCCAAGGGAGTGCCGGTCGACCCCACCCACAACCACCTGGCGGTGCAGACCGAGGACCACCCGCTGGAGTATCTCGAGTTCGAGGGTGACATTCCGGCCGGAGAATACGGCGCCGGCTCCATGTCGATCTGGGACTCCGGCAGTTATTCGTTGCAGAAGTGGCGGGACGACGAGGTGATCGTCACCCTGCAGGGGCGGCCGGACGGCGGGCTGGCCGGTGCCGAACGGGAGTTCGCGCTCATCCGCACCGGCGGTGCCCCGTCACGCAACTGGCTGATCCACCTGATGAAACCGAAACGGCCGGGACCGGCCGCCGGGCGGGCACCCGGGACGGCGCGGTCCGACCCGGCGCCGGCTCCGGCTCCGGACGCGGACTCCGCCTCGGCTCCCGCGCCCACCTACTCCCCCATGCTCGCCCGGCCGGGCAGCCTGCGGGAGCTGTCGGCGGAGACCGAGTGGGCGTACGAGATGAAGTGGGACGGCATCCGCGCGCTGGCCTACCTCGAGCCGGGTCCCGCCGGCCGGGTGCGATTTTTCACCCGCAACGGCAACGAGGTCACTGCGTCGTTCCCCGAGCTCATCGACGACCTGCGCGCGGCGGTTGGCACGGCTGTGGGCCGGGCCGGCGCGGTGCTCGACGGCGAGGTCGTGGCCCTGGACACCAAGAACCGGCCCGACTTCTCGCGATTGCAGACCAGGCTCGGGGTCACCGACGAGCGCGCAGTGCACGAGGCCCGGCGCCTGGCCCCGGTGCACTACTTCGTCTTCGACCTGCTCGAGCAGGGCGGCACCACGCTCATCGAGCAGCCGTACTCGGCCAGACGTACCGCGCTAGAGGATCTCGTGACGGCGACCGGCACCGTGCAGGTGCCACCGTCGTTCGCCGGCGACGCCGGAGCCGTGCTCGCCACCAGTCTGCAGCTCGGCCTCGAAGGACTCATCGCGAAGGCGACCGACAGCACCTACTCCGCCGGGCGGCGCTCCGACCAGTGGGTGAAGATCAAGCACGTCAGGACGCAAGAGGTGGTGATCGGCGGCTGGCGCCCCGGAAACGGCCACCGCGGCAACACATTCGGCTCGCTGCTGGTGGGAGTTCCCGAGCCGACCCGGCCCGGCGAGGCCCAGGCCGCGGGCCGGCTGCGCTACGCCGGGCGGATCGGGACCGGCTTTCGCGACCGGGACCTCCTGGTTTTGCGCCGCCGGCTCGACGAGCTCCCGGCGACGGCCAACCCGTTCGACGACGTGCCGCCGGAGGATGCGGCAGACGCCGTCTGGGTGCAGCCGGCGCTCGTGGGCGAGGTGGAGTTCGCCGAGTGGACCCCGTCCGGCCGGCTGCGGCACCCCAGCTGGCGTGGCCTGCGCCCCGACAAGGCGCCCGGCGATGTGGTGCGGGAGGGGACGGCGCCCCGATGACTGCCGCCGCCGCATCCGCCCTGCTGGTGTGCCTGATCCTGTGCGCGGCCGCCATCGCGGCGACCTGGCTGCTGTCGGTGCTGACCAGGGAGCACTCCTGGGTCGACCGGATCTGGTCACTGCTGCCGCCGGTGTACCTGTGGGTGTTCGCCGGCGCCGGCGGGCTGACCGATCCGCGGCTGGTTCTGATGGCCGCACTCGGCACTCTCTGGGGCCTGCGGCTGACGCTCAACTTCGCCCGCAAGGGCGGCTACCGGCCCGGCGGTGAGGACTACCGCTGGGTGGCGCTGCGCCGCCGGATGGGCCGGCGGCGGTTCGCGCTATTCAACGTCGCTTTCATCTCCGGCTACCAGAACCTGCTGTTGCTGCTCATCACGCTGCCGGCCTGGGTCGCTCTGGGATACCGGCAGACACCGTTCGGCGTGGCCGATCTGGTTGCTGCGGCCCTGTTCGTCGTCTTCCTCGTCGGGGAGAGCGTGGCCGACCAGCAGCAGTGGGATTTCCAGCGCTCGCGCGTGGTCATCCGGGCACGGGGCGGCACCGATCCCGGCTTTCTGCGGACGGGCCTGTTTGGGGTCTCGCGGCACCCCAACTACTTCTGCGAGATCGCCCAGTGGTGGGTGATGGCCGGTTTCGGCGCCATCGCCGCCGGCACCTGGCTGCAGGTGGGTTCACTGGGCGCGGTGCTGCTGACCCTGCTGTTCGCGGGGTCCATCGTGTTCACCGAGAGCATCTCGGTCTCGCGGCATCCGGGTTACCGGGCCTTTCAACGGGAGGTCTCGGTGCTGGTGCCGTGGCCACCGCGCCGACCGGCGACCGGTACGGCGACCGGTACAGGCGGGGCGGCCGGCGCAGGCGGCGCATCCGCCGGTGACGATCCGGTCAGACGAGGCGGTCCCTGAGTGCGGGCCAGCTGGCCGCGAAGCCTGGATGCAGCGGCAGCAGTTCCACCTCCGCCGGCGGTACCCAGCGCAGTGCGATGCTCTCGGTGTCGCTGATCACCGGCTCGAACGGCTCCAACGCGCGAACCACCACGGTGGTGTACGACCAGAAACCGAGGTCGACCACCGAGCTGAAGCTCAGCCTGAGCAGGTGGGCAGGAACCCCGGCCTCCTCTCCGGCCTCGCGGATGGCGGCATCGAACGCGCTCTCGTCCTTGTGCCTGGCCCCGCCGGGCACACCCCAGGTGTCACCCAGATGGCTCCAGAGGGCGCGATGCTGCAGGAGGACCCCACGGTCGGGATGGTGCACGAGCAGACCGGCCGCCCCGTAGACACCCCAGAATCTGGCGCCGTCCGGGCCGTAGACCCACGCATCCCCGCTGCCGTTCACTCACCACCGCCGTTCATTGCTTAAGCATGCCGTACCCGCCCGGGAACAACAGCCGCACCCCGGGTAAGATCGAGCCCGGCGGACACCCCACCGCCCCTCCCAAAGGACTTACGAGCATGACGTCTTCCACACCCGCCACCGCACTCACGGCCGCCGGCCTGGCCCGGTACATCGACCACACCCTGCTCAAGCCCGAGGCCACCCAGGCCGACGTGGCCGCCCTCAACGCCGAGGCCGTGGAACTGGGCGTCTACTCGGTCTGCGTGTCACCGTCGATGCTGCCCCTGACCATCCCCGTGGATGCCGACCTCAAGGTCGCCGTCGTCTGCGGTTTCCCGAGCGGCAAGCACGCCAGCTCGATCAAGGCCGCTGAGGCCGCCCTGGCCGTGTCGCAGGGCACCGACGAGGTCGACATGGTCATCGACATCGGAGCGGCCAAGGCCGGCCGGTTCGACCTGGTCGAGGCCGACATCAGCGCCGTGCGCGCCGAGATCCCCGCTCCGCTGATCCTCAAGGTGATCATCGAATCCGCTGCACTCACCGACGACGAGATCGTGGGCGCCTGCCGCGCCGCCGTTGCCGCCGGCGCCGACTTCGTCAAGACCTCGACCGGGTTCCACCCGGCCGGCGGCGCGACCGTGCACGCCGTCCGCCTGATGAAGGAGACCGTGGGCGATGCGGCACTCGTGAAGGCCTCCGGCGGAGTACGCAGCCACGCCGACGCCCTCGCCATGATCGAGGCCGGCGCCAGCCGCCTCGGCGTGTCAGGCAGCACGGCCGTGCTCTCCGGGGCGCCGACCCCGCCGTCGACCGACCCCGCCGCGTACTAGCGCCTCCCGGTCAGACCCGGCAGATCCGGACTGTGCCGGATCAGACCGAGCCGGGTCACTCCCAGCACTGAGGTGACCATTGGGCCGCTATCGCGAGGGGTCCCTGTCGCGAGAGCGGTGCTGTGGTTGCTTCCCAGCGCGGAGGTGACCATAGGGCCGCTCTCGCGAGGTGCGCCATTCACGGGAGGGTCTGTCGCGACGGGTCCCTCTTGCGACAGCGGTGCTGTGGTTGCTTCCCAGCGCGGAGGTGACCATTGGGCCGCTCTCGCGAGGTGCCGAGCGGGTCAGACCGAGCAGGGTCAGACCGAGCAGGGTCAGACCGAGACAATGGTGTGCACGGGGACGTCACCGATGCGGCTGCGCCCGTCGAGCTCGGCCAGTTCGAGCACCACGCCGACGCCGATCATCACGTAGCCGGCCCGTTCGATGAGCCGGGCGGTCGCCGCGACGGTGCCGCCGGTGGCGAGCACGTCATCGACGATGAGCACCCGGGAGCCGGCGGGCAGCTGTCCGACCTCCAGCTCGAGGCGCGCGGACCCGTACTCCAGGTCGTATTCCTCGGTGAGCACGGTGCCGGGCAACTTGCCGCCCTTGCGTACAGCGAGCACCGCGCACTCGGCGGCGTAGCCGATGCCGGCTGCGAGCAGGAAACCGCGCGCCTCGATACCGGCCACGGCGTCGAACTGGCCGCGGTACCGTTCGCTGAGGTCGTCGATGATCGCCCGGAACGCCACGGCATCGGCGAACACCGGGTTGAGGTCACGGAACAGGATCCCGGGGAGCGGGAAGTCCGGGTACGAGGCGAGCAGGGTGTGCACGTGCTGGGCGGCGGGAACAATCACGTGCTCAAGGGTACCGCGCGGCTTCGCCGGCTCAGGCGGGCCCGGCCGGCTCGGGTGCCCCGGCAGGGTCTGGCGTCTCGGCCGGCTCGTTCGGCTCGTCCATCGCACCGCTGAGCTCGTCGAGGAAAATCACCACGGCGCGCTGCTCCGGTGCGGTGAGCTTCTCCGCCGCGGCGAGCATCCGCTGGTGCGCCGCCCCCAATGCCCGCCGGATCTCGTCGTGGGCCCGCCGGGTGGCGTGCAGCACCTGCGCCCGGCGGTCGCTCGGGTGCGGTTCGCGGCGGAGCCGGCCGGCGGCTTCCAACCGGGAGAGCAGCTTGGCCGTGGCGGCCGAGGAGATCCCCAGGAAAATGCTGAGGTCCTTCGGGCCGATCGGCTCCGAGCGTTCCTCCGCCGCGATCAGGTGCCGCAGGGCGACCAGATCGGAGTCGTTCATCTCCATGTCGGACCGGGCCCTGATGCGCATGGCCACATCGGCCGCACGGAACCGGCGCACCGCGCGCAGGACGTCCACGGCGCTTACCGGCGCGGTGACCCCGGCGGTGCCGTTCGGGTACCAGTAACCCGGCGAACCGGGTCGGCTCAGCTCGGCGGCGGGTTCGACGTCGGCGGGCATAAGGACCATGCTAGCCTCGATTATCGCTAACTCGGTTAGGTACTTTTTCAGGTATCTTGGCTGCACGAGAGGGAGTCCCCTGATGCACACAGCAGAATCCACCATCGAGCGTGCCGATGACAAGCAGGTCGGGGCCGGTGGATTTGTCGACGACCTGGTCGTCCTGCTCGACGAGAACGGCCGCGAGATCGGCACCGCGCCCAAGAGCAGCGTGCACGGCGCCGACACCTCCCTCCACCTGGCGTTCTCCTGCTACGTCTTCAATGAGCGCGGCGAGGTCCTGATCACCCGGCGGGCGCTGACCAAGAAGACCTGGCCGGGCGTGTGGACCAACTCGTTCTGCGGCCACCCGGCCCCGGCCGAGACCCTGCCGGATGCCGTGCGCCGCCGTGCCGACTTCGAGCTGGGCCTGGCCGTGACCGGCATCGACCTGGCGCTGCCGCTGTTTCGCTACCGCGCAACCGACAGCAGCGGCATCGTCGAGAACGAGGTCTGCCCCGTGTACCTGGCCGTCGCGACCGGCGACCCGGTGCCGAACCCCGACGAGGTGATGGAATTCACCTGGACGGACCCGGAGAGCCTGCGCCGCTCCGTACTGGCCAGTCCATTCGCCTTCAGCCCCTGGATGGTGCTGCAGATGCGCGAACTGGAGACCTTCCGTGCATGAGATCCAGACGCTCGGCGTCGAAACCGAGCTCCACCGATTCTTCGCCGCGGCCCGGCTGCGCGCCAGCGACTACGGCGACCACTACGTCGCTCTCTGGGACTCCCTGGACCAGGCCAGCCGCGGCGGCAAACGTGTGCGCCCCGCCCTGGTGCTGGCCGCCTATGACGGCTTCGGCGGCACCGACCACACCCTGTCCACGCCCGTCGCGGTCAGCTTCGAACTGCTGCACACGGCGTTCCTGATCCACGACGACGTGATCGACCGCGACCTGTCGCGCCGTGGGATGGCCAACATCGCCGGCCGGTTCACCGAACGCGCCATCGCGCACGGGGCGCAGAGCGCACAGGCAGAGGCCTGGGCCGCGACCGCGGCCATCCTCGCCGGCGACCTGGCGCTCAGCGAGGCCCATCGCGCGCTCGCCCTGCTGCCGGTGCCCGCCGAACTGCGCGGCCGGCTGCTCGACCTGCTCGACCGGGCCGTCTTCGTCTCGGCCGCCGGCGAGCTCGCCGACGTGACCAACACGGTCAGCCGGGAACCGCTCACCATCGACCAGGTCATCACGACGCTCGAGCACAAGACGGCGATCTACTCCTTCGAGGCTCCGCTGCAGGCCGGCGCCGTCCTCGCCGGCGCACCGGAGGAAGCCATCGACGCCCTCGGCCGGTTCGGCCGCCTGATCGGCGTCGCGTTCCAGCTCACCGACGACCTGCTGGGCGTGTTCGGCGACCCCGACAGCACCGGCAAGAGCGTCATCGCCGACCTGCGCGAGGGCAAGCAGACCGCGCTCATCGCGCACGCCGGCGCCACGGACCGCTGGCCGCTGATCGCACCGTTCCTGGGCAAGAGCGATCTCACCGATGCCGAGGCCGACCTGGTGCGGGGCCACCTCCGCGACTGCGGCGCCCCGGAGACCGCGGATGCCCTCGCTCGCGAGTACGCCAGCCGCGCGGTGGACGCCCTGCAGGGGCCGCTGATGCCCGACACGCTGCGCGCCACCCTCACCCAGTTGGCGCTGAGCGCCGTGACGCGGCAGAAATGAGCCGCGATACGCTCGGACCGGCCGTCGGCGCCCCGTCCACCGGTCTCGCCACCTACAACGCGGCGGCCCTGGCCAGCGCCACCACGGTGATCGGGCAGTACTCCACGTCGTTCGGCCTGGCGGCCCGGCTCCTCGCACCCGGAGTGCGGGAGGAGGTGCGCAGCATCTACGCGCTCGTGCGCATCGCCGACGAAATCGTCGACGGCGCCGCCAGCGGGGCCGGCATCGACCTGGCCGGTCAACGGGAGTTGCTCGACGACCTCGAGCAGGAGACCGAACGCGCGATGGCGCGCGGCTTCAGCACCAACCTCGTGGTGCACGCCTTCGCCATCACTGCACGGAGAGTGGGCATCGAGCCGGCCCTCACCCGGCCGTTCTATGCCTCGATGCGGCGAGACCTCGACCCGGCCCCGTTCACCGCGGCCAGTGTGGCCGAGTACATCTACGGGTCGGCCGAGGTCGTCGGGCTGATGTGCCTGCGCAGCTTCCTGCGGGACTCCCCCCGGTCAGCGGCCGACCAGGCCATTCTCGAACACGGCGCACGGAGCCTCGGCGCCGCATTCCAGAAGGTCAACTTCCTGCGCGATCTGGCCGCCGACCGGGATGCGCTCGGCCGCAACTACTTTCCGGGCGTCGACCTCACCCGGCTCACCGAGCCGCAGAAACAGCTGCTGCTCGACGACATGGATGCCGACCTCGAGGCCGCAGAACGGGTGCTGCCGCTGCTGCCGCCGGGCAGCCGACGCGCCGTCACCGCCGCCCACCGGCTGTTCGCCCGGTTGTCTGCGAAACTGCGGGAGACCCCCGCCCAGGCTTTGATGAGCACCCGCGTGCGGGTGCCGGATCCGGAGAAACTGATGATCGCCCTCTCGTCCTCGCTCGGCCCCCAGGCGTGGCGACGGTGAGCGGCCCTGAGGACGGCAGCCGCACCACCCCGACCCGCACCGTCGTCATCGGCGGTGGCATCGCCGGCCTGGCCAGCGCGGCGCTGCTGGCCAAGGATGGCCACCAGGTCACCCTGCTGGAGGCCCACGACACCCTCGGCGGCCGGGCCGGTTTCTGGGAGGCCGAGGGCTTCCGCTTCGAAACCGGACCGTCCTGGTACCTCATGCCCGAGGTATTCGAGCACTTCTACCGGTTGATGGGCACCAGCGCGGCCGAACAGCTGCAGCTGACCCGTCTCGACCCGGGCTACCGGGTGTTCTTCGAATCGGACACCGAGCCGGTGGATGTGCGCGCCGAACGTGCCGACAACATCCGCCTGTTCGACAGCCTCGAGCCCGGCGGCGGCAAACAACTGGACAAGTACCTGGCCAGCGCCAAGGAAACCTACGACATGGCCGTGGACAGGTTCCTCTACACGAGCTTCGCCTCGTTCAAGCCGTTGCTGGTGCGCGACGTGCTCTCCCGGATGGGCCGTCTCGGGCGGCTGCTGCTGCAGCCGCTGGACAAATTCGTGGCCGGCTACTTCCGCGACCCGCGGATCCGCCAGATCCTGGGCTACCCCGCGGTGTTCCTCGGTTCCTCCCCCGACCGCACCCCGTCGATGTACCACCTGATGAGCCACCTCGACCTGGCCGACGGCGTGCTCTACCCCCAGGGCGGCTTCACCCGGCTGATCGAGAGCATCGTGGACCTGGCCAGGGAGGCCGGCGTGACCATCGAAACCGGCGCCACCGTGCAGGCGATCCGTTCCGGGCCCACGCCGGCCGGCCGGCGTGCCAAGGCCGCCGTCGAGGGGGTCACCTACACGAACGCGGCCGGGGAGAGCGTGCGGCTGGACGCCGACCTGGTGGTCTCGGCCGCCGACCTGCACCACACCGAAACCGAACTCGTCGAGCCCGCCAAGCAGACCTATCCGGAGCGTTGGTGGCACAAGCGCACCTCCGGCCCCGGCGCCGTGCTGGTGCTGCTCGGCGTGAGCGGTGAGCTGCCCAAGCTCGCCCACCACACCCTTTTCTTCACAGAGGACTGGGCAGACAACTTCGATCGCATCTTCGGCAAGCAGACCTCGGTGCCGAGCCCGGCGTCGTTCTACGCCTGCCTGCCCAGCGCGACCGATCCGGGTGTTGCCCCCGATGGCGCCAGCAATATGTTCCTGCTCATCCCGGTGCCCGCCGACACCGGCATCGGCCACGGCGGCATCAACGGAGCCGGTTCGGCCACCGTCGAGGGCATCGCGGATGCCGCGATCGGCCAGCTCGCCGAGTGGGCCGGCATCCCCGACCTCGCCGAGCGCATCGTGGTGCGGCGCACCATCGGGCCGGCCGATTTCGCCGACGACCTGAACTCCTGGAAGGGCGGAGCGCTCGGACCGGCGCACACGCTCAAGCAGAGCGCGTTCTTCCGCGGCACCAACGTGTCCGCGCACATCGACGGCCTCTACTACGCCGGGGGCACAACGATTCCCGGCATCGGCCTGCCGATGTGCCTGATCAGCGCCGAGATCCTCCTCAAGCGGATCCGCGGTGACGTGAGCACGGGCCCGCTCCCCGAGCCCCGGCCCGCCGTTCTGCGCTGACCGACGGATGCTGACCAGACGGATGGTGACCTGAAAGATGCTGGGCTTCGCGTACCTGCTCGCCCTGCTCGTGTCGCTGACCGGGATGGTCGTGCTCGACCGCCGGTTCGGCCTGTTCTTCTGGCGGGCGCCGCGCGCCGCGGCCGTCGTGCTCGCGGCGGGGGTGCTGTTCTTCCTGGCCTGGGACCTGATCGGCATCTCCGCCGGTATCTTCTACCGCGGCGAGACCGCCTTCATGACCGGGCTGCAGGTGGCCCCCGAACTGCCCATCGAAGAGGTCTTCTTCCTGACCTTTCTCTGCTACCTGTTCATGAACGCCCTGCAGGGCGCCCGGGTGCTGCTGGAGCGGAGGCGCGCCGCATGAGCTACCTCGGGCTGAACGCCGTGTTCCTCGGCCTCGCGGCGCTGGTGGCCGCCGTGGCGCTGTGGCGGCGGCCGGCCGCTCGGCGGCTCTACGCGGCATCCGCGCTCGCCCTGGTCGCCGTGCTCGTGCTGACCGCGGTCTTCGATAACATCATGATCGGGGTGGGGCTCGTCGCGTACGACCCGGCCCTGATCAGTGGGGTATTCGTGGGGATCGCGCCCGTGGAGGACTTCGCGTATCCGGTGGCCGCGGCTCTGTTGCTGCCGGCCGTCTGGTCCCTGCTCACAGAGCACCCCGCAGCACCACCCGCAGCACCACCCACAGCACCACCCGCACAAGGACAGGACGCATGACCGAGGCGATTCACCCCACCGGCCCGACCGGACTCGGCCACACCGTTCGGCAGGTGCTGCTGTCCTCGCGCCCGCTCAGCTGGATCAACACGGCCTTCCCGTTCGCCGCCGCCTACATCGTGACAACGGGCCGGGTCGACGCGCTGCTCGTGGTGGGCACCCTGTTCTTCCTGATCCCGTACAACCTGCTGATGTACGGCATCAACGACGTCTTCGACTACGAGTCCGACCTGCGCAACCCGAGGAAGGGCGGCGTCGAGGGCGCCATGCTCGACAAGGGTATGCACCGCACCGTGCTCATCTCCGGTGTCGCGACGGCGCTGCCGGTACTGCTGCTGATGCTCGTTCTCGCGGGCCTGAACCCGTGGTCGTGGGTGGTGCTCGCGGTCAGCCTGTTCGCCGTGGTGGCCTACTCAGCGCCGGGCCTGCGTTTCAAGGAACGACCGGTGCTGGACTCGGTCACTTCGAGCGTCCACTTCGTCAGTCCGGCCGTCTACGGCCTCGCCGTGGCCGGCGCCCTGGTCACGCCCGACCTCGTGGCACTGCTGGCGGCGTTCTTCTTCTGGGGCATCGCCAGCCACGCCTTCGGCGCGGTGCAGGATGTCGAACCCGACCGGCAGGGCGGCATCAGCTCGATCGCCACGGCGTTCGGCGCCGCGCAGACCGTGCGCCTGGCCATCGGGTTCTGGCTGCTCGCCGGACTGCTGATGCTCGTCACCGACTGGCCGGGGCCGCTCGCGGCGCTGCTGGTGATCCCCTACATCCTCGCCGCCTGGCCGTACCGGTCGATCAGCGACGCCGAGTCCGAACGGGCCAACAACGGCTGGAAACGATTCCTGCGCCTGAACTTCTTCACCGGTTTCCTGGTGACGATGCTGCTCATCCTCTGGGTCGTGCTGCGCTGACCTCGTAGTGCGCTGGCGACCGGCCGGCGCCCGCGTAGAGTCGAGGCATGGAATTGCTGAGCGCGCGGGTGGACAGCTGGGCCTGGGCGGTACGGATGTACAAGACCCGTTCGCAGGCCACGGCGGCCTGCCGGGCCGGGCACGTGCGGGTGAACGGTGAACGAGCCAAGTCGGCCCAGGCGATCAAGCCCGGCGACGAGGTGCGGATCCGCGCCAACGGCTTCGACAGGGTGCTCGTCGTCTCCCGCATCATCGTGAAGCGGGTGGGCCCGAGTGTGGCCACCGAGTGCTTCGTGGATAACACCCCGCCACCGCCACCGCGCGAAGAGGTGGCCCTGGTGCCGATGCGCGATCGCGGGGCCGGCCGGCCCACCAAGCGCGAGCGCCGCGAGATCGAAGAGCTGCGCGGCCACTGAACGGCCGGCAGGACTTTCCCGCGCTGCAGCGTCAGTCAGGCGGCAGCGTCACCGGCGGCACCAGGGTGCCGACCTCGGTGCGCACCCACCACACGTGATCGGCCCGGCGTTCGGCCGGTGTGCTGAAGCGGTAGAGGAACATGCGGGCGCGCACGAACCGCGGTGGCTGACCGGCGAACGGATCGTGCGCGAGCATCCGCAGGGTGGCCGGGTCCGCCTGCAACAACCGGGCCAGGAACACCTCGAACCAGAGCGTGTCGCGGGAGCCGAGAGCGAGGAACCACATCAGCCAATCCAGCCGTAGGTGATACGGCGCGAACTGCCCGGGCAGCCGCTTCAGGTCGCCGGGCTTGCCGCGGAACTCGTAGACCCGCCACGCCGTCGGGTCACCGGGGTCGACGGAGTCAGTGCCCTCGACGATCACCTCGAAGCGCTCCTTGGTGACCGTGCCGAACGCACCGTACGCGTTCACCAGGTGGAACGGGTTGAAGCTCGCGTTCATCAGCTGGCGGCGGCGGAGCAGATTGCGGGTCGGCCAATAGCTGAGCACCAGCAGCAGGGCGACCACGGCGAGCACCACCACCACGAACCAGAGCGGCTGCTCCCCCGGCGCCGTGCTCCCGCCGGCCGGCGCCTCCCGCAGGCCGGGCAGAAAGAGGCCGCCCAGCCAGCGGAAGGAGGCGTCGTCGACGGCCGCGAACGCCAGCACGATGGTGATCCAGTTGAGCCAGGCGAAGTTGCCGGTGGCCACGAGCCACAGCTGGCTGAGGACGATCAGGCCCGCGGCTATCGACGCCACCGGCTGCGGGGCGAAGAGCAGCAGGGGCAGACCGAGCTGCACGGCGTGGTTGGCGAGCACCTCGCCCCGGTGGAACCATCGGGGCAGGTGGTGCACGAACCAGCTCACCGGGTTGGGCATCGGCTGGGTCTCGTGGTGGTAGAACAGGGCGGTGAGGTCACGCCATTCGCGGCCGCCGCGCAGCTTGATCAGGCCGGCGCCGAACTCGAGCCGGAACACCAGCCAGCGCAGGAACAGGAGCACCGGTACCGGGGTGTCGACGGCGTTGGAGCCGAGGAATGCGACGATGAACCCGGCCTCGACCAGCAGGCTCTCCCAGCCGAACGAGTAGAAGGTCTGCCCGACGTTCACGATCGAGAGGTAGCCGGCGAAGAGCAGCAGGAAGACCAGCATCGGCAGCCAGGCCGGGCCGAGCTGCGGCAGGCCCAGCACCACGGAGGCGGCCAGGACGAACCCGGTCCAGGCGACCGCCCGCAGCATCCGGTCGGAGTAGCGCCACTGGAACAGGCTGGGCGCCCGCCGGAACGGCACCACCGCTGTGAAATGCCGGACCGGGAGTAGACCGGTATCGCCGAGCAGGGCCGGGAACTGGTTCCGGGCCGACAGGAACGCGATCAGGAAGATCGCGGCGATGCCCCGCTGCAGGATCTCTCGCGCGAGGTCGTAGTCCCCCGTAGCGAACCAGCCCATGGTGCAGATCACCCTAGGCCCGCGCACCCGCCGCCTCAAGGCCGGCGCCCGCCCGCACCCGCCCGCACCCGCCGGCTGGCGGAAACTGCTTGACGGGGACGACTAAACCGGTATAGGTTGACTCTAAACCGGTTAAGGCACCTCAGGGTGCCAACCCGGACGCCATCAACGAGGAGGCCACATGGATCCCGCCCAGGATTCCAGCAAGGTGACGATCGCCGACGTGGCCAGGGAGGCCGGGGTCAGCAAGGGCCTCGTGTCGTTCGCGCTGAATGACCGGCCCGGCGTGTCCGCCGAAACCCGCTCGCGCATCCTGCAGGTCGCCGGTTCTCTCGGCTGGACCCCGTCGCTGCGGGCCAGGTCGCTGTCGTCCAAGCGGTCATTCGCCCTCGGCCTGGTCATCGCGAGGGACCCGGAGGTACTCGGGTCCGACCCGTTCTTCACCTCGTTCATCGCCGGTGTCGAGACCATCCTCGCGCCGGAGGGCCTCGCCCTGGTGCTCAGCGTCGTGCCGGACGCGTCGACCGAACTGGCGACCTATCGAACCCTCGTCACCGACGGCCGGGTCGACGGCGTCTTCCTCAGCGACCTGCGGCAGGACGACCTGCGCATCCCGTGCCTGGCAGAACTCGGCCTGCCTGCCGTGACCCTCGGCCGCCCCGACCAGGCCAGTCCGTTCCCGTCGGTGTCGATCGACGACACCAACGGCGTCACCGAATCGGTGCGTCACCTGGCCGCTCTCGGGCACCGGCGCATCGCCCACGTGGCCGGCAGCGTCACAATGCTGCACGGCAACCGACGTCGTGCCGCCTTCACGGCCGCCATGCGCGACGCCGGGTTGGGCGACGGCCAGGTCGTCGAGACCGACTTCTCGATCTCGGCAGGGGCGGATGCCACGCGCCGGCTGCTCGGTCAGGCCCAGCCGCCCACCGCCATCGTCTTCGCCAATGACCCCATGGCCATCGCCGGGATCGGCGTCGCCCAGGAACTCGGCGTCAGCGTGCCGGACGACCTGTCGATCACCGGATTCGACGACATCGAATTCGCCCGGTACGTCTACCCCGCGCTCACCACGGTCGGCGCGACCCCGATGGTCTGGGGCCGGGCGGCCGCGACCACCCTGCTGGGCCTCATCCGCACCGGCTCCGCCGACGACGTCGAACTTCCCGCCGCCCGCCTGATCGTCAGAGGTTCGGCGGCCGCGCCGACGTCCCGCTGATCCAGGCCCACTGATCCAGGCCCACTGATCCAGGCCTGCACCCAGACCCGCCTCACTCACCCGTACCACCAGCACGGAACATGCCGCAGCAGAGCCGCTGCGGAATCATGAATGGAGAACGACATGCACAGCAACATCCGCCCGCACACCACTCCTCGAAACGGCAGGCGACTCGTCGCCGCCGCCGTCACATCCGCCGCCATGGTCGTCGCCCTCGGCGCCTGCTCCAGCGGCGGCAGCTCGGGTGGCGCCGACTCCCGGGGCGACATCACCATCTGGTACTCGAACAACGAGAACGAGGTGCTCTGGGGCAAGCAGATGGTCGAGGCCTGGAACGCCGACCACCCCGACGAGAAGATCAAGGCCCAGGAGATCCCGGCAGGCAAGAGCAGCGAAGAGGTCATCGGCGCCGCCATCACCGCCGGCAACGCTCCGTGCCTGGTCTTCAACACCGCCCCCGTCGCGGTGCCGCAGTTCCAGAAGCAGGGCGGGCTGGTGGACCTCAGCAGCTTCGAGGACGGCGACGCCTATATCGAGGAGCGCACCGGCGACCTCGCCGACCAGTACCAGAGCGACGACGGCAAGTTCTACCAGATGCCCTGGAAGTCCAACCCGGTAATGCTGTTCTACAACAAGGACCTCTTCGCCGCGGCCGGGCTCGACCCGGAGAACCCCGCGCTGGGCACCTACGAGGAGTTCACGGCCACCGCACGCACCCTGGTCTCCAGCGGCGCGGCGGAGTACGCCATCTACCCCTCGCCGACGAGCCAGTTCTTCCAGAGCTGGTTTGACTTCTACCCGGCCTACGCGGCCGAGACCGACGGCACCCTCCTGATCGAAGACGGCGAATCCACGTTCAACTCGGACGAGGGCGTCGCGGTCGGCGAGTTCTGGAAGACCCTGTACACCGAGGGCCTCGCGGGCAAGGAGCAGTACCAGGGTGACTCGTTCGCCGACGGCAAGGCCGCCATGTCGAGCGCCGGCCCCTGGGCCGTTTCGGTCTACAAGGATGCGGTGAACTGGGGAGCGGTTCCGTTCCCCACCACCGCCGGCGTCGCCCCCGAGGAGGCGTACACCTTCAGTGACGCCAAGAACGTGGGCATGTTCACCGCCTGCGAGAACCAGGCAACGGCCTGGGACGTGCTGAAATTCGCCACCAGCGAGGAGCAGGACGGGCAGCTGCTCGAGCTGACCGGCCAGATGCCGCTGCGGACCGACCTGACCAGCGCCTACCCCGACTACTTCGCGGCCAACCCGGCCTACCAGCAGTTCGGTGACCAGGCGTCGCGCACGGTCGAGGTCCCCCAGGTAGCCAACTCCGTCGCCGCCTGGCAGGCATTCAGGGACGCGTGGACGAAGAACGTCATCACCGGTGAGGGCGAAGTGGCCGACGCCTTCGACGCTGCCGCCGACAAGGTCAACGAACTGATCGCGCAGCCGTAACACTCATGTCCACGACAGTCTCGCCCGAGAGCGTCACCCCCCACCCCGCCGCCAGGCCCACACAGCCTGGCGGCGGGGGCCCCCGCCGGGGCCGTCGGCGCCAGTGGCTGGGCAAGAACCCGCTCGGGCTCGTGCTCAGCGCTCCCTACCTGGTCTTCGTACTCCTGGTCTTCGCGTACCCGCTGGTGTTCGCCTTCTACATGTCGTTCCACGACTACTTCTTCGCCGCCCCCGGCGCCGTGGTGGACCGGCCGTTCGTCGGACTCGCGAACTTCCAGGAGGTGCTCTCCGACCCCGCGATCATCCGCTCGTTCGGTAACGTCGGCATCTTCCTGCTGATCAACGTGCCCCTCACCGTGGTGCTCTCGCTCGTGCTCGCCACGGCACTGAACAAGGTCGTCCATGCCCGCACCTTCCTGCGGGTGGCCTTCTACGTGCCGTACGTCACGGCCAGTGTGGCCGTGGTCGGCGTCTGGATCTTCCTGTTCAGCGGCAACGGCCTGGTCAACCAGATCCTCGGCCCGCTGGCCCCTGACCCGGCCTGGCTGATCAACGAGCAGTGGGCGATGCCCACCATCGCGATCTTCGTCACCTGGAAGGGCATGGGCTTCTTCATCCTGCTCTACCTGGCCGCCCTGCAGAACGTCTCCGAGGAGCTGTACGAGGCCGCGGCGACGGATGGTGCCGGCAAGATCCGCATGTTCTTCTCGATCACCGTGCCCGGGGTGCGACCCGCGACCGTGCTGGTGCTGCTTCTGGCCACGGTCACCGGCGCCAATCTGTTCACCGAGCCGTACCTGCTCACCGGCGGTGGCGGCCCGAACGGCGCCTCGTCGTCGCCCGTGCTGCTGATGTACCAGCGCGGCATCGAACAGGGCGCGCCGGACATCGCCGCCGCGATCGGGGTCATCCTCGTGATCGGCGTGCTGATCCTGGCATTCATCCAACGCAAGCTGGCCGGAGGGGACGAATCATGAGTACCGTCGCACGCCCCAGGGCACACAAGGTCGACGGCATGAGCCGTGGACAGAACATCCTGCGCTACGCGGTGCTGTTCGCCGGTGCCCTGGTGTTCCTGTTCCCGTTCTACTACATGGTGATCGGCTCGCTGCAGACCGAACCGGACTCGACCGTGGCCGGGGCGTTCCCGAACCCGGCGAACATCACCGGTGAGAACTACGTGGCCATCAACAGCCGCATCAACCTGTTGCAGGGCCTGGCCAACTCCGGCATCTTCGCCGGCGGCGTCATCCTCTGCACCGTCGTGTTCGGTGTGCTGGTGGGCTACGCGCTGGCGCAGCTGCAGTGGCGCGGCCGCGGCATCACCTTCGCACTGGTGCTGCTCGTGCAGGTGGTGCCGTTCCAGCTGCTGATGATCCCGCTCTACGTGATGATCGCCAGGGACTACGGCCTGGCCGACAACTACCTGGGCATGATCCTGCCGTTCGCGATCAACTCGACGGCGGTGCTCATCTTCCGGCAGTACTTCCTGCAGGTCCCCCGGGCACTCTTCGACGCGGCCAGGATCGACGGCGCCGGCGAGCTGAAGATCCTCTGGAGCATCGCGCTGCCGCTCGTGCGGCCGGCGCTGCTGACCGTGGTGCTGCTGACCTTCATCGGCCCGTGGAACGAGTTCCTCTGGCCGTTCCTGATCACCAAGGAGACCTCGCTGCAACCGCTCGCGGTCTCGCTGGCGAACTACCTCACCAACGTCGCGGCCACCGCGGCGAACCCGTTCGGCGCGATCCTGGCGGGCGCCTGCGTGCTGGCCGCCCCCGCGGTCGTGCTCTTCATCCTGTTCCAACGGCACTTCGTCTCGAGCGACATCGGCTCCGGCGTGAAAGGTTAGTCATGAGTTCCACCACCACAACCACCACCTTCCCGTACACCCTCACCAGGATGGGCGTCATCATGACGCCGGAGGAGGGCAACGAGCTCGAGGCCGAGGGGGTGCTCAACCCGGGCTCAGGGCACACCCCGGACGGAACGCTGTACCTGCTCCCCCGGCTCGTCGCCACCGGCAACGTGTCCAGGGTGGGGCTGGCCCGGGTGATCATCGAGGACGGGGTTCCCACCGGGGTCGAGCGCGAGGGCGTCGTTCTCGCTCCGGACCGGGGCTGGGAACGCGGCGCGAACAACGCCGGCGTCGAGGACCCCCGGGTCACCTTCATCCCGCGTCTCGGCCTGCACGTGATGACCTATGTCGCCTACGGGCCGCTCGGCCCCCGCACCGCGGTGGCGGTCTCCGACGACCTGCGCGAGTGGCGTCGGCTCGGGCCGGCCCTCTTCGCCTACGACGAGGACCTGGACATGGACCTCAACCTGTTCCACAACAAGGACACCGTGTTCTTCCCCGAGCCGGTCACCGCACCGGACGGGGTGGAGAGCTTCGCGGTGCTGCACCGGCCGATGTGGGACCTGGACGAGACCAAGCCCGGCGAGGGCATCCGGGTGCCCGCCGGAGTCACCGACCAGCGACAGAGCATCTGGATCAGCTACGTGCCCGTCGCCGACGTGCTGGCGGATGTCTCCGCGCTCACCTTCTGGCGCGGGCACCGGTTTCTGGCCGGTCCGGAGTTTCCGTTCGAGGAGCTCAAGATCGGCGGCGGCCCCGCCCCGCTGCGGGTGCCGGAGGGCTGGCTGCTGCTGCACCACGGCGTCACGGGCATCCTCGCCCGCGCGTTCGACCAGCAGCAGAAGGTGAACTACGCCGCCGGCGGCATGATCCTGGACGCCGACGACCCCACGATCGTGCTCAGCCGCACCAGCGAGCCGTTGCTGAAGGCCGAGACCGCCGATGAGACCAGCGGCATCGTGCCCAATGTGGTGTTCCCCACCGCGATCGAGGAGATCGAGGGCCGGCTCTACGTGTTCTACGGCATGGCCGACTCGAAGATCGGCGTGGCCCGGCTCGACCGCCGCGCCGCCGAGTAGGCCCAACGGCCAACAACTGTTACCCGTTCGGACAATTGCGCCCGGTACGCCGGGCGCAATTGTCCGGACGGGGAACAGTTAGCTCGGCGGGGGTGCCGGGCGGGGCTGCTAGAGGCCCAGGCTCGACTTGAGCTGGTCGGCCGCGAGCTGGTCGTCGCCGCCCGCGGCGAGATTGGCCTCGAGGTTGGCCTCGGTGACGGCCTTGAGGATCTCGGCACGTTGGATCGAGATGCCCCGCGGGGCGTCGACGCCGAGGCGGATGCTGTCGCCGCGAACGTCGAGCACGGTGATGACGATGTCGTCACCGATGAGGATCTTTTCCCCCTGTTTACGCGTGAGAACCAGCATCCGCTCAGCCTATCGCGAACGGCTGCGGCGGCCCGGCTGGCGCGAGCCAGCCGATCGGCGGACCCAGCTCCAGCACGGTGCCCGGAGTGGTCGTGGAGTCCCAGCCGAGCACGGCGATCGCGTCGATCGTGACGAGCTCGCCCGCGTCCCGCATCCAGCGCGCGGTGTCTGCGGCCTTCCGGCCGGCGTGGACCACGGCCCAGACCTGGTCGGCGCCCAGCGCGGCGGGGTCACCGGACGAGTGGGCCACCAGGATGCTCCGGCCGTGTTCCACTCCCCTGGCCCGGGCGGCGAGGGCCGACCGGCGGTCGTCGACCTGGTCCCGCTCGTCGTAGAGCGGTGCAGAGGCCTGCGCCGACGCCTGGGCCGACAGCAGCGTGGCGGCCGCGGTCACGTCGTCGGGCAGGCCGATGAGCAGGATCAGGTCGCCGGGGCCGTCGAGCATCGTCGGAGCCCCCGGGGACAGGGGCGGCCGTCCGTCGGATGCCTGCTGGTCCGGCTCCGCTGGCTGGTCCGCGTGCTGAGGCTGCGCTGGCTCGGCCGGCGCCGGTGCGGCCCCGTTGGCCGGCCGGCGGGCGGGCGAGGTGGCGAAGGTCAGCTCGTCCATCAGCCGGGCGAAGTCCGGGGTGCCGGTCGACACATCCGGCGTGGTCGTGGTGTCACGCGAAGATCGGCGGTCAGACGCCGGGGCGGCGCCGAGGAGCGACTCGGCCGCATCCGCCTCATCGAGCAGCGCCGCGATGCCGAGCCTGGTGGTCACCTCGTCCCTGGCGTGGCGCCGGCGCTCCGAGCCGCGCTCCACCAGGATCTGAACCGGGGCGTCGGGAACCTCGACGGTCACCTCGATGTGGCGTTTGGCGAAGAATCCCCGGATGCCGCCGACGGTGACCTGCTCGGCCGCGATGATGCGGGCGCCGTCGCCGTGCTCGGCGAGCACCCTGGCCTGCAGTTCGGGCAGGGTCGAGCCTTCAAGCCGCAAGCGTTTCGTTTGCACGGACCACCCCCACGGTTTCGATGGCGACCCTGGCGGAGGTGACCTCTTCGTAGGACAACACCGGCAGGCCGCCGGCCTGCGCGGACACCAGGCGGCGGATGGCCGACCGCAGCGCCGGGGCGCAGACCAGCACGGCCGTGCGCCCGCTGGCCTCGACGGCGGCGATGGTGGTGCGCAGCGACCCGAGGATGGCGTCGATCCGGACCGGGTCGAGCAGGATCTGGCTGCCCGCTTCGCTCGGCCGCATGCCCTCGAGCATGGACTGTTCGAGGCCGGGCTCGATCATGATGACCCGCAGGAGCGCGCCGTCCAGGTACAACGCCGTGAGCGCGGGCCCGAGCGCTTGCCTGGCGGCCTCGACGAGGCCCTCGGCATCGGCGGAGACCTTCGCCCGCACCGACAGTGCCTCGTAGATGCGCGGCAGGTCGTTGATCGGGATCTGCTCCGCGAGCAACCCCTGCAGCACCCGCTGCACCTCGGCCAGCGACAGCAGGCCGGGGATGAGATCGTCGACGGCCGACGGGCTGACCTGGCGGACGCCATCCGTGAGCACCCGCACGTCTTCGCGGGTGAGCAGGCGCGCGGCGTTGCCGGTGATGATCGACGACAGGTGTGTCACGAGCACCGACACCCGGTCGATCACGGTGGCACCGGCCATTTCGGCGCGGGGCCGCATCTCGCCCGGCACCCACTTGCCGGCCAGACCGAAGACCGGCTCGACCGTGGCCGTACCGGGCAGCGATTCGAGGTTGTCGCCGAGAGCGAGCACCTTGCCGGCCGGAGCGATGCCGCGGCCGGCCTCGACCCCGGCGATGCGGATGGCGTAGGTGGACGGCGGCAGGTCGATGTTGTCCCTGGTGCGCACCGGCGGTACGACCATGCCGAGGTCGATCGCGATCTTGCGGCGGAGCGCCCGTACCCGGGCCAGCAGGTCGTCGGAGGCCCCGGAGACCAGGTCGACGAGGTCGGGGGCCAGCTGGATCTCCAGGGCGTGCACGCGCATCTGCTCGATGAGGTCTTCGGCGGTGTCCGATCGGGGCGCCAGGCCCTCCACGGCCGCGGCAGCGGCGGCGCCGGCCGTGGCCCTGGCCTCGTTGCCCTTGATCCGTTGGGAGATGACGATCAGGCCGGCGCCGACGATGATGAACGGGATGATCGGCATGCCGGGGATGAGCGCCATCAGGATCGCGGCGGCGCCGGCGATCATCAGCGCGGTGCGGGACTGGGTGAGCTGCGCCGACGCGGTGGCGCCGATGTCGGACTCGGCGTTGGAGCGGGTGACGATCATGCCGGTGGAGACGGCCATCAGCAGGGCGGGGATCTGGGTGACCAGGCCGTCGCCGATGGTGAGCAGGGCGTAGGTGTTCAGCGCGTCGCCGATCTCCATGCCGCGCTGCAGCATGCCGATCGCGATGCCGCCGATCAGGTTGATGATGATGATGATCAGGCCGGCGATGGCGTCACCCTTGACGAACTTGGAGGCGCCGTCCATCGCCCCGTAGAAGTCGGCCTCAGCGGAGACCTCCGCACGCCGGTCCTTGGCCTGCACATCGGTGATCAGGCCGGCGTTGAGGTCGGCGTCGATGGCCATCTGCTTGCCGGGCATGGCGTCGAGGGTGAACCTGGCGCCCACCTCCGCGACACGTTCGGCGCCCTTGGTGACGACGACGAACTGGATGACCACCAGGATCAGGAAGATCACGGCGCCGATGATGATCGAGCCGCCGACGGCGACGTGGCCGAACGAGGCGATCACCTGGCCGGCATAGCCCTCGCCCAGCACCAGCCGGGTCGAGGCGACGTTCAGGCCGAGCCTGAACAGGGTGGCCACGAGCAGCAGCGACGGGAACACCGAGAAGTCCAGCGGCTTCTTGACGAACATCGTGGTGAGCAGGGTCACCAGGGCCAGCAGGATGTTCACGATGATGAGCACATCGAGCAGCCCGGCGGGGATCGGTACCACCAGCAGCAGGATGATGCCGACCACTCCGATGGGAACGGCGAGTTTTGCGAGCGTGCTGTTCACTTAGGTGGCCTCCGCCGGATGCGTGAATTGAGGGCGAGTGGGTTGGGTCATGGTGTGCACGCCGGGCCTGGCGCCGCGGGTCTTCAGGGCGAGAACGAAGGCCAGCACCCGGGCGACGGCGTTGTACAGCTCCACCGGGATCTCCTGGCCGAGCTCGCAGGCGCTGTGCAGGGCCCGGGTGAGCGGGATGTCCTTGACGATGGGCACGGTGTCGGTCTCGGCCTGCTCGCGGATGCGGGCGGCGATCACCCCGGCCCCCTTGGCGACGACCCTGGGCGCGGATTTACCCGGTTCGTACCGGAGGGCGATGGCGAAGTGGGTGGGGTTGATCAGCACCACATCGGCGGTGGCGACGGCGGCGATCATCCGGTTGCGGCTCATCGCCAACTGCCGGGCACGGCGTTGGGAGCGGATCAGCGGGTCGCCCTCCGAGCTCTTGTGCTCGTCGGTGACCTCCTTCTTGGTCATCCGGGTGCGCTTGCGGTTCCGCCGCATCACCACCATCACGTCGGCGGCGGCCAACACCAGGCCGGCGATCACGGCCGACTGCACCAGCGCGGCGGTGCCGTCGCCGGCCGCCCCGATCAGCACCGTCACGGGCAGACCTCCCGCGGTCATCAGCACCGGCGTCAGGCCCTGGATCACGGAGGTGAGCACCACGCCAACGACGATGGTCTTGGCCAGCGCCTTCACCCCCTGCCAGAGGGCCTGGGTGCCGAAGGTGCGGGCGAGCCCGGTGACCGGGTTGAACTGGTCGTACTTGCCGGCGACCTTCTTGATGTGGATGCCGCCCTGAGCGATCGATCCCGCCAGCACGGCCACGCAGACCACGACGAGCATGGGCGTGAGGATGCCGCCCATGGTGCCCAGTCCCTCGGCGAGCAGCTGCAGGGCCCGCTCGGGGTCGGGGTTCTCGGCCACGGTGCGGATGTCGAACAGTTGCGCCCGCCCGGCGGCGGCGCCGGCCTCGATGGTCATCGGCATCATCACCGCGGCGGCGCCGATGCCGACCCAGGCGGTGAGGTCCTGCGACCTGGACAGCTGGCCCTTGGACCGCACCTCCCGCATCCGCTTCTCGGTGGCTTGTTCGGTGCGTTCGCCCGCATCGCTCATCAGCGCACCCCCCACATGCTCGTGACGGCGTCGTCGGTGAGCGACGCCACGATGCCGGGCAGGGCCATGAACCCGGCGGCGCCGAGGGTGAGGGTGATCAGGATCTTGAGCGGGAAGCCGAGAGCGAACGCGTTCAGGGCCGGGGCGACCCTGGTGAGGAGGCCCAAGCCGGCATCGGCGAGGAACAGCACCACGATGAGCGGGCCCGCGATCTGCACCGAGGCGAGCAGCATCTGGCCGACCGCGGCGGTGATCGCCTGCATCGGCACGGCCAGGTCGATGCCGCCGCCGACCGGCAGAGCGGCGAACGAGCGGGTCAGGCCGCCCAGGATCAGCTGGTAGCCGCCGGAGGCGAACAGGAGCGCCAGCGCGGTCATCTGGTAGAGCCGGGTGAACTGGGCGCCGTTGACCATCGACTGCGGATCGAAGCCCTGGGCGAGCTGGAAGCCGCCGAACAGGTCGATGAGGTTGCCGGCGGATTGGATGGCGGAGAACACGACGAGGACCAGGAAGCCCAGCACCCCGCCCACCACGATCTCCAGCAGCAGCGCCACGATGAAGCCGCCGGTATCCGGTGAGGCGTAGCCGGGCACCACCCGGGGCGCCACGGCCAGGGCCAGGCCGAGCGCGAGCATGCCCTTGATGCGCAGCGGGAACGCGTTGAAGGAGAACGGCGGCGCGACGACGAGGAACGCGATCATGCGCACCCCGGCCAGCATCACCGCCTCCAGCCAGGCGAAGTCCAGGGTGATGTTCACCTAGCCGCCGCCGATCAGGCCGGGGATCTTGTCGAACAGGTTGGTGGTGAACGAGACGATCTCGGAGATCATCCAGTGCCCGCAGATGAGCATGGCGATGCAGACCGCGATGGCCTTGGGCACGAAGGAGAGCGTCACCTCCTGGATCTGGGTGATCGACTGCACGAGAGAGATGGCGAAGCCGACCACCAGGGCGGTGATCAGGATGGGTGCGGAGAGCTTGGCGGCCACGACGATGGCCTGCAGGCCGATGTCCAGAACGGCGTTGGAGTCCATCAGCCACCCCGGTAACTGTTGACCAGGGTGGTGATGATCAGGCCCCAGCCGTCGACGAGGATGAAGAGCAGGATCTTGAACGGCAGCGAGATCATCACCGGCGGCAGCATCATCATGCCCATCGACATCAGCGCGGCCGACACCACCAGGTCGATGACCAGGAACGGGATGAAGATCACGAAGCCGATGATGAACGCGGCGCGGAGCTCGGAGATCATGAACGCCGGGATGAGGGTGACCAGCGACACCGCGGCGGGGTTGGCCGGGTTGGGTTGGTCGGAGGCGCGCACCATCAGGGCCAGGTCTTCCTGCCTGGTGTGCGCGAGCATGAAGGTGCGCAGCGGCTCCGACCCGGTTGCCACGGCGTCGTCGAACGTCATCGAGCCGTTCAGGTAGGGCTGCAACGCCTCGGTGTTGATGTCGGTGAGCACGGGAGCCATGATGAACAGCGACAGGAACAGGGCCAGGCCCGCGAGCACCTGGTTCGGCGGGATCGACGGCAGCGCGAGGGCGTTGCGGGTCATGGCGAGCACCACGAAGATCTTGGTGAACGAGGTCATCATCAGCAGCAGCGCCGGCGCCACCGACAGTAGGGTGATGCCGATCAGGGTCACGATGGCCGACGACGGTGCACCGTTCGGTCCGTTGATCTCCACGGTGAGGCCGGCACCGGGGGTGGCGACCGGTGTGGGGGTGGCCGGGTCGATCGGCACGAGCGGCTCGGTGGGCGCCAGCGGCGCCGCGTGGCTCGTGGAGGCGACGAGCAGGATCAGGGCCGCCACGATGACGGCCACCAGCGCCGCCATGATCGCCCATCGGGCGAGCCTGCGGCGCCGCTCGCTCACGGCTGCACCGTGCCAGGCCGGAAGGGGCCGGACCAGACCAGGGTTCGCGGTGTTCACCGGCCGTGCCGGAGCAGGGCGGCGGTCTGTTGCCAGGTGGAGGGCGAGAGGATGGAGCCGCCCAGCCGGCCGCTCGCGCTGCGGTCCCGGCGCGGACGGAACGTCAGCGGCGGCCCGGCCGGTGCGTCCGTGCTCGTGCCGGCATCCGACGGCACCAGGGTCGGGCCCCCGGACGCGGCGTGCAGCGACCGGGCGAATGCCACCGCCGACCGGTCATTGCCGGCCTCTGAGCGCACGGCGCTCACGCCGGCGCCGGCCACGCCCTGGTCGATCTCGCCGTCGTGCAGCACGCTGATCGACTGCTCGGTGACCCCGAGCACGAACCGGCGGCCGTCGACATCCACCACCACAACGGATGCCTTCTGACCGAGGCCCTGCCGGCCCACGACGGTCACCACATTGGCGGCGCGCGATCCCGCGCCCCGGCTCAGGCGTCGTTGCAGCACCCAGAGCAGCCCGAGCACGACGGCCAGGGACAGGATCACTCGCAGGGCGACGACGACGGTGTCCACCTAGGTCAGGCTCTCGGCCACGTCGAGGATCTGGGTGATCCGCACCGCGTAGTCCTGGTCGACGACGACGATCTCGCCGTGGGCGATCAGGCGGCCGTTGAGGAGGATGTCGGCGGGCGATCCGACGGAGCGGTCCAGTTCGACCACGGCGCCGGGTTCGAGGGCGAGTACGTCGCGCACCGTCATCCGGGTGCGACCGATCTCGACGGTGAGGGCCATTTCCACGTTGTTGATGCGGCCGAGGTTGCCCACCATGGTGCGGTCGCCGGTTGCGGCTGCCGTGCCGTTCTGGCGCAGGCGGATCGCGAACCAGCCGAAGGTGACACCGCCGCCGGTGAGGTCGAAGACCACGGTCTCCGCATCGAGGAACAGGGCCGTCGCGTCGTCGATCCGCGCGTCGCCCAGCACCCCGAGGCCGAGAACCCCCGCGGCGCGCTCGAGGGCCGGACGGATGATGTCGTCCCGCGAGACGAGTCCGCTCTCGGCGCCGGCGGCCGCGTCGAGCGAGCCGGCGTCGGCGAGCACCACGGCCAGGTCGGCGGAGGTGGCACCGACGAACGAGGCGACGACGGCACCGTGCACCGCTCCCCCGGCGCGGCCGACGACAACGGCGCCGGACCCGGCCGTCGCGGTGAGGATGGTGGGCGTTGGCAGCACCGTCAGCAGGGCCGCGACTGCCGCGTCCACGACTCCGTCGGAGTGCCCGGAACCGATGACGCCGGCGCCGCCGGCGGCGGACGGTGACTGGGCGGAGGCGGAGCGCTGAAGCGTCATGGGGTCTTTTCCTCGGTGTCGATGATGATGCAGGCCAGGCGGGAACCGGTGGAGCCGACGGCCGCACGGGCAAGGGCGCGGCCATCCACCACCAGGTCGAGCGGTCGGTGGGTGGGATGCGGGATCGCCAGGACGTCGCCGACGCCGAGGGCCAGGATGGCGCTCGGCAGCACCCGCGCGTCCGCGAGTCGCAGGGACACGTCCACCGGCACCCAGCCGAGCTGGGCGCGGAGCAGGTCCACCGGCGGGGTCACCGAGACCGGCGGGCCGGGTTCGCCGAGTTGGGGCAGCAGGGCCTCCGCGGGCAGGGCGAGGGTGGCCGCCGTGGTCTTGTCGCCGACCCTGATCACGAAGGACGCCACGATCATCAGGTCGGAGGTGGCCGCTGCCTGCGCGAACTGGGAGTTGTACTGGATGCCGCCCACCGCGATGGGCAGGGTGAGCAGGGCGCCGAGGGAGTACCGCAGGTCCTCGAGGGCATCGTCCATCAGCCGGCGCACGAGAGCCTGCTCGATCTGGGTGAACGGCCGCTCCGGTGGCGTGGGCCGCCCGGTGCCGCCGAGCATGTGGGCGACCCAGTAGAGCGCCGCGGCGGACGGGAACTGGATGACGGCCTGGGCCTCGAGGCCCTCGACGGTGCAGAGCACCATGGCGGTCGTGGCGGGCAGCGAGGAGGCGTATTCGTCGTAGCCGCTCATCACCACCTGTTCGCAGGTGACCTGGGAGATCATCCGCACCTGGGCGGTCAATTGGGTGCCCCACTGGCGGGCGAAAGTCTCAAAGGCCAGCTCGAGCACCCTGGCGTGATCACGGGCCAGCGTCGTCGGTCGGCTGAAGTCGTAGACCTCCACCGCGCGCGCGGGTTTTCCGGGCACGCCGGTGCTGATGTGTTCCTGGACCGTCACGACTGGCACTATCGGCCGGTCGCAGACGGATGTTAGCGGCGTCGGCAAAGTCGTCGGTGCCGTTTTGTCGTGCCGTTTTGTGCCGCCCGGCCGCCGGACCTGCCTGTGACCTCAGTGCCCGGAGGTCACCGCCGAGGTGTCGCCGCCGGTGGCCGGCGTGCTGTCTTTGGGGGCGCTCTGTTTCGGAGTGCTCTCTGTGGGGACCGACTCGTCGGGCACGGCCGTGCCGTCGAGCACCGAGGGGATCAGCGCACGCACGCTGTCGGGCTGGTTGGAGAGCAGGACCACGTCGACCCGGCGGTTGCGGGCCATCGCGGCCAGGTCGTCGCCGGTGTCCACCGGTCGGGCCGAGCCGTAGCCGATGGCGCCGATCCGCTCCTGCGCCACCCCGGTTCGTTCCACCAGGTGCCGCAGCACCTGGGTGGCCCTGGCGCTGGAGAGTTCCCAGTCGGTCGGGTAGTTGATGGTCACCCCGTGCCTGTCGGCGTGTCCCTCGACCGAGACCTCGCGCTGGCTGCCGGCCAGCACCGGGCCGATGGTGTCGAGCACCTTGACCGCCTGGCTGCTGAGGGTGGCGACGTTGGGTTCGAAAAACGTCTCAGACCCGACCAGGCCCACTGAAAGGCCACGCTCGTCGATGGTGTATTCCACGAGGGTGTCGAGGCCGACCGCGCTGAGGGCCGCCTGCATGGCCTCCTGCACGGCGGTGAGGTCGTCGACCTCGGCGATGGCCAGATCGAGGTCAGTGAGCCCGACATCCTGGTTCACCGCCGGGGTGTCGACCAGGTCGGCGGGCACCACGATGCCCTCTGCGGTGTCGACCTTGCCAACGTCCACAGCGCCGAAGCCCGTCGCCAATGAGTTCTTCAGCTGCACGAACTTGGCCTGGTCCACCGTCGACATGGCGAACAGCACGATGAACATGCACATCAGGACGGTGACCATGTCCATGTACGAGGCCATCCAGCGCTCGTCGACGTGCTCTTCGTGTTCCTCCTCGAGGCCGCGACGGCGGCCCCTGCCGTGTCCGCTCACGCGGCCTTCTTGAGCGGCTTGGACGACGAGGACGACTTCTGGGCCTTGCCGCCCTTGGCCCCCTTCGCCGACTTGCCGGATGCCGCGGGCACCATCGCCTGCAACCGCTCGCCGAGCAGCCGGGGCTGGCTGCCGGCCTGCACGGCCAACGCGCCTTCCATGAGCAGCGTCATCCGTTCGGCTTCGATGTCGGAGAGTCTCTTCAGCCGGCTGCCGATGGGCAGCCAGAGGAAGTTCGCGGACAGGAGCCCCCAGAGTGTTGCGACGAACGCGGCGGCGATCATGGGCCCGAGGGTGGACGGGGTGTCCAGGTTCTCGAGGACGTGGGTGAGCGAGATCACGGTACCGATGATGCCCACCGTGGGGGCGTAGCCGCCCAGGGTGGTGAAGAACTTGGCTGCGTTGCGGCTTTCCTTGGTGCGGGTGGCGATCTCGTCTTCGAGCAGGATGCGCAGTTCATCACCGTCGGTGCCGTCGGCGATGTTCTGCAGGGCGCCGCGCAGGAACGGGTCGGTGATCTTGTCGGCCTCCTGCTCGAGGGCGAGCAGTCCCGAACTGCGGGCCTTCTCGGCGAGGCCGACGACCTGGTCGATGAGCTTCTGGGGCGGGGTGGTCTTGCCCAGGAAGGCACCGGGAAGCGCCTTGACGGCCTTGACGGTGTCGCGCAGGGTACCGCCGGCGATGCCGACGGCGATGGTGGCGCCGAAGACCAGGACCATCGGGGCGGGCAGCAGGATCGCGGTGATGTGCGAGCCCTCGATGGTGATCATCGCGAAGAGCGCGCCGAAAGCCAGCGCGATGCCGATCAGGGTTGCGGGATCCATTTACAGCCTCCGGGGGCGCAAGGGGACAACGGCGTCCGGGCGGGTGTCGTGATTGCTGTCGGGGCTCTCGGCAGAGGCGTCACCGGCGCTGTAGGCCAGGCCGATCACGTGGGCCCGATAGGCGGCGATCTTCTCGATGACCTCGGCCAGGCTCTCGGTCACGATGAACTTGGCGCCGTCGACCATCACCAGGGTGGTGTCCGGGTTGACGTGGATGCGTTCAATGAGGTCAGGATTGATCGCGAACTGACTGTCGTTCAGCCTGGTTACAACGATCATGGACCCGTCCCTGGTTCCCGGACGACTCCAGCAGTCGTCAACGACCACTGTCGGCCGCTCCCTGTGTTGCGTTAGGGGGCGATGGGTGTCGGAGACGTAAGGGCTAGAACGTGGCCGCGCGGAGCATCCCGCCGCCCTCGATGACGGTCACGGAGTAGGGCGCGCTGATCGACGGTGTGCCGACGGCGGCCATCCCGGCCTGGCGGCTTGCGCGTCGTCACCCATGATCGTGACGACGATCGTGCCCGGCTGGATCCGGGGATCCGACCCGGCCATGAACCCGGCGGTCGACCTCAGTCCCGCCTCGTCAAATGCATCGATGACCTGGTTCGTCACAGCGTCAGCGGCCGCCTGGTACTCGGTCGCAGAGAAGCCGAGGCCTTCGACGGTGGTGTACGGCAGGCCGGTGGCGTCGAGCACCGCGATCGCCCCGGCCGGCGCGTCGCCGGCGAAGCCCATCGTGAAGGTGCGCGATTCTCCGAAGTAGCAGTAGGCGTAGTCGTCGGCGAACCCGGTCTCGATGACACTCGCGGCGTCACCCAGAGGCTTCTGGTAGAGCGCCCATTCCTGCTCTTCTGGCGAGTAGTCCAGCTCGGCGAGGGTGTGCCCGGGGTAGATCTCCCGCGCCATGACGGAGTCGTGGTCAGAGGCGAGCCCGGCTCCGGGATGCTCGGTGACGCGCCATGCCACCGCTGCTTCGGCGGGCTCGCCGAGGCCAGGGGTCGGGGCCAGTGCGACCCCCAGGGAGAGTGCTGCGGTCGCGAGGATGGCCCCGGCCCGCAGGCCCCTGGTCGCGGCCGTTCTCATCCAGTTCCCGTGCCCGATCACTCTTGCGCCCATAAGGCGAAGCTAGCCGTCATTCGTGGCGGGATCAAGTCATTTAAACGCCAGATCACGAGCTGATTATTTCTGAGACGATTGCCCGATCCGGCACACCGTGCGGGATCGGCGGCCGGCTCAGGATCGTGGTCTCACGGGGGCCTCAAAATGTTATCCACAAGTTGATATTTGCTCACACAAAGCTTCGTAATCGGGCTAGATTCGGGGCGTGACAATCCAGTCGACCATCGCAGACACGTTCGCCGCTGCCCGCGGTGATGCGCTGGTGGATGCCGCCGAGAATGTGGCCAGGTTGGGGTCGTGCAGCGGTGATTACGACGCGTTGTCGGATGCCGCGGTGTTGGCCGGTCAGCGCACTCTCGCGCAGGCGCAGCGGGAGCTGGATACCCGCAAGGCGTGGATGGCGAAGACCCT
>Ga0247803_1000107_pt1 | contig 49950 bp, 43 predicted proteins | sample UWRJL014104B1_FD_180928 | JGI IMG/M metagenome (GOLD analysis project Ga0247803, IMG submission 180928) | Plant litter microbial communities from Arlington Agricultural Research Station in Wisconsin, United States - UWRJ-L014-104B-1 | ecosystem: Environmental > Terrestrial > Plant litter >... | reverse complement strand
AAAAGCAAATTTCGTAACCAATGCCCTTATCTCCCGCATATCATAAAAACCGGAGTAAGCCGAAAATCCGATAAAAGAGTAGGTATCTAAACTTATGATTTTATGGCAAAGATCGAAAAACCCAAATGGACAAGTGCCCAAATTAAAGAGCATACCAAGAAGATTCTTGAGATTGTAAAAAAACAGGAAAGTGACAACGAAGAGAAATTTTTCACTGGGGTCACAGCTGAGGAACTTGAAAAAAAATTTCAGCGTGTTAATTCTCCGATGATTGTTTCTCAAAGTTGGGGAACGGCAACTCCGGGCGGAAACATTAATTACAATCTTGGAATCTATAATCCGGATCCCACCGTTGCGATTTGGCTTTTTGCCCATGTCTTCGTCGGCTCTGGCAATGTGGATCCGGTTACAGGCACGTTTTTGTCCAACATTGATACCCGTTTTCCAAATCTTACATTACCCGCCCCCACCGGACTTACCTTGCAGCCAGGTGCATCCACCACTCTAAACTTTACATTGAAAGTGCCGGCAACAGTTGAAAAAACCAATTATATAGGAAACAGTTGTCTGATGCGCTTCAACTGGCATGATGTGGGTACTTACCTGGATCGGGGTGTTTTTGTTTTTACGGTTAATTAAAAAAGATAAGAATCAATCAGTTTGTATTTTTGGAATATCAGAGCGTGCCGAAAATTTCAGATTTTAGGCGCGCCTTTTTTTCTGTTGCAAAATAAGATTTGAAAGTAGGAAAAGAGTGAAAATAGATTGAATTTACAAGTCTGAAATAACACAGCTCATTTTGATAAACTGAACCTGAAGAGATAATAAATTCTATGAAACAGATCGTAACCTGGCTTTTTTTCTTTCTGCTCCCGACTTTTTTAAACGCGCAGGCGCCTACGGAAAATGCGCTTCTGTGGGAAATCAAAGCGCCCGGTCAAACCAAACCCTCTTACCTTTTTGGAACAATTCATCTTATTTGTCCAGCCGATTTTTCGCTGAGTGACTCACTGAAATCTGCCATTGCAAGAACTCAGCAAGTTGCTTTGGAGGTGGATATGGATGATCCTGGAATGATGTCTGCCATGATGAAATCAATGAACATGACTGGTGGAAACGAATTGAAAAAACTCATAACAGAACCAGAGTATGCCAAACTGACTAAGTTTTACAAAGATTCGGTAGGAATGGGGATCGCCATGTTTGAGAAAGCCAAACCGTTTGTATTAATGGGTCCGCTTTTTAATGCAGTGCTTGCCTGCCAGCCACAATCTTACGAAATGTCATTGGTTGGCATCGCGGGTAAACAGAAAGTGGAAGTGATCGGGATTGAAACCATTGACGAGCAAATGGCGATTTTTGATACAATTCCTTATAAAGATCAGGTGAAAATGATACTGACAATGATCGACAGTTTACCGCAGGCCAGACGGGAATTTAAGGAATTGGTAGAATTGTATAAGGCTCAGAAAATCAATGAACTTTACCAGATGACCATGAAAAGTGAATTCGGAATGGATGGAAATGAGGAACTGATGCTTTTCAGCAGAAACCAGAAATGGATTTCAAGAATTAAGAAAATCATGCTTGAAAAGCCAACTTTCTTTGCCGTAGGAGCAGCGCATTTGGGCGGGGAAAGGGGCGTCATTTCTTTGTTACGGAAAGAAGGCTACGCGGTTAGAGCTATTAAATAAAGGATTTAACGCAAAGGCAGATAAGCAAAGAGCAAATAAATAGCACAGAGAAGATTTTTAACTTGCGTTCTTGGCTTTTTCTTCTCTATCTGTCTGTGTGAAATCTTTTTCAGAAAACAGAAATCCATTGCATCAGCCACTCTGGTTTGAAGAAAAAGCAAAGGATTGCTGCTACCAGAATACCTGCAGTGATATTCGCAATGGTCTGGCGGTATAATGGTTTGGACTCATTTTCAGAATTCATTTCCTTGAAAAAAAGCAGGTATGGCAGTCGCAGGTAATAAGCAAGTGCAATGGCTGCGTTCAAAATTCCACCTACTAACAACCACAGCATCCAGGGGAAATGTTGCTGCTGGTAACTTTCCCAAAGAGATGAAAAAATCAATAGTTTGGAGGTAAATCCAACTGTTGGCGGTAATCCTGCAAGCGCGATCATGACGACCGTTAAGGCACCGGAAATCCAGGTATATTTTCTTCCCAGCCCTTCATAATCCTGTAAAGCAGTATTGGACTGAGGTTTTAACAGATCGATCAGGAAAAAGGCAGTCATGTTGATGATCAGATACGAGGCTGTGTAAAACACAGCGGTTTCAAATCCAAACCGACTATATGCTGCGATGCCAACCAGAAGATAACCCGCCTGTGCAATAGACGAATAAGCCAATAATCTCCTTGCGTTGGACTGCCATAGAGCTGCCACATTTCCTGCTGTAATGCTGATTAACGCAATTCCTCCAAGAACCGGAAAATATTGATATGGTAAAATTCCTGCTAAACGCATCAATACCAACATAACCGCAGCCTTCGGCGCCACAGATAAAAATGAAACCAGTGGAGTAGGAGCGGCTTCATACACATCGGGCGTCCACACATGAAACGGTACCAGCGAGAGTTTGAAAAGGAGCCCGGCAAGCGTAAGTACAATGGACACCGTTATTACAATATCAGAATTATTCATCAGCCCGGCAGTCATGGCCTGGTGGGTGATGTCCATTGTTCCGGTAAGCCCGTAAATCAAAGAAATTCCGTAAAGCATTACCGCAGAACTTATTGCCCCGAAAAGCAAATATTTAAGACCTCCTTCCGCCGCTTTTTTATATGGAGACAGTGCTACCAAAAGATAGGAACTGATTGAAATTAGTTCCAGAGATAAGTAGATGGTCAGTAAATGTGTCGACATCGTCAACAGATTCAAACCCAGAACCGAAGCGATCAGCAATGCGTTAAATTCCGGCGGGAAGTCGTATCTAAGAATTCTGACGTGGATTAGCGAAAAAATCCAGGCAATGGTAATGATCAATTTAAAAAAGACAGCCTGGCGGTCGAGGAAAAGAAGCGGATGAAAGCGAAAAGAAGGCTCCTCACTCCATTGGCCAAGGATCAAAATAAGTGTGATCAAACTGCCGGAGATGGCAATTCTGTGAAGCCAGGCAGAGACTTCTTCTTTATTACGCCATTTAACCAGTAACAATTCGGCAAGAAGAAAAATACAAAAAAAGCAGCCAAGGAAAATTTCAGGACCCATTCCCGCAAGGCTTTGTCGTATATGTATGAGCTGTTCGTTAATATCCAATTGAGCAGGTACAATTTTTTAGGCAAAAGTACATAAAGATGGTAGTGATTCTAGGATGTGAAGGGGAATATATCACAAGATACATTCAATTTCAACTGAATTTTATCAACTACAAGCTCCAAAATCGAACTCGTTAAAATTAAACAATTGTTATTATGAAATATTTACAAGGAATTTTATGCCTTTCCATACTGATTTTGGGAGGTGAGGCACTGGCCCAGGATTCAACAGGACTATCCGGGACGCCTTATAAAGAGCAAATCACCAGTGGAGGAAAGTCTCCTTATTTGTTTCAGGATTGGTATTCCGGTTCTATCCGAATGAACGATGACAAATTTTACGACGGTGTACAGGTTAGATACGACTATGCGAAAGATGAAATTGAGTATAAAAAAGATTCCAGTCTGTTCCGTATTTCGCAGGGAGTGAAAGAATTTACGATTCCCACAGGAACCGATCTGTATATTTTCAGAAGCGGTTTTCCTGCGTTATCAGGTCAAACTGCTAAAACTTTTTACAGAGTTTTATATGACGGAGAAACCAAACTGCTTAAACGTTATCAGAGCCCGATCCTGGTAGAAAAAGCAAGTGCCACAAGAACTATGGAGCCTGATGCAAAACTTTATATTGTGAAGGGGGACAAATTGTTTTCTGTCAATCTAAAAGATAGAAATAGCTTCTTAAAACTTCTTTCGGAAGAAAAGAACAAAATGCAGTATGTGATCAAAGAAGAGCAGCTGGAGTTCGACGGAGACGATGACTTGGGTAAGCTTCTTGAAGAATACGACTCTTACAAAGCGGGAAGGGGAGGAAATTAGGTCAGGAAGACTTGCTACAACATTTGCCAAGTTTTGTAGCAAGTCTATTCCCGGTCAGTCGACAATCCAGCGATTTAGATTGTTATACTTCGCTTCCAAAACAATTTTAAAAAAGCCGGAGGGATATTTAGAAATATCGACTTCGGCCTTTTCATTGCCAATGGCCACTTCATCCATAAGGTGATAAATATCTCGGGAACCAGTCTTGAAATTATTGGTCGTTGTCAACCATATTTTTACAGAGCCTTCCTTATCCAGCGATTTCCATGTCACTTTTATTTTCCCTGATTCTTTTGAAACAACCGGATTGGAAATTGATATTTTCCCGATAAATGATACACCGTCCATTTCAAAAGATTGCTCTTTAGGAATACTGATGTCCATGTGCCGGGCAATTACAGGCATAATGTCTACAATTCCGGGATTTGCTTTAAAATTTGGATTCAGATCTTTTGCATTGGTCACAATCCAGGTTCCTCTTTCTCTGTCAGACTGTCCGCCATGTCCTTTACCGGTTTTTGCGTCGCGCCCGTGATCTGTTGTCACTACAATTAGCCAGTCTTCATTAAAGTTTTTTTCACGGTATTGAATTGCTTTCCATAAACGCCCCATTTGACCATCCATCATTTGTATGGACTTGTGAAATTGTTCACTGTCACCAAATTTATGCCCCATGTCATCGGTATATTCCAGATAAACCCAGGATAAGTCAGGGCTATTTGATTGAATATAAGAAGCGGCTTCATCGACTACTTTTTCGTCGATATGATGAATATATAATGATTGTTTGTCATGAGGAAAATGAAAAGTATCCAGTTCAAATCCGTCAAATGGATAATTAATTCTCAGCTTGTTGGTTTGCTCCAAACCTTCTCCAACCAGTTTGGTACGGTTGTCGAGCCATGTGGAAAATACTGCGCTTCTTTTTTGTGGATATTGATCTTTTAAAAAGCGAAAAATGGTCCAGTATTGATAGTTCGGATCTTTTATATCGTTGTCCCAAACATTGTGTTTATTTACCCATGTTCCCGTAAGCAGGCTGTTATACCCCACTGCCGAAATGGTTGGAGTTTCGGAGTAAGTGCCCTTTTCTCCTCCTACATGGGCACGCGTGTAACCGCCGACTTTTGCAATTGCATCTAAATGTGGCGTGGCAATCTTTTCTTTTGTGTCGCTGGAAATTCCGTCGACGATGACAAAGAGCGTTTTTTTGAGTTTTACCTGTGCGAAACTTGTTGCTGCGGGAACCAGGGATAAACTTAAAATTGATATCCAGAAATAATTTCTGTTCATGCTTAAAGATTTAATAATTAGAGATTTGACAGCCGAACGAAGCAATTAATATTTGTGCGAATAATATGTGTTGATTACGGTTCCGTCAGAATATAATTTCAGGATCGCATATCCGGGTGGCGTTTCCAGGTAATAGCCAGGTGCCGCGGATTCTGCATCACCGTTCCCCCACCAAAAACCACTCATAGCACCATTGCAACAATATTGAACGCCATTGTAAATATTGCTGTCGAGCAAATGCTGGTGGCCGCTAAGACAAATTTTTACTTTGTCTTTGTGCTGGTAGAACAAGGATTTTAACTTTTGAAAATCCGAATGTTCACCACCGACAAGTATTGGCGTAGCGCCAAATATTGGATAATGTGACATGATTACGACGGGGGTATTTGCAGGTAATGTCTCAAGATCATTTTTCACCCAGTTGAATTGCGTTTCGTCCAAAGATATTTTAGGGTTGTTTCCATCAAGAATCACAAAATGCCATCCTTTTTTGGTAAAACTATAATATCTACCAGGTGTTTTAAGTCTTTTAACCACATAATCTTTTCCATACATTTCGTCTTTTTCTGATGGAGCTGCCCACCATGGATCGTGGTTGCCAATGCAGCTATGCACTTCGTAGGATTGTAATGAAATCATGCAATCGTCCCAAACTTTCCAATACTCAAGCATCAGCTCCCGTGAAACATCTTTATAATCAGCCGCATGGATTGAATCTCCTCCATTTAGAAAGAAATCTACTTTGTGATTTTTTACTTCTTCAAGGCACTTTTTAAAACGTTCTGGTGCATTCTCGGCATCACGAATGTGCACATCCGTGATGTGTGCGACAGTAAGTATAGGTTTCTTTTCAAAGATTTGCTCCGAGTGAACCATAGGAGCAACCGCAGCCGCTCCTGTTAATAGTCCCGTTTTTTTAATCCAGTTTCTCCTGTTCATATCTTTTATTAGGCAATCAAATGTTACCAGCCAAATACTTGTTTTAACTGCGGGTTAAGAAGAATCTGCTGCTGAGGAACAGGACGATAATAATACTTTGGTTCTTCAAATTTACGGGCCGATGTTTCCGTAACCAAAGCACCACCTGACAGACCATTTTTCAAATATACGGTCACATCTTCTCCAAAGGATCCGGTTTTGTAATAAATCAGCAGCACACCTAGAGAGTTTTTTAGTTTTTGAGCATCGGCTGGAATGGAAGTGCTTTTATCAATCAGGATAATATCTTCAATACCATCGCCGGTCATATCATATTTTCCAAGTCCAGGAAAATACATTCCTTCCGGTATATTGGTTAAAAGTTTTCCTGCCTGCCATCTCATGATATCATCGTAGCGGGAGTTCTCAAAAGCCAGTTCTACACGGCGTTCTCTTCTGATTTCTAAAACGATACCTTTGTTTGTTCCTGACAAGTTAGGGTATTTTTGAGACATAAAAACATCGGGAGCGGCGTTTGCCTGAGCAAGATCAAGATCTGGCATTCCTACTCTTTTTCGTAACAAATTAACAGACTGATCAAGATGTGCCTGTGTAAGTGTTCCCAGTTCAGCAAGTGCTTCCGCATAAATAAGTAACGCTTCGGCATATCGGTATACAGGAAAATCGACCCCGTTAATAATTGTTGCATCTGTACTGTTCACATATCCTTTTAACTGATGATAGCCGGTAAAGTTTTTATTTAATCGCTGAATATAAGGCAAAACATCAGGCTGCCGTATCCATCCCGGATATACGATTGTTTGGGAAAGACGCGGATCACGGTTTTCAAACTCTTTCACAAAACCCAATTGCTGATAGCCCGTTAAATCCGTAAAACGGCTGCCGTCTTTCATTAGGTATGTCTGAATAAGATCACGTGCCGGTGATTGTTCGTATTCACCAAATACTCCTGTATTTACATTTTGATTTCTACCTTTGGTCTGATCAAATATGTTGGCTAAAATTACTTCGGTATTGGATAATAAGTCCTGGCTGGAAAAAAGCGTTGCATAATCCTGGGTCGGTTTTCCGGTATTGTAAACGGAAAACTTACCTGAGGATCTGATTTCTCCGGCAACTGTCGCGGCTTTTTCCAGGAATTTATTTGCCGTGCTTTGTAAATTAAGTTCCGAGTGATATTTGCGGTAAGTACCTTCATACAAAGCGATTCTGGCATAAAGCATTTTAGCAGCCCATTTTCCCGGCGTTCCGCTCGGTACTTTTTCTCGGATGTTATTAGAAGCAAATTCCAGATCAGCCATAATGCTGTCGACCACCATTGCGCGGGTATCCTGTGTTTTGTAAAGATCTTTATCCTCAGGATTCAAGGCATTGGAAAACCAGGGAACATCCGAAAATCTTTTCACTTTCGTCATGTAGAATTCGGCGCGATAATATTTGGCAATACCGACATAATGATTTTTAACCTCATTAGAAACGCCTGCTTTCTGATAATTGCCTAAAAAGTAATTGATATTTCTTAGTCTTGACCAGTCCCAGCCAGTAGTTATGTTTTGTGATGTTGGCGTTCCGGTCATCACCGTTTTCATCTCCACAGCGCCGGTTGTTGCTGCATTATCCGTATTCTGTTCATTCTGATACGAATTTCGGTCGGTAAGTGAAAGAAGCCCATTGATGTATAAGGCCAGATCTTCCTCGGTGTTAAAAAAAGCTTCCGGAGAAATAGATGTTTGCGGATAGCGATTTAAGAAATCTTCATTGCACCCGCCAAGTAATAACAGAAAGCATGCAGCAATGATATAAGAATATTTTTTCATGATGGTTCAGATTTGGAATTACAATTAAAATTCAAGATTAAGCCCAACAGACATTTTTCTTTGGAAGGGATATGCCCAGGCGCTTGGTCCATAGTTGATGGCTTCGGGATCTATAAATTTTTTAATTTTTGAGAACTCATAGATATTTTCAGCTGACACAAATATTCTGAAACGCTGAATATTAACCCGTCTCATAATTGACGCAGGAAGAGAATATCCGAATGTCAAGTTCTTAACTCGAAGGTAAGCTCCGCTAAGAAGATATTTAGTTTGTGGAATATCTAGGCCGCTGCCATAATTGTTATCCGCCAGCCAGGATTGCATGACAGGATATTGTGGATTTAAATTAGCGTCTGCAAGGCCGGCAGCAATGTAAGAAGCCGAGTGTTTGGCTCTGTCCTGTTCTGAGTCGGCGGTTGCCCGGTAGTAATCCAAATGCCACGGATACACATTTCCGTAAGGTTGCTGATATGGCCCCCAGAATAAGTATTGATGCGGATAATAGTCAGATTTAAGTACTCCCTGCAAAAATACGGATAGGTCGAATCCATTCCAGTCGGCACTAAGATTTGCGCCAATTAAGTATCTCTGCGAACTGTTTCCGATAATTTTCAGGTCTTTGGGATCTTTCGCTGACAAACCGGTTTCTATCTTTCCGTCACCATTCAAATCTTTGTATTTAGGCCATCCGGGAATAATATCCAATGCTCCCCAGGGTATTATCGCGGTTTGGTCTAGTTCCGCAATTTCTTTTTCATCCTTAAAAAATCCGTCACTTTCCAATCCCCAAATTTCGCCCAGATACTGTCCTACACGATAAGTGGAAAATAACTGCTGTTCATTTTTAAATTTCGTTATTTTGGATCGCGAATCGGATAAGATTAATTTGGCTTCAAAGGACAATGGCTTGGCCGCCACTACGTACGAATCGCGATACGTTACTGCCATTTCCCACCCTTTTGTTCTCAAATCGGCTGAGTTCTGGCGGGGAACTGATGTTCCTAAAACACCAGGAAGTTCTTGCCCTGCTGTGAGCATTCCGGTGGTATTTCTGATGAAATAGTCGTAAGTAAGAAGGATTTTATTTTTCAAAATTCCTATATCCGTTCCGACGTTGGTGGTAGATACCCGTTCCCATGTATAATTGTTTGGGTCAATGTTTAAAGAAGGCGAACTGGTGATGACCATGCGTTGCGCACCATCGATGATATAATTGGAAAGGCCGGTAGGCAAAGTTTGCAAATAGCTGTAATTTCCAACATTCTGGTTACCCAAGTCCCCATACGAACCTCTGAATTTAAGTGTTGACACAGTTGGTTTTAGGAACTCCAGAAATTTCTCTGAACTGGCTATCCATGCTCCGGAAACGGAAGGGAAAAATCCCTGGCGTCTTAGTTGTGGAAAACGGGAAGATCCATCTACACGTCCATTGACTTCTAAAATATAACGGTCATTGAGCGTGTAATTGAAACGGCCAAAGTAACTTCTTGTCGCAAAGGAATTATACCCTGCGGTAATGATCGCCTGGCCGGTTGTTAGGCCGATATAAGGAAGAGAAGAAGATATCAAAACATCTCTTTGTGCTCTTACGGTGCCATACTCGTAACTTTCCTGATTATAGCCCCCTAAAATGCTAATTGCATGGACGCCAAAATCTTTGCGGTAATTGGCATATAAATTAATAGCATTGTTTTTAATATTTCCATTGGTTTCACCAACATAGCCGTTCCCGCCTTCCTGACGAATATCTCCAGGTCCATAACCGATGTTGTACTTACGGGAATCGTTATTGTATTTCCACATTTCCTTTTTAAAACTAACATCTGCATTGGCTTGCAAATCACCGTTGAAGAAGGTAGCTGCTGCGCTGGTAATATTTTGAAAACCAAACATATTTTCCTGATTTTTACCACCATCAACCAATCTAGCTGCAAGTTTTCCCGCGGCTGTATTTGCCCAGGTGCCGTCTGGGTTTTTCGCTACATCTATTGGTCTAAGCGTATACAAGTCAGTTACGTTGGCAAGCGGCAGTTCTTTTTTTGTCTGATAAATTGACAGGTTATTATCTATTTTCAACCACTTTGTTGGAGAAAAATTAATACGCGCTTTTAATCCATATCGGTCCCAGTAATCCGCCGCCAGCTTATTCAGGCCGTTTTCTTTGGTGTAATCCGCCGATAAATAATAGCCAACTGGCATGTCATTGACCTTCGCGCCTCCATTGAATGAAAGACTATGTTTCTGAGAAAATCCTGATTTGTTAAAAAAGTAATTATACCAGTCAGAATTGCCCATATACTCCCATTTTGTGGGATCCAAAGGGTTAAGTCGGGTATCTGGAAGCGACGGGTCATCAGAACGTTGCTTTGCCCAAGCATAATGATCATCAGAAAAATTCACATAATCCCAGGGAGTATTATCGGTGGAAGTTTCCAATACACGCGAGAAAATGTATGGATCTGTTACCGGCTTAGGCAATACTGAGGGGCGTCCCCAGGAAAAATAGGTATTGTAACTGATTGACTGTCTTCCTTCTCCTCCTTTCTTAGTGGTGATTAAAATAACCCCAAAAGCGGCACGTGCTCCATAAATTGCTGCGGATGCTGCATCACGAAGTACTGTAAATGAAGAAATATCCGCAGGATTCAGGCGAAGCATATCATATGCATCTGACGCCGGAATCCCATCAATAACAATTAATGGAGAGCCTCCATTAATGGATGTATAACCACGCACATTAATAACAGGGATAGCCCCTGGCTGTCCGCCATTGAAATTAATATTCAGTCCCGGGCTTAAACCTTGTAAACCCTGCATTACGTTTGCAATAGGCCTGGCTTCCAGTTGTTTGCCGGAAATTTGGTCTACGGCACCAGCAATATTGATTTTTTTCTGGGTTCCAAATCCTACAACAATGGTTTCATCCAAATTGTTGGCATCTTCTTCAAGGCTTACTTTTAAATCGATTTCTCCATTTACGAGGATATCGGCTCTTTTATAACCGATGTATGAAAAAATTAATGTCGCATTGGGGGCAACGTTACTAATCTCAAAATTTCCATTGCCGTCGGTGTTTGCGCCGCGCTGGGTTCCTTTAATTAAAATGCTTACTCCTGGTAAGCTTTCCTTATTTTTTTGATCAATTACTGTTCCTTTTACAGTAATATTTTGACCCAAGACTTGGGCAATCCCAGTGAAAAGTAAGCCGCAGGCGAGAAGCAGGGCTTGACGCCAGATCTTTTGCGGAAAATTTAGTTGTAATTTTTGTAACATATGGTAGTAGGTTAAGGTGATACGCAGTGTTTTCCAAAGGAAAGTTCAAATTTCCTTTATTTTAAACCGTTGTACGTTAAGGAATTGTTATGGAATTGTAAACATATATTAATTGAACGTTCATTCAAAGTATAGTTTATGAATATTTTCTTTTTTTATTGAAAAATATAATACCTTGCCGGAAATATTTATATTAATAAGCAATGGGAAGGAAGAGTCTTAAAGACGCCAGACAAAAAGAAATTATCATAGCATTTTATAAGCTTGCCAAAAAAGAAGGATTGGAGAATACCTCTATTGCCAAAATCGCCAAGGTTATGGATATTAATCCAAGCCTGATCATCCATTATTTCAAAACCCGGGAAGATCTTACTTATGGCTTAATAGACTATATTTTAGATAAATATCAACTGATCTATAAGGTAAATCCTCAAAAAAGTGTTAATTCGAAAGCAGCCTTAATGGAAATTATTGATAATATTTTTTCTAAAAAGTGGAATACGCTTTTTGATGACGGCCTGTTTTACAGCTGTTATTCTTTGACTTTCAGGGAGAAAAATGTTAGAGATATGTATAAAAAAATACTGGATTCTCTGCGACAGAATCTGACAGATTATATCGGAAAGTGTAAATTGGAAGGGCTTTTGGATGTAGATGATCCTAAATCTACGTCAGATGATATATTCGTATTAGTCGACGGGGCATATTTTTACTTAAGTCTGGTAACAGACAAAGCGGAGTACAAAGAGAAGATTATGAAATATAAGCAGCAAGCCATAGGAATGCTAAATTTGACAGAAACCTCAGCTCTGTTGCCTGGCTGATGTGAAAAAAAATCTTTTGGTGATTGCAAAAATTCCAATGAAAAACCAAATAATATTTACAACCAGGTTGGGCCTGTCGTTATGAAAATAGGAGTTGATAATTAGTCCGATAGCGCCAAGCATATTTAAAAAGTGAAAAACGTAACCATTGGATTTTAAAACTCCGACGCTAAGTAATAAATAGGCAAAGACATAAAAAATTACCCCAAACCAGCCGATTATCTCAATTATTAAATCCTTATCCATGGGTTAACAGCAACGATCATTTTGTGAAGTTACTATTAAAGGATTTATAGTTGGCTAATAAATGACCTGTGAAATATCTTACCCGTGTGAAATAAAAATAGCAACCTCGTTTTGCACGGGCTGCTATTTTTATTTTTTTTATTAGTACAAAAGCTTATTCGGCAAGAAGTGCGTCACGTTTTGCAACAAAGGTCGCTTTGGTTTTTTCAAATTTAACTTTTTCGGCAGCAGAGGCATTTTTGATTTTCTCATCAAGACGCTCAATTTCCTTTGTAAAAGCATCGTATTGGGTACGGGCAGAAGCGCTAAGCTTGCTTACTTTGCTGTCAACGGTTCCAACTGCGTCTCCAACAGCCTCTTTTGTGTCGGATGCTGCTTCTTTGGTTGCGTCTTTTACATCCGTTGCAACATCTTCTGCTCCTTCTTTTACGTCAGTTGCAGCCTCTTTTGCATCATCAGATACCGCTTCGGTAGCCTCTTTGGATTCTTCCTTTGCTTTTTTAGAACAAGAGGAAAAAGTAATGGCACTGATCAGCAATGCGAATGCAACATTTAAAATAGTCTTTTTCATTTTGTGCGAAGTTTGTTTTTTTTCAAAAGTAAAATAAATGTGCCTGTGAACCAGAACACTTTTATAGGACGAAAAAATAAAGCCAGGTAACGGGAACTCTTAAAATATCTGCTCGTGTAATAGTCTATTCCGAAGGCGTTTCTTTTTTCTTCTTACCAAAAGCATATACCAATCCAAAATGACTTTTTAGCACCCCGCTTGAAAAATCATCCTTAACATAGGGGTTAAGTTCGAGAGCAAGCTGAATACGCCGGTTTTGCGGTAAAGGTGAAATTCGGACGCCAAGGTTAATGGAATAACCGTCGATGGTTATCAGGTCGGCATCGGCATCGGCAATGCGATAAAGAGGATTTAGCCTCAAACCTCCGCCAATATACCATTGTAATATTTCTCCTCTTTTGAGGTTGATCATGGGCAGGATATCAAAACTCAGGCTGCTGAACAGGGAGTTGGTTTGAACTCGGGTATCCAGCCAGACTGCCTTTTTTGTATTTGTGCTTACAGTAAGCAGGCTGCTCCATGGATAATAACCAACAGAAGCCTGGGCAACAAGCTTTTGTCCAAAGCAAAACGTCAGTATGGTAATCAGGAAAATTATTTTTTTCATTCTGAATGATAAAGTCAAAGAGAGCCCATGCATGCTGCTGATCATTAACGGCGCAGTGCTTTGCCCAGCTTGCCGGCGGCTTGCATGGTATTCATTTTCTTCATCATTTTTCGCATTTCGTCGAATTGTTTTATCAGGTTATTGACCTGAAGAATGGACGTCCCACTACCGTTCGCAATCCTTTTTTTACGGCTTCCATCGATCATATCAGGATTTTCACGCTCCTTTTTTGTCATCGACTGAATTATTGCTTCGATCGGTTTGAATGATTCGTTATCAATGTCCAGATCTTTCATGGCACTACCCATTCCGGGGATCATCCCGATGAGGTCTTTGACGTTACCCATCTTTTTGATCTGCTGCAATTGTCCCAGGAAATCGTCAAAATCGAATTTGTTCTGACGCATTTTTGCGTTGATACGCTTTGCGTCATCTTCGTCAAAAGCCTGCTGTGCACGTTCTACCAAAGAGATAACGTCTCCCATTCCCAGAATACGGCTAGCCATACGATCCGGGTAGAAGGAATCCAGTGCTTCCATTTTTTCGCCGGTACTGATGTACTTGATGGGCTTATCAACAATCTGACGAATGGAAAGAGCCGCACCGCCGCGCGCATCACCATCTAATTTTGTGAGCACAACGCCGTCGAAATTAAGACGCTCATTGAAGGTTTTTGCCGTATTAACCGCATCCTGTCCAGTCATGGAATCGACCACGAAAAGGATTTCGGATGGATTTACAGCAGTTTTAATATCCTGTACTTCCTGCATCATCACCTCATCCACAGCAAGGCGTCCGGCTGTATCGATGATGACAATCTTTTTGCCAATTTTCCTGGCATGCGAGATCGCATTTTTTGCAATTTCAACAGGATTTTTATTGTCTGGCTCAGAGTATACTTCCACGCCAACTTGCTCAGCAAGTACTTTAAGCTGGTCAATCGCAGCAGGACGGTACACATCGCAAGCGGTCAAAAGAACTTGTCTTCCTTGTTTTTTGAGTAAATATGCCAGCTTTCCGGTAAAGGTTGTTTTCCCGGAACCCTGCAAACCCGCAATCAGAATTACAGCAGGATCACCTTTTATGTTGATTCCTTCTGCCTGGCCGCCCATCAGTTCAGTCAATTCTTCCTGAACAATTTTGACGAACATCTGACCCGGCTCGACCGAGATCAATATTTTGCGGTCAAGTGCCTTTTCCCTGATCCGGTCAGTAATTTCTTTGGCAACTTTAAAGTTCACATCCGCATCCACCAAAGCTTTACGAACTTCTTTGGTCGTAGCGGCAACATTTATATCTGAAATTCTATCCTTTCCCTTTAATGTGCGAAAGGCATTATTAAGCTTATCCTGTAAGTTTTCAAACATGGAATGGTATGTATGATTCTGAACCCTAATTGAAATAATTCACAAAGGTATAAATAAAATGAGGAGTACGGGAAAGATGCCTCCCGTACTCCTGCAATTATTCGAGATAATAATCAAAATGACCGTTAATTATTGTTTCAATGCGACATTTACAAGTGCGGGCTGTGGTGCCCCGATGTTGTCAATTGCGTATTGTTTGCTGATTCCTTCATTCACGTAATAATAAGTGTCCCAGAAAGTTGAACTAGGCGTCCAAACCCTTACATCAAAGAAAATGGCATTTTCAGTGAGTTTTGTAACCAGAATATCATGCTCTACATCTTTTAAGGCAGTAGGACAGGCATTAATAACTTTTTTGATAGAGGCACGGATCGCGTCGACTCCATTCTGACTTCCGGCTGCAAATACCATGTCAACCCTGATTTTTCCTTTTCCTGAAATATTGGTTATTGGTGCCGTGGAAAGCGGGCCATTGGGAAGGATAACGGTTTTATTATCAACCGTAACCAGTATGGTATTAAAAATCTGAACGCCTTCCACTACTCCTGTAAATCCCTGCGCGTTAATGAGATCACCAACACGATAGGGTTTAAAAATCAGGATCAGTACACCACCGGCAAAGTTGGCAAGGCTTCCCTGTAACGCAAGACCAACGGCCAGGCCGGCGGCTCCAAGCACTGCAACGAAAGAAGAAGTTTCAATTCCAATAATTCCTGCAATACTCAGGAGAAGCATCACATTCAGTAAAACCGTGATAAGCGAGGTCAGAAAGGGTTGAACGTCACGGTCCACATGTCTTCTGTTCATAAGATTGGAAAGAAGCCCGGTGATTTTACCAATCACAATTCTACCAACAATAAAGGCTAAAACAGCCAGAAGGATTTTGCCGCCGTACTGCGTAACCGCAGCGATCAGCTGCGCTTTGTAAATTTCGAAATCCATAATGTGAGGATATTTTGAAGGATAGTTTTGTTCTTTAGACCTGCCAATAATCACAAGGTCACTTGAATGTGCAAAATCAATTTTTATCCCCAGAAAATCAAGATTTTACGCTCGAAATGATACGGTTTGGTTGTAGATTTTTAACTACATTATCAATAAAAAAGAGGATAAAAAAGAAGCAGTCTGCTGTCCTTTTATCCTCTTCGGTAAAGAATCTTAATTGTATTACCTGCTGAATTTCGCAGCTACCCAGCGAAACATTTTTTTCTCTTTTTCCCAAAAGAAAGAAAATTGCCCCAGTAAAAATCCGTACATCAGTAACAGACTTTGGTAAGTTGGAAATATAAAAAGAATATAAGTGATCGTTTTTAGCCACATCGGCGTGGTGTCGTCATACCCCAAAAGATAGAACAACCCTTTTCTTAGCCAAACAACAGTAGATCCTGACAAACTGAAAACAGCCAGTACCAATAAAACCTGCCTGGTCGTTTCCAATCCCCACTTTGCCTGCATTTTACCTAACCAAGGCTGTGCATTTTTTTCTCCGCTTTGCATACGCTCTAATTTGCAGCTTTTTAAATTTTTCACAAAGAAACAACGCAGATCGCAATTTTCCTTGATTTTAATGAATGTTTAATAGTGATTTTAGTCAGGGTAAATCACAAAACTTTCGTATCGTAAGTACTCAATTCGACTCTATTATTCTTCCAGCAAGACTTTTATATCTTCCATCAGCTGCTTTGTACCTTTATCCGTTGTGCCATCATACATTCCGCGAATGTGTTTGTCTTTGTCGACCAGTACAAAATGTCCGCTGTGAATAAAACCTCCTTGGGCAGTCGAATCTTCTCCGGTCCTGACCAGGTAATGTTTTTGCCCGATCTCGTAGATTTTTTCACGATCGCCGGTGACAAACTGCCACATGCTTCCGCTGACACCCATATCTTTTGCGTACTGATTTAAAACAGCCACCGAATCATGTTCAGGATCTATGGAATGAGACAGAATTCCGACTTGCGGGTTGTCTTTATACTCAGCGTAAACCAGAAGCATATTCTTTTTCATCACCGGACAAATCGTCGGGCAGGTTGTGAAAAAGAAGTCGGCTACATATATTTTTCCATCAAAAGATTTTTCAGTAACCGTGTCGCCGTTTTGATTCTGAAATGAAAATGCAGGAATTGCCGGATAAACTGTTTCTTCGACCTCTTTGCCGTTGACGACTTTTTTAATCAAATCAGGCTCTCCAATCAACGGAAGTTTCTTCTTTTGACAACTGGCCAAGAAAATTGCCGAAAGCATTGCAGTACAACACAATAAGTTTTTCATAACAATTATTTATTTTGGATAAAAACCTCTGCATCTGCAATACTTTTTTGCATGGAATTTTTGACAGAAATTATTTTTTGTTTTTGGTCAGCCACATATACAGCTGCCTTTTCCTCGTCCAGTTCTGCAAGTGAATCCGCCTTGTATTGATGCATCCAGTTCATCATTTCTTCGTCCGCTTTTTTCAATTGCGCGTTGAGCTGAACTGCATTTTCTTTGCGATTTATTAAAGAAGGGCTGGATTTTATGGCGATCAGACTGTCGGTTTTACCGATTTCAACGGCAATCTTTTTTCTTAAATCCATCAGTTCATCCATTGAAAGCATCAGACTGTCGTGAATAGCCATTAAATCTTTCGTACGGTCATCCGTATGGCCATGTTCCGGCGAATGAGCAGAATGACCTTCCATTTCTTTTGACTCTTCTTTTTTTGTACAAGCCGCCATTGAAAGTAATGCCAGCAAGGTTAATATTTGAATTTTCATGATTTCTTTATAGTAACATTTTAAGGTGATTGGAAGGAAGGATTTGTAATGAAGCTTTGATCCGACAAAGTATTTAAAAATGAAATAATAGCCGTTTTTTCGTCCTCACTTAATTTAAATCCTCCGGCTGGTAAAAGCAAATCCAGTGTTTCTGAATTTTTTATTCCTTCTGAATAATGATCTATCACTTCTTTCAAAGTAGCAAACCGGCCATCGTGCATATATGGAGCAGTAAGCGAGATATTTCGCAAGGTAGGCGTTTTGAATTTCCCCAGATCCGTCAAGTCATAACTTATTCTGTAACGTCCGAAGTACAAACCCTCGTGGTCCGGATTCGTGAATGCGGCATCAATTCCATTGTTGTGGTAGCCATTGTCCGTAAACAATTCTCCTGAATGGCAACCCTGGCATTTCTCTTTCACCAACGCCATTCCCCTTAATTCAAGAGCGCTCAAAATTCCAGGATCGCCCAATTTATACCTGTCATATTCAGAATCTGCGGAAATAAGCGTCCGCTGAAACTGAGCCAGTGCTTTAACCACATTTTGGGAAGTAATTTCACCTCCAAAAGCCGCGCGGAAATCAGCCGGATAATCCGGTGTTGCATGGAGCTCCTCTACAAGTTCATACAAATTCTGGTTCATTTCATCGTGCGCAGTAAGTGGACCAAAAGCCTGGGATTCAAGATTTGTAGAGCCTCCATCCCAGAATAAACCATTGTTTGCCCAGGCCAGATTAATGAGTGAAGGGGTATGCCGGAGCAATGAGGTAGCCGGGACGCCGGTGTTGCTAAGCGCCATTCCATCCGTAAAAGCCATACTTTGATTGTGACAGGTCGCACATGAAATTTTGTTGTTGCCGGAAAGTCTCACATCATAAAACAGTCTTCTAGCCAATTCAATACCTTTTTTCGTTATGGGGTTTTCGGTATCAAATGCGGGCTGCGGGAAATGTGCAGGGACAGGGAGGGAGTAAATCTCCGGATCCGGGGAACTATTCTTTTCCCTGCATGCTGACAATAGCCAGCATACAGTAAAAAGAATAGCACATGTTTTGATGCAAAACATCATCGTTATTGTATTGCTGATCCGAATGATATGGATTTTGTGGCATAATTGTGGGCTACCGTCGACATCAATGGAGCCGTTGCTGCGTTGATGGTCGGGTTTGTCATCAGATCCAGGCCGTCGAAAATTTTGGTGACGTCTACATTTAGTAAAACTCCTTTTGTCTTGGAAAAATTAACAGGAGATGCCATATCGATCGTCAGCGTTTTGTAATTTACATTAAGGCCGGTTTCAATCTTGAAAACTTTTGACCCCGTTCCTTCTTTTACCGTTCCTGCCAGAGCAGAAAAAATGTAGCTGGAATGCCACATCCAGGCGATATTGCTCATCCCGTTTGCAATGGAAAGCTCGCCGCCCTGCAAACTGAGGTTGTCATTATGTCTGGCGTCAATACCGATAGAAAACTTAATGCTTTTGTAATCTCCTTCGGGAATGTCTGTCAGCGTGATGGATTCGCGTTTATTGGCAGGATAAATCATTGCTCCGGGATTTACGGTACCCGTAAGATCCAGATCGCCTACTTCTTCCATCAGATAATATGAATTGGGCACAACGTATTCAACTCCCTGAGCATTCACGAAAATGATATTGCTGACCCAGTAACGAAGTTTGTTGAAATTATAAGTTCGCGTTCCGACCACAAAATCTTTATTCAGGGCAAAGTCGGCGTTTCCTGCTTTGGCATCGAATGTCAGAACAGTTTCTGTGTTTTGAGGAACGACTGAATCATTGGAGTCAGAGCATGACGAAAAAATAATGGCCGTAAAGAGAAGAATTAGAATATTTTTCATGAGGAAATTAATCTTGATATATCAGTTTTTAAAATAAGATGCAGGCAAAAAGATACAGTCCGATGCGGTACAACGGATTATGAAAACGCTGCCATGGACAGCGCCTTTTTAGTAACCAGTAATTAGCCTTTGTATTTTTTTAGAATTGAATTAGCATGACCCCGATTTCGGTGGGCGAAGAATGCCTGGCAATGCCGAAGTGTAGACGGAATGGACATAGTTGAAATCAACCTTCGTTTTCTCAACAAAATGTAAAACCCTGAACGTAAAGTTTACTTTGTTGAGGAAAAATAGATGTGCAAGCGGCATGTTGGAAACCTGCTCGGTCGTTTCTTTATCTTTCTTGTCCTGCTGTTGTTTTAGTTTTTTTGCGAGATAGCATTTTCCGTTACAATTAAGCTTTGGGCGATCACGATTTTCGCATAAAACCTTGGCGATGTAAGTCCTGTTCACATGAAAATATGCGACCGTTCCCCACGGACTAAGTGTGGGTAGCATCACCGCAAACAGCAGAATGAATGCCATGAAAGAGCGCATTGACTATTTTTTTTCTGAGAAAGAAATTTTTCTAGTTTTAGAATAAAAATCCCAGCTGGATCAATACTCTTTCTTTTGCGATAACGTGTCCGGAATTGCTTTTTTGAGCCAACGGTTTTTGTCCGTTAACACCCAGTGTCCAACGGTTGGAAAACAGTGTAATGCCAGCGGAACCATTCAGAATCTTACCTCCGGTTTCTTCCAGAATTATTCCTTTACGCGTTCCATGAAGCGAATTTTCCCCATAAATACCTAAGCTGGGAGTTAACGTGATATTGCCGACTTTGAAGGATCTGTAAAGATCAATGGTACCAAACATCTGATTTCCAAACCGGTAATCCTGAGAGTTGGTGGTGTTAAACTTTCCCGAGACATTGGTGGCTAATCCCCATTGGTCTTTATTAACGGTGTAAAATGCGTTCAAAATAAAATCTGTACTTCCCGTCCCAAGTTGAAAATTGGCGTTGGCGACTTGCAATGTATTATTTTCATCGAATTTGAATCTTCCTGTGGGAAGCTTTATTCCACCACCGATCAGCAAAGTATGGTTAAAAGTGGAAGCTTTTTCCTTGTCCATCAACGTATTCAGAATGTTGTAATTGGCAAGAATCGTTGCGTCTCCAAAGCCGTTTTGCTTTTTCACGTCAGCAGAAGTGATCTGTTCGTCGGTCCGATAAGGCAAAAAAGCCATGACCTGAACGCGTTTGATCGGAAAAAAACGCGCGTAGGCTTCTGCAACGTTGAAATGTTCCTCTGTTCGTAATACAGGACTGTCTTTGTGGGTTAAAAAATTCAGTCTCTGGTAACGTACGCCAATCAGGGACTTATTGGACTGGGGCAAAAGTCCGAAATACGCACCGCTGTTGGCACATCCGCAGATATCACAGGCCTCAGAAGTAACAGTAAGAATTGAAAATAAAAAAAGAAATATATATCTGATTTTCATGAGTTTTAATATTAAAATGACGTTCCGATTCCCGGATCAGAAAGTTTTACATTCTGAATAAACTGGTCATCATTAAGTGTTTTTAAAAATGCAATTACAGAGGCTTTTTCCGAAGCGGACAAAATGATTCCGGTCGTCCCATCTGTATGCAGGAAAATAGGATCCAGAGTGCTTGATTTCTGTACGCTGTCAGAGTAGTGATCGAGAACCTCTTCCAGCGTATGGTAACGCCCATCATGCATATAAGGAGCCGTAAGTCCAACATTTCTCAAACTTGGCACCTTGAATTTGTACTTGTCCGCTTCCACAGCATTGACGGCAAAACGTCCTTCATCATTTATTTTGAGTGGTACCAGGCCGTTGTTTCTAAAACTCTGATCCGTAAATAATTCACCGCTATGGCAGGAGCCGCATTTGTTTTTGAAAATTGCCAAACCTGCTTTTTCCTGGGCATTGAAGGCCGTAATATCCCCTTTTACGTAATAGTCGTACTTGGAATTGGCTGAAACCATGGTCAGCATAAATTGCGACAATGCCTTCATCATACGCTCTGTATTGATTTCTTCCGTTCCAAATGCCTTTTTAAACATTTTAGGATAATCAACCGGAATCTTCGATGTTGCCAAAGGCGTGTTTTTAAGTTTCGTGATTACATTCGAAACTTTCTCGCCCATTTCCACAGGATTTTCTATTGGATTAAAAGGGACCATATCCAGGTCATGCACGCCGCCATCCCAAAAAAATGACGAATTCCAGGCCATGTTTTGTATAGCAGGGGAATTTCTGTTTCCCAGCAGATCGTCTACACCGTGACTGAGCTCGTGCCCGTGATGTGTGAATGCGGCAACTTGCTGGTGACAGGTTCCGCAGCCAATCTGGTTGGTACGAGAAAGAATGCCGTCATAAAATAAAAAACGGCCCAGTTCCACGCCTTCTTCCGTCAGCGGATTCCGTGTCATGTCGTAAACAGGATCGGGAAAATTCGCCGGCTTTGTCCATGCTATCGGAGTTGGATCTTTATCTTCCTCTACCGGATCAGGCGTTTCATTTTTTGAGCAGGAAAATGCCAGGATCGGCAACCCGAACCAAATTAAAATTCGTTTCCGAAAAAGTCTTGTTATTGTTTCCAATTTTGAATAATTACAGACTTAATGAATATGATCCACAGTGAACATATGCGCATAATTATTGGCGATTTCCTGTGATTTCAGAGGAAGCTGACTCATTACGCTGCTGTATTGTGCAATGGAAAGCTTGGTTGCCGGACCGTCGAATACTTTTAATACATCTGCAAGTAAATGAACTTCGGGGGTGTCATCCGTTGAAACGGTGGCTTTCAAATCTCCGAAACCCAATTTTACGATTTTGGTATTGTTTACAGTTTTTTCGGTATATCCGCCAAACAGGCCGATGTGATAATAAAATTTGCTGTTTGCAGAAGTTGCTTTGGTTGACGTACCTTCCAGTTTCATAAAAATATAGCCCGAATTCCAGGCCCAGTACATGCCGTCCTCCATCGAACCGCCCGGATCCAAAACGCCTTTACGTTTTTCGACAGGTGAGGTACTTCTCAGGCTGTCGACGCCAACCATAAATTCTACACCGGCATAATCTCCAACGGGGACATTTCTTAATTTTACAAACTGAGATTCTTTATTTTCTTCCATAATCAAAAAGTAACTCGAATCCTGAGGAACAGTATAGCTTGAACCATCCGCCCGAAGCAGTTTGATATTGGATATGAAGTAATTGAACTTGGTAATTACGAAATCCTCGCCTGATGCATTGGTGTTCGAAGGACCATTTAAAACGAGATTTTTAGTGCCAACTACATTGTCGAACTCGATGGTCAGGCCGCCACCCGGATTGGGTTCAGAGTCGCTGCATGAAGAAAGGGAAAATAGGGATAAGCTTACAAAGAGATATAGACAGAAATTGAATAAACGTTTCATGGGAATTGAATTTTCGGCTTTGATGAGCATAAACCTACAAAACATGAGGCTTGCCCGAATGATCAAATGCCAGTCCGGAATAATATATTTTGAATAGTAATAGCCTAAGCTACAAATAATTAGCCGTGTTAGGAGAGAGGCGGATGGAAAATTTCCTGAATGTGGTTGAAAGATCTGAAAGTGGTATGGTAATTGAACTTAACCGGTTCCAATGTAAGATATACGTATTCAGACTTATTGAAATCAGCATGGTAAAGTGCTGATAAATCGGTTGCGGACGAAAACAATTTGGTGAGATAATCACTTTCTGCTTGTTTTTCTTCCTGTTTTTTAGCTTCTGCTAACCTTTTGGCGAGATAACATTTACCGTTACAATTCAGCATAGGCCGATTGCGGTTTTCACAGAGATTGGAAATAATGTAATCCCGGCGAATCTCAAAGTCCAGATACAACAATGGTATCACCCATACCTTTACAAGCATGAGGCCTAGCAGACCGAGTGATATAAATTGTTTTGCAGAACTTCTCACAATATCAGTAACGATTTGGATACGGATTAACGTATTTCGGGCCAAAGGTATAAATGGAATCAATACGACTGACCGGAATTGGAATTTTTATTGAACCTGATGGAATGATCAGGACATAACTTTGGATAAAAAAGCAATCAGAAAATCAGTTTTGCAAATTGTAATGCTGTGATTACCTCTGTGTTGAACTGTACGAACTAAGATTCCGGATGAATTTTGCTATTTTTGTTAAAACAACTTGTACAGAATGTCAGCTGTCTCGCAAACGATCTACACGGAAGATAAATATCTTCAACTGGAAGAACGCGCCGATTATAAAAGTGAATATTTCCGCGGAGAAATTTTCATGACGACAGGAGGTACCCCCAATCAGTATGCAGTAAAAGACACGAATACAATCACAAATTCGTCAGTATTGATTGAGATAGTTTCCGAAGGCTCCGGTGCTTTTGATCGTGGTGATAAGTTTCGGCTTTATCGTGACATACAAAGTTTGCAGGAATATGTGTTGGTGAATTCTATAAATGTGGGCGTTGAAATTTACCGCCGTACAGAAGACAATCATTGGCTACTGGCTGAGAATGCTTATAAACTGGCTGATTCCGTGACAATTCAGTCCATAGAAGGAACTCTGTTTTTATCAGATTTATACAACGGAACAGACAATGTATAAGAAGGATGGGTTACACGCGAAGAGTAATTTTTCTATCTTTGACCTTTAAACAATAAGCAGGAAATAACTCCGTTTATGTTCAAAGCTGTTTTTTAACCGGACTGACCTCTATCTTATTGGCTTAACTCATTCACTTTCACTTTTTAATATGATGCTTCTACAAGCACTTTCTGACTCTACTTTGGCTGCACCAATCGCTGACCAGGGACTTTCTGTTATTGACCTTCTGGGTAAAGGAGGGATTGTGATGTTCCCGCTCGGGCTGCTTTTTATAGCTACATTATTTATTATTATCGAAAGATATCTGGGAATTGGCTCTAACGGAAAGATAGATCCTCAATTTGTAGATAACGTAAAAGATTTTATTCAGCAGGGAAATCTTAAATCTGCTGAGTCATCGTGCCGTAATCAACGCAATGCTGCGGGCCGTATTTTCGAACGTGCCATTGGTCGTATAGGTTATCCGATCAAGGATATTGAGACTTCAATTGAAAATGCCAGCCAGATCGAAATTCAGCGTATGGAAGGAAATCTGGGTTATCTTGGGGTAATCGCCGGTATTGCACCGATGCTCGGTTTTGTGGGTACCATTTCTGGTATTATCCGTATTTTCTTTGATATATCCATATCCAATGACTTCAATATCAGTACCATCGCTGGTGGTATGTATGAAAAAATGATTACTTCCGGCTCAGGTCTGATCATTGGTCTGATCGCTTATGCAGGATACCATTTGCTAAACATGAAGATTGACCGCTTTGCTTTAAGATTGCAAATGGCAGCTTCGGATTTTATAGATGTACTGCAAAAACCGGTTGCATCAAGGTAATTATAATGCTGTGAATGCCAGATCGTATTCACACATTCTATCATTTTTCATTGAAAATTATATATGAAGATACGTCGAAAGAGCCGGTTTGCCCCGGAGGTATTTACGAGCTCACTCAGCGATATTATGTTTTTCCTGATGCTGTTCTTTTTGATCATTTCTACCATGTCAAATCCGAATGTGATCAAACTGATGCTGCCAAAGGCATCAGCCACGCAGCAGATGTATAAGAAACAGATCACTTTATCGGTTGATGATAAAAAGGTTTATTATATTGATAAACAGGCTATTCCTTTCGAAAGTCTGGAAGCGGAATTGCAAACGCTTTTTGCCGGGGTAGAGGAACGTACCATTATTCTGAGGGTTGATAAAAATCTGGCAGTTCAGGATCTTGTCGATGTGCTAGAACTTGGAGCAAAGCAGGATATTAAGATGGTAATGGCTACTGCGAAATAGGGGGAAGGGAAAAGGTCAGAGGAAGTAAGGATCAAAAATTGAATATATTTTTAAGCGCCTTGTGACTGATTCACAGGGCGCTTTTTATAAATTATTGTGATAAAAATTCAAAGTAAACCTCTGCGAAACTCTGCTTTAATCCGAGCGGCCGCCGCTCCTCTTGCTCTGGGTGAAATCTTTCTAGCTCTGCCCCGCGCTTTGATAAATTTTTTCTATTATTTCCTGCAAAACCGCTCCTTGCTCTCCATTGCAAATATTGCTCTCTTTGCCCAGACAAGCGTCAATAAAAGCAATGGTGTTTTGAAGCTGGATATTTGTTTGTGTCAGATGTGGAAAACGAATATCCGCCAGTTCGCTTTCCACTTCCGTGAAAATAGAAAGCGGATGTAATTTCGCACCGGCTTTGCTCCCGAAAATTTCAAGATTTACAGTCTCTTCTTCCTGAATGTTTAATGCGAACGAAGTAGACAGCATGATACTGGCATTATTTGGGAAAGACAAATTTGCAAAACAGGCGTCTTCGACTTCAAATTTCGCAGGATCCCATTGACCTTTTAATCCTTTGCCACCTGTTTTTCCAATAAAATCATAGATGTTCGCAACAATCCGATCGGGTTTTTGATAATCCAGCAAACCCAGCGCGAGATCAAGAATATGGACTCCGAGGTCAATTAATGCGCCTCCGCCTTGTATGGTTTTATTGGTAAAATTTCCCCAGCCAGGAATTCCCCTTCTTCTCAGAAAATTTGCCTTGATATGGTAAATCTCCCCAAATTGACCGCTTTCCAGATATTTTTTTAATAACAGATATTCCGGACTTTGGCGGCGTTGGAAGTTGTAAGCCAATGTCAGGTCATTCTTTTTTGCAAGATCAGCCATTTCTCTTGCTTCTTTGGCGCTCATTGCCGGCGGTTTTTCGCAAAGCACATGACATCCGTTTTCAAGCGCCTGCATTGTAAAAGGGTAATGCAGATTATTCGCGGTACAATTGATGATCAAATTCGGCTTTTGTTCCTGATTGAACATTTCTCCGGCATTATCGTAAGCCAACGGAATGTCATGTTTGTCTGCAAGGGTTCTTGCTTTGTGAATGTCGCGGCTGCAAATCGCAACGACTTCAACCTGGTCGTGCAGTGCTTTTAAGGCGGGAATGTGATTTTGATCGGCTATATGTCCGCCACCAATGATGGCTGCTTTAAAAAATGGCATTGGATTTGGAAGTTGAAAAAGACAAGTTCAGACAAAAGTTTCCAAACCTATCTTATTGCAGGTTTAAAAGCAAAAATGCCTGGCTTTTTCTGGCGCAGGCATTTGCTTTATTACTTATCAATTAAAAAAAATTATTGTTTTAAATGAGCGGGGGGTAGAAACTGTTTTAGATGGAATCGATATTAAACTTAATGTCCATTGTGTATTCACTTGTCAGCTTTTTGCCGTTTTGTATGGCAGGTTTCCAGTTTGGCATGTTGAGTATGACCCTTGTGGCTTCGTCATCAATCCCGTATCCCAATCCTTTGATTATTTTAGGTTTACGAATTTCTCCGTTTTCGTTCACGATAAACGAAATTAAAACGACGCCGCCTACACGTGCCTTTGCTGCTTCGGATGGATATTTAATATTTTGGGCCAAATATTTCATCATTTCTGGGTTTCCTCCGGGGAATTCTGCCTTTTGCTCCACAGCCACAAACGCTTGTTTTGCGGAAGATGTGCTTTTCGTATTTTCTTCGTTTGATACATTATTTCTGGACGGTGCGTAACCAATAACAACAAGCCCGGAAATGACATTTTCAACCGGTAAAAGTTTTACGCCATAATCTCCTTTCCATCTTCCAACTCTGATTTCATATGGTTTATAGCTGACATGACTTACGACGAGTGAGCTGAAAGTCGGAACATCCTTTAACTCAAATTTTCCTTCATCATCCGATACTGTGCCTTGTGTTGTTCCTTTCAGTATAATTGTTGCATTGGGAACTAAGCTTCCGTTTGTATTTTTTACAATACCTGTTACCGAAATCTTTTCGTCTGAAAATATGGGCGCTGACTTTTTAGAAGTAGAACTTGCCGGTGAGGCAATATTCTGTTTGGCATCAGAAATCTCATTTCCGTCAAAGTTTTCCTTTATAGGCATCGTAATATTTTCGGCTAACGGTATTGCTAAGTGTTTACGGGCGGCAGATAATGTCATGACAATTAAAACAATGGGGACGGTCATGAGATATTTGCCTAGCAGCCAGCGGGGTGTACGGTTTTTGTAAATCATTTTAATACGGGTTTTAAGTAAGGAACTATTAAAAAAATGATTGGTGAGCGATTTAACGGGGGAATTCAGGGCATATGAAAGTAAAAATCTGGCGTACCTGTCCCGGTTTGGTACTTCTTCGTCTGCCAGAAATTCGTGAACTTCTTGTATTGAGTGTTTATAAAACCACAAAACAGGATTGAACCAGAATATGATTTTCAGTATTTCTATCAACAGAATATCTAGACTATGCCATTGCTTGATGTGTATGTTTTCATGCCTGAGAATCGTATCCAGATTGTGTTCATAATCGTCGCGACTCACAAAAAGCCATTTGAAGAATGAGAAAGATCCTAAACCCGATGACCCGGGTTTATTTTCAGACAATAATATCAAGCTATATTCTTCAAATCTCAGGCATTCACTTTGTCTAATGACAATCGCCAGTTGGTATAAAGCCTGTAACAGTTTGGCTGTCATGAAACTTACTCCAATAAGATATAAAATCCCGATAGCTTGCCACAACGGAACCGCCGGATTGCGCATTTTAGAATTAACCAATACAACTGCCGGAGCTTTTTTTACACTATTTGTTGCGTTGTAAACTGAGACAGGAATTGGTACGGTTCTGCTGGTTTCGGGGAATTTTACAAATGGTAATGCAAATGAGAAAATCAGTGTTCCTGCGAGATAAATTCTATTCCAGTGAAAAAATGTATGCTTGCGAAACATTAGCCAAAAGCAGCCATAAAACAAGATCCAGTACAAATTGACTTCACCAAAGTAGCGCAGCGTTTCCATAAATTACCTTTTCTTTGTCGTGATGTTTATGACCCCGTTTCTACCCTTAAATCCAAAAGTACTCATTGCAGATTGCCCCTTTAGTACTTCAATGGATTCGATGTTTTTGGGATCCATTATTTTCACATCAATATCACTTTCCACGCCGTCGAGTATGATCAGAGGCTTTATAAGGGAATCCATATCCATAATACCTCGTCCTCGTATGCTTACTTTTGAGTTTTGATCCGTACTTGCGGGCACCGAAATTGTCCGTCGAACGTTCCAGTTTTCAATTCCTGCTCCCGCTGCAATATCACGTCCGTTGCTCAGGTCAGGTTTGTTCTCTATTTCAGGATAAGCAGACGGTTTGATCTTAGTAATTGTCAATTTTTGATCCGTATCAGGCTCTGTTTGTTTTATCTCAGTTTTTGGTTCGACCAACACTTTATTCAAATTATTGTCTTTTTTTCTAAGTGTGATAAAGTCAAGTTTTGCTGCTCCGGTAATTTCAATGGCGAGTGTTTCATAATTTTTGTGAGAGATAACCAACGTATTGCCAATAGCTACACCGTCCAGTTTAAATTTGCCATTATCGTCCGTTGCAGTTCCTTTTGCGATCTCTTTAACGACCACGTTTGCCGCTTTGATCAAATTCCCGTCCTCATCGCGCACAATACCTTCAATAGTCATATTTTGAGGAGCAGTGACCTTGTAGTTTTCTTTGTCAATTGCGTCCAACAACCTTTCTCTGGCGGCGGTCAACATTAGTGTAACACCTATAATGGGAACGATTGTCAGGTATTTGCCCAGCGCCCATTGAGAATTCCTATTTTTGTAAATCATTTTAATACGACTTTTGAGTAATGAAGAATTAAAAAAGTGGTTGGTAAGAGACACAATGGGAGCGGCCAGTGTATACGAAACCAGAAACCGTGCATAGTGATCACGATTTGGAGCATCTTTATCCGCTAAAAACTCGTGTACTTCCTGAATGGATCTTTTGTAAAACCATAATACGGGATTAAACCAGAAAACGGCTTTCAGTAATTCAATAAATAAAATATCCAGGCTGTGATATTGCCTGATATGCACAGATTCGTGCCTTAAAATCGGGTCCAGATATTGCTCATAATCCGTTTGGCTGATCACAAGGTATTTGAAAAATGAGAATGAACCGATCTCATTGTGAGGCAACAAAACAAGTTTATAATCTTCAAATTCGATGGATTCTCCCTGTTTGATCAGTTTGATGAGATCTTTAACAGACTCAAAAATTTTCGAAAACATGATGCATGCACCAATCAGCTGCACGGCCCAAACAAATTGTATCCAATGCGAAAAGTAGGATTCAGACTCCGGCGTAGTTACGTAAACAGGAATCACTGAAACGGCATATATCGCGCTTGAAGTCACCGCAGCATGATTCGGGAACTCTATTAATGGAACAATAAAAGCCAACGCCAATGAACCAAGAAGATAAGCCCTGTTCCACTTGAAAAACGTATGATTCCGGAGAAGAAACCAATAGCATCCAAAAAACAGGATCCAATACAGATTTACTTTTCCCAGGTACAGAAGCGATTCCATTGTTAAATATTTATTTGGTTCTGATGGTTATTCAATTTTGTCCGGCTGAAACCTGTTTCAAATCCATCATGATATAGTTTCTTTACGAAAGCGGCCTTTCTATCCTCAGTTTCACTTGGAGCATTAACAGGCAGATCATTTAAAGAAGCCGACTTTTCATCTCTACCATCTTTGAGTTCAAAATTAATTGGCAGATTATACTTAACACTGACCGGAATTCCGCCCTGTTTGCCAGGTTCCCATCTTGGAAAAGATTTCAGAACCCTTATTGCTTCTGCGTCACAGCCAAAGCCAAGCCCTTTCAAAACCATTACATCACTTACTTCGCCGGTTTCGGAAACGACAAAAGAAAGAAATACACGTCCGCTCACATTGGCTTTGACCGCCGCCTCGGGATATTGAATGTGATCACCCAGAAAATCGTACATTGCTTTGATTCCTCCCGGGAATTCCGGTTGTTGTTCAACCACGGTATAAATTTTCTTGGCATTAACGCGGTTATCCGGGCTTACAGGAGCAAGAGCTCCATTTTCAGTCAGGAATGCATACGATTTTAACGTTGCACTGCCGGAAGGGGCCAACATCGCGTATACCGAGGTTTGGTTGATTATTCGAACAGACAAACCTTGCAAGCCTTTTCCGCTCATTTCAAGTGTGCTGTTTGGTGGCGCCTGGATCTCATAATTTCCATGATCATCGGTAATGGCTCCTGTATGTTTTCCGGAAAGTACAATAGCACCTGCGATTCCTTTACCCTCAGAATCAATAATTTTGCCTTTAATGGCAATCTTATCGTTGTTGCTAATGATGATATCTTCATCAAATTTTTCCTCACAACCAGCCACAAACAAGGCTGTCGTTCCAATAAAAAATATGGCAACCGCATAGGAACCCAGTAACCATTTGGAACTTCTGCTTTTATAGATCATCTGAATCCGGGTCTTGATCTGAGATGGCTTGAAAAAATGATTGGTCAGTGACGCTGCGGGCGCATTTAATGCGTATGAAACCAGAAATGTAGCATAGCTTTCGCGGTTAGGAGCAGCGGCGTCTGCCAGAAATTCGTGAACTTCCTGTAAGGATTTTTTATAAAGAATCAATATAGGATTAAACCAGAAAACGACTTTCAGCAATTCAACAAATAATACATCAATACTGTGTTTCTGTTGCATATGGACCATTTCATGGCGTAAAATGGCATCAAAATTATTTTCGTAATCATTGCGGTTTACAACGATCCAATGCAGAAAGGAAAAGGATCCGATAACATTCGAATTGATTAAAATTACCTTGCAATCTTCAAGTTCAATTAATTCGCCTTCCTGTAAAAAACCTCTTAAGCGGGTGATGTGCTCCGATAATTTGCCGGCCATAAACACCACGCCAAAAATGTAAAGCGCCCAAAGTAAATTGCTTAATGTAAACAACGAAGACTGGTCAGTTTGCTCGCTGACAGTAAAGGGGGTAGAAGCAACATTAACTTCGTAAATGAGAGGAATTTTGGGTGCGGATTCCGGGTATATGATGAATGGCAGAGCAAATGAAATAAGCAATGCGCCAATCAGATAAATCCGGTTCCACACAAAAAAGGTATGCCGACAAAGAAACAACTGGTAACATGCATAGAACAGTGTCCAATACAAGCTAACCTTTCCAATGTAGATTAGAACTTCCATGACTGACAGGATATTTTATTGTTCTGATTTATGATTATTGATGAGTTTCATAATCTCATCAAGGTCTTTCGATTTCAGGTCATTTTCTTTTACAAAAAATGAAACCAGGTTGGGGAGCGAATTGTCGAAATAATTGACCATCAGGTTCTGCATCTCGAATCGTTTGTATTCTTCTTCGGTGATCAACGGGAAATATTCATGTGTTTTACCATAAGCGGTGTAACCAACCACCTCTTTTTTTTCTAAAATTCTGATGATCGTCGATACTGTATTGTAAGCCGGCTTAGGTTCCGGCATCTCGGCAAGAATGTCTTTTACAAAGGCTCTTTCCAATTGCCATAGAATTCTCATTATTTCTTCTTCGGCCCTGGTTAATGTGCGAATTTCCATTTGGTATATTGTTGTATTTACGGAAGTTTAAAATTGGTTATTCAAATTTAGTACTATTTCATTAGTTTCAAAACTATTTTATTAGTTATATTTTTTCTGCTTTTCCCGACTGGGCATCCCCGACTGGGCGTCCCCGACTAGGCGTCCCCGACTGGGCGTCCCCGTTCCAAAACTTGGAAAGTCTGAAGTTTGATCTTACTGTTCAAGGTAGAAATTTATGGAAAGTTCATGATCGGCAGACACTGCTTTGCTCATTTGACGGGCGGGCTTCCAAGCCGGCATATTGAGTAAAACCCTTAAAACTTCTTCGTCGAGTCCGTATCCCAGTCCTTTCGTGATACGCGGGTTTTGGATGCCGCCATCTTCGTTGACAGTGAATGAGACAAAAATTCTTCCCTGAATCCCCTCCTTTGACGCCTTTGTCGGATATTTGATGTTTTTGCCTATATATTTGTATAGTGAGTCATTTCCTCCTGGAAATTCCGGATTCTGTTCGATCATGGTCCATTCTTTTTTCGAACCATTCAGTGTAGTGCTTTCTTTGCTGTTTATTTGGTTATGAAAAGTTACTGGTAGATATCCAACCACGACTACTTCATTTAGTGAGATGCTAGCCTTTTTTAGAGAAATTTCGTACTTCGTTTTCGATTTTATGAGGTTGATCTGTTGTGAAAGGAAACCTACATGACTTACAGTTAATTCAGCGTCATCAGGTATTCCTGAGAGTTTGAATTGCCCCGTGGAATCTGCAAAGGTACCCTGGTTCGTTGCAGTCACAATAAGGATTGCGGAAGGTAAGTTTTTGCCATTTTCATCACTTACTTTTCCCTGAATATCTACAAGCCTGCTTTTTGGATTTACATTGGCTTTCACAAAAGTTCGATTTTTACTTTCTTGAAAACTGACGAAATAACTGGTTTTCGATTTTTGCACTACAAATTCGATTGGTTGATAATTCGGATGTTGGACGATTATAGTGTCTCCCGCAGCTGCACTCATTCTAAACAAACCATCAACATTTGTTACGCTTTCAATTTCGCTCCATTTGATTTTCAGAACAGCACCATTTACTGGCGTTCCTTTTTCATCGGTCACGTGCCCTTCAATGGACATGAAATTTTGTAAATTTTTGGCAAAAATATTTTCCCGGGTTCGTATGACGGAGAAAAATGCGACTATGAGGATCGCTAAATAAGGTCTACGGGACCATGTCACATTTTTATTCGTATAAACCATCAGTTTGTATTTTTTAAGGGAGAGAAATGAACCAGTAGATCTTGTATTGAATTTTACATGGTTTAAATTTTGTTTTTCAAAGTTAACAGGCCGTTTGGAATTTTAACTATATAAATAGTTATTTAATATAAAGTTAGGCTGTCGAGACTTGGCAAGTCTGAAGCAAAAAAGAGCAGCAGAAAATAAATCCTGCTGCTCTTTTACTAAAACCTTCATTATTTCAATTATTCCACAATACTCAACTTCACAGTATTTGTTTTGCGTTGTTTCGAAACCGGCATGCTCAAAGTATTGATAAAAATATCTCCTTTTTGCAATTCACCTTTTTCAACAAGGAACAATTTAATGTCCTCAATCAGATCATCAGTAGATACACCCTGATCGCGATCGTAATAAAATACTTTCGTTCCCCAATACAGCGCCAACTGATTCATCAGAATTCGGTTGGAAGTAAAGATCAACAAACCTGCCTTTGGACGGTGATGCGATAAACGGAAAGAGGTGTAGCCGGAACGTGTAATACCGATAATGGCAGCAGCATGCGTATCACGTGCCAAACGGCAGGCGCTCATCACCACATTGTCGTATAATTTGTCAGCACCTGTGCTTTCATTTACAAAAGCATGGTATTTAAAATACACGCTATCAGTAGACGTCTCAATTTTTTCAATGGTCCTTGTCATGCTCTCAACGGCCAGCAGAGGATATTTTCCTGATGCGGTCTCCGCGCTTAGCATTACTGCATCCGCACCGTCCAGAACTGAATTGGCTACGTCACTAAGTTCTGCACGTGTAGCACGCGGGCTTTCGATCATGCTTTCCAGCATTTGTGTCGCAACAATTACAGGTTTACCAGCTTTGTTACATTTTTCAACGATCATTTTCTGGATCATTGGTACTTCCTCAGCAGGAAGTTCAACACCCAAATCACCACGGGCAACCATGATCGCATCGGATGCAGCTATAATTTCGTCGATATTGGCAATGGCTTCCGGTTTTTCGATTTTGGCGATCAAACGGGCGGATTTGCCTTTATTCTGGATATATTCTTTGACTTTAAGAACCTCAGATGCAGTACGCACAAATGAAAGCGCTACCCATTCAACATTATGTTCAAGGCCAAAATCAAGATCTTCGTAATCTTTTGCAGTTACGGAAGGCATTGAAACACGTGTGTTTGGAAGATTTACACCTTTCTTCGATTTAAGAAGTCCGCCATAAATCACCTCAGTAACTACGTCGGTGCCGTCCATACCTGTAACAAGTACTTCAAGTTTACCGTCGTCCATTAATATTCTGTCGCCGATTTTTACATCGTTGTACATTCCGTCGTATGGAGTACTTACTTTTTCGGAAGTACCCAAAACTTCAGTATTTGATAAAATCAGTTTATTTCCGGCTTCGATCAAAACTCCGTCTTTTTCAGCAACCAGGCCGATACGGATTTTAGGACCTTGTAAATCCTGAAGAATAGCCAGGTTCAGACCGAATTCTTCGTTGATCTCGCGAATTGTATTTAATCTGAGCAGGTGGTCAGCATGAGTGCCGTGGGAAAAATTCAGGCGAAATACGTTTACTCCGGCTTTGGCCAATGCGTGAAGCATTTCTTTCGTTTCAGATGTTGGGCCTACGGTAGCAACGATTTTGGTTTTCTTGGAAGACATAAGGTTAATTAGCAGTATGGAATGATTTTACTTTACACGCAATCCACGTCAATTACGATATGGACACTTTTCAACGTTTTGTCGGTCAATATATCAATTACCTTTTCTTGTATAAATGACTTTGCCGCCTTAAAATTAATCTTTTCTCGCTCAAGTTTAATGAGAATGTCGAACAAAAACTGATTTCGTACTCTTTCGACCAGCGGAGGCTGCGGTCCGAGCACCCGGCTTGACCCCAAGTTTACCGTCAATTTTTCTGTCAATAATGTGGCTGCGCGCTTGGAAACGGTACTATCCAGGTGCTTCACCGTGATTTTAATCAATCTGGTAAAGGGCGGATAATGGAATTTTTCACGCTCAATTATTTCTGACTCATACATGCCGGTATAATCGCCATTTACAATCCGATCCAGTAATTTCTGTCCTGTATTAGCTGTTTGTATCAGCACTTTACCCGGTTTGTCGGCTCTTCTCCCCGCACGCCCGCTCACTTGGGTCAGCATCTGGAAAGCGCGTTCGGAAGCGCGGAATTCTGGAAAATGAATGATCCGGTCTGCATCAAAAATCCCGACCATGCTCACATTTCCGAAGTCGAGGCCTTTGCTCACCATTTGCGTCCCGACGAGTATATCAACAGCTCCTTCTTCAAATTCCTGGATAATTTGCTGATATGCATTTTTTGCACGTGTCGTGTCCAGATCCATGCGCAAAACGCGGGCTTCTGGGAACAAGAGATGAATTTCATCTTCAATTTTCTCCGTTCCGTAACCCATTGTCTTCACTTTTGGCGAGCCGCAATTCGGACAAGTCCGGGGCACTTCCTCTTTATGTCCGCAATAATGACAGCGAAGTTCGCCCGCTTTCATGTGATAGGTAAGGCTCACATCGCAGTTGGCGCACTCGGAAATCCAGTTGCATTCCTCACATTGCATGTATGGAGAATATCCGCGCCGGTTCTGAAAAAGGATGGTTTGTTCCTTGTTTTTTAGATTGGACTGAAGATGTTCCAGTAAAACAGACGAAAACTCATTCTTCATCTGTTTTTGCTTTTTCTCTTTTTTGGTATCAATCAGTTGAAAAGTGGGCATGGCAGCGTTTCCAAAGCGTTCCTTCATTTCAACCAATCCATAACGGCCACTTTTTGCATGAAAATAACTTTCCAGAGATGGTGTTGCAGAGCCCAGTAAAACTTTCCCTTTGTGCATATAAGCCATCACCACAGCCACATCGCGTGCGTTGTAACGGGGCGCAGGTTCGTGTTGTTTGTATGAAGTTTCATGTTCTTCATCCACAATGATCAATCCCAGATTATCAAAGGGTAGGAAAATCGCAGAGCGGACGCCAACGACAAACTGAAATTTGCCATCAAGTATTCCTTTCCAGACTTCAACACGTTCATTATCAGAAAATTTGGAATGGTAGATGCCCATTACATCACCAAAAACTTTACGCAACCGAACGACAATCTGAGTGGTAAGTGCAATTTCCGGTAACAGGAAGAGTACCTGCGAGCCACTTTCCATGGCCTGTTTGATCAGTTCAATGTAAACTTCCGTTTTTCCGCTACCGGTGATGCCATGCAGCAGCACCACTTCTTTTTCGGCGAACAGATCATGAATTTGACTTGAAGCCGCTTTTTGCGATTCGGTCAAAATTATTTCTGCCGGATTTCCCAGGGGAATATCGTCAAAGCGGGAAATGAAAATTTCAAATTGTTCAAAGACCCCTTTCTTGATCAATGTCTGCAGTGAAGAATCGGAAACGCCATGATCTTTCAGGAAAATGGATTTATCGAGCCCCTTCTGATTGAGATCAGGATTGTTGTAAACCGGGATATGACTTAGATAACGAATCAGGATTTCCTGCTGTTTGGGGATTTTATCAAGTGATTTGGTAAGCTGTACCAATGATTCATCGGTCAGAAAAGCACTGGTCAGCCTGATCTTTTTCGCAACTTTCGGTTTGTATTTTTCTTTTACTTCTTCAAATAAAATGACAGCTCTTTTGTCAACAAGCGATTTAATCAGAGAAGTGATATTGGTTTTTTGTACCAGTCGCTCAATTTCTTCGTAGGAAAGTGTCTGGTGTTTTTTTATTTCGTCCAGCACCACATGTTCCAGATCCGTAAGCAATTCGTAATAATCAAATTCCGGATTAAACTGTATTCTTGATTGACTGGTGATTTTGAGTCCCGTCGGAAGCGCCACATTGAGCACTTCTCCAACATTACACAAATAATATTCGGAGATCCAATTAAAGAGTTCCAATTGCTTGGTCGTGATAATCGGCTGTTCGTCAAGCAATTCAAGAATATATTTTGCCTGATATTTTACAGGCGGGTTGGTATGCAAATGCGCAACTGCGGCAGTGATCACCCGTTTTTGTCCAAACTGTACAATTACCCGGGCGCCGACCGTAATTAATTCGCTCATCTCTCTTGGTACTCTGTATGTAAAAAGAGAAGGGATAGGCACCGGTAATATCAAATCGGCAAATAAAGTGGTTTCTTCCTCGAAAAGAGAGGTCATTGGTTGCTGGGGCAAATTTTTATAAATTAAACGGAGCGCAATTTACGATTTAATAATTTCCAACAGACTTCGCAATTGCAAGCCTCTATTTTTGCTTTACGTAGCCAGCTTCTTTCTCGGATGCTGGCGTGTATCAAAAATGGCAGGAAGCACCATTTGATTTCCGTAAATTTTATAAAACAGCAAGGTCGTACTTGGTTATAAAAGCTTCTCTCAATAAATTTCTCTGACTAGTCATGAGAAAGGCCTAATCCTGTCACAATCTGACGGATTAATTCTACGTCCAAAGCAACTTTATAAGGTAAATCGGCCCGGTTTTCATTTGGTTTAGAATTTGAAATATCCATAATCAAATTTGTATCTTTCAGCTTAAACAATAGTACAGCTTTGAAAATTCTCAAAGAACATATTTAACTTCCAGAACCGGCGCATTGTCCCACTCAACCATGGCGTTGAAAAGCTTGATATGGCTGTACTTTGAAATATCTTTTTCTGAAATTTTCGCTTCCTGAATTATTCCATAGTCAATCAGAAATGCCCTCTGTGTGCCCGGAAGAAGAAAAGTATCCGGAGTATACCATTTATTGTCATCCAGAAATGCAACATTATAATAGAAGGAATCCGTAACCATTCCACGTTTGACGACCAGAATTTCGTCGGCATCGTTTCTCTGTGCAAACAGGGTGTTCAGTTCAGCACGTTGGTCGTATTTGAAAGAATATTCAACCGAATCATGATAAACGCGCTGGATTTTGCTAATCTTTCTGGGTGTGTAAGTTTCCCATTTTATGGCGTCAATTTCATAACCATAAGCCAGTCTGCACTTATGCAGATCATTGGTAATGGAGTCAGGGATGACGAGCATTTTTGACAAGTCCCAGTAATCCCGATAGCCCCAAAGTTTTTCCCGCGTTTTGTTCAAACGCGTCTCGTGGTAGCTTAGATTTTTAAACCGGCGATTTTCAACCGCTATCGTTTCAATGCAAAGCATGTGTGATATTTGAAAAAGGGAGATAAACTTTATCAATAATTTCCTGGTATTCGTCCCGTGCATTGCTCAGTGCCGTAATGCCGCCGCCACTTTTAAAAACCATTTTACCATTCTGATTTTCAATGTAACGGATCATCACCGCACTTTCGAAATTTTTACCATCAAAATAACCCATCACGCCTGTGTAATAGCCTCTTTCATAACCTTCTGCGTCACGGATAATTTTTAAAGTGCTTGGTTTTGGAGCGCCCGTGATTGATCCGGCTGGTAATAATGTTTGTAACAAATCACCATATGCTCCATCAAAACCGGCTGGTAAAATTCCGGAAATTTCCGAACTGACCTGTAATAGCGTTTTATCATTTGTCTGGATTTTGTCTACGAATCGATATCTTTCTACCCAAACTTTTTCAGCAACCATGCTTAAATCGTTGCGGATCAGATCTACGATGGTAGCATGTTCGGCTGATTCTTTTGGGTTTGTCAGGATTACATTTTTTGCATCCGGAAACGAGGCGTCAATGGTTCCTTTCATCGGAAACGAAGAAATTCGGTTGCCTTGGATGCGAACGAAAATCTCAGGCGAAAAGCAAACAAAATCATTCTTGTACCAAAGACGATAAGGTGCGTCGCTGTGTTTGAAAATATCAGTTAAACTCAGATTTGTCGTGACAGAAGTTTCAACGGAAAGATTGACCAGGAAAGAATTTCCCGCTTTTAAATTACCGACAACATGATCGAATTTAGCTTCGTATTGTGAAAATGAAATGGGCGATTTTTGAAAATAAAAATCTTCCGTTAACTCATATTTTTTGTGAAAAGTATGATTTTTAAACCCGTTCAGGTCAAAAAGTAAGTCTGTATTATCCACCTCCTCCAACCGCCATGCCAGCGGTTTTTCGGATAAATAATCAATGATGAAAACGAACGGAATCTTGCGCTTCCCCCATTCATTGAGGTTACTGGTAAATGTCCGGAGTGAATCAGTCAATGGCTATATCGTAATATTTGTGGAAACAATTTTAACAGCAGCTCAATTTACAAAGTTCAGAAACCAATATCTAAAATAAGGAGTTACTAATGGGAGAAGTTAGGAAAGGGAGAAGTTAAGGGAAGTTAAGGGTAAAGAAGTTAAAAAAGTTAGAGAAGTTAAGGAGTTACCTAACAGGACTGGGCGGCCGAAAGCCGACTGCTGACAGCCGAAAGCTAAATTGAACTATGCATATCTACGACGTAATCATTATTGGAGGCGGTCCTTGCGGGCTTGCGATGGGTATTGAACTTGAAAAAGGCGGGCTTGATTATCTGATTTTGGAGAAGGGAAACCTGACAGAATCCATTCGCCGTTATCCAAGAAGAATGCGTTTTTTCTCCACCGCAGAAAATATCGAGATAGGAGGAATTCCATTCGCTATTTCGGAAGTGAAAGCAAATCGTAATGAAGCACTGCAGTATTACAGGAAAGTTGCAGGCTATTACCATCTTAATTTCAGGCTTTTTATCGATGTAGACCGCGCAGAAAAACAGCCTGACGGGACTTTCCTGGTTTACTCCAACGACGGACAGATTTTTCATTCCAAAAAAGTGGTCATTGCAACCGGGTATTTTGACGTTCCCCGCATGCTGAATGTGCCGGGAGAAAACCTGCCGCATGTTTCCCATTATTACGACGAGCCGTTTAAATATTCCTTTACAAATGTTGTTTTAGTTGGCGGATCCAATTCTTCGGTTGAGGCTGCATTGGAATTGTACCGTCATGACGCACATGTAACGATCGTTCACAAAGAGGCGGATTTTCGTACCAAGGTAAAATACTGGCTTGTTCCGGATGTGAAAAACCGGGTTAAAGAGGGTAAAATACATACACGATTCAACAGCATAACGAAGTCCATTGAACCAGGAAAACTACAGATAGAAAATATTGAAACCGGTGAAACAGAGTGGCTCCCAGCCGATTTTGTTTTTTTACTGGTTGGTTATTTGCCCGACGAGCACCTGCTTTTCCGTTGCGGGATCGTGCTTGACCCTCAGACAAAAGTCCCGACTTATGACCCTGAAACCTTTGAAACCAATGTGGAAGGTCTTTATTTATGCGGAACCGTACTTGCAGGTGTATTCACCGAAAAAGTTTTTATAGAAAACGGTCGTGATCATGCAGCTGCCATCGGAGACCACATTCTGGGTAAAACCGTTAGAAAGGTGAAAGAGCTGATCGACAGAATTTAGTTTGCAAGTTGCTTTTTTTGTATCTATTTGAAGCTTGTAATTTCCCAATCATAAGTAGATTTCCATCATCCTGAATCAACTCCGGATTGGCTGGCCGCGCTTTTACGTTCACATTATTAATATTTTCATCAATTTTCTGAATGCTTCTTGCTAGTTTGGTTTCAATATCTTTACTTTGTCTATAAGATAAGTAGGATATTAAAAAACCTAGGCTTATAGTCAGAAACGGTGGGTAAATCAAGTCATGTATAATCATTCCTGATACCCCGAAGGCAGCTCATACAGGGCATGTCGGATTTTCGGTGGTTGTCAATTCTTATTGTCCAAAGGGCTGTCTGAGGGTATCAGGAATGGTGAATTTAGTCTTAATCTTTCTAAGCTGCAAAAGATTTTAACTGGTAATTGGTTTAGTAATCCGGCGAAAACGTAGTTTTGTTAAGAAAAATATGTAATTAGTTCAAATTTAGAATTTTCATAGACGGGTATGCCTGATTCAACGTTTTCTGAGGAAATTTTATGGAAACAATTCATATCAGGAAATTCCTTTGCTTTTGAAAAGTTGGTTGACAGCACTTACCGGCTTCTGTTTCAATACGGAGGGAAATTTTGCCGCGATCAGGATTTGGTAAAGGATTGTATTCAGGATGTCTTTCTGGCACTTTGGGAGAGCAGGCTGTCGCTTAACAGTTCAATTCCGCCGCGTCCCTATCTGCTGGCTTCACTCAGAAGAAGAATTAACCGCAAAGTGCAATCCGACCGGCTCGAACTGAATTCGATTGATGAAAACTTCTTTTGTACCGAATTTACAATCGAAGAAGATCTGATAGAAATGGAGGAAAGTAGAGAGATGAGCTCCAAATTGTCTTATTTGTTTAATCATCTGCCGCCCCGTCAAAAGGAAATCATTTACCTGAAATTTTATCAGAACCTTACTCGGGAAGAAATTGCAGAAGTGATGCAAATAAGTCCGCAGTCAGTTTCAAATCTTTTTCAAAAATCCCTTTATTGGCTCAGGAATAACTGGGCCTCACCAACTTTACTGTCTCTGGTTGCGCTATTTAATTATTTTAAGATTTTTTTAAGTAAATAGGGTATCTGCTACCATGCTGTGTCTAATGGCTCATGAACGAGATATAAACACATGGATCGGTTTAACGAGTATTCCCTGGAAGAGCTGGTATTGCATGAAGATTTTCGCAGGAAAGTCCTTTATCCTGATTCACCGGAGGCATTGGAATTCAGGGAATGGATTTCGTCAAATCCGGACAAAAACCATAAGTTCTGGATTGCTGCCGAAACCATCCGGTCCGTACAGCCTAAAAGTATTCCGTTGTCAGTAAAAGAACAGGATAACGCAGTTCAATCCATCTTAAACCTTACCAGCCGCAAGCCCCAGCGTCATTTTTCCAATATTTTCACTGTCCGATTTGTCGCGGCTGCGGCTTCGCTTCTGCTGGTTGCCGGCTTGTTCTGGCTCGATCAGTTACCGGTTCTTACCCGTAATCAAAAAATATCTATGGGCCAAAAATCTCAAAACGTCTGGCGGCAAAATACGGGTACAGTTTCGGAATTGATACGTTTGTCGGATGGCAGCACAGTTGTTCTCAGACCAGGCAGCAGTCTAAAATATCCGGCGGTTTTTAATCCCGGATTCAGAAAGGTCGAATTGAAAGGAGAGGCATTTTTTGAAATTTCCAGGGATACGCTTCGGCCATTTTATGTTTATGCCAACGAATCGGTTACGCGTGTTTTAGGAACCAGCTTCAATATCAGAGCTTATCAAAATGAAAGTGAAATCATTGTAAAAGTGCATACCGGCAAAGTTTCAGTATCTCAGATTGCGACGCCTTCCGAGCAGGAGGATAAGCAGGTTGTCACGCTTATCGAACCTTATCAACAACTTGTTATTGACAGAACTGACGCCGAGGTAACCAAAACCAGCCTGGCTGCCGACGAATTGATGTCTATGCCGTTACTTACCGATAATCCGGAACATGAAATACCGGTTGGTGATATTTTCAACGAATTACAGCGTGCATATGGTGTGGTCATTGAGTATGATCATCGAAAAATGTCGGCTTGTTCCATCATGGCGAATATCGATCACCTTCATTTAATGGAAAAAATAGATGCGATTTGTCTTGCTATGAACGCTACTTACCGAATTGAAAAAGGGCGGATTGTCATTTTTGGCAACGGCTGTTAGACTGTCAATTGAAGAAAAAGCACCGGTAATGCTTCAACATTACCGGTAGCAGAAAGTACCGCCAATCAGGAATTTTCGAGGATTATTGACTGGCGGGTTTAAGTTTTATCATGTTTCACGATTATAAAACCCTTTAAAAGTATGAAAAAAAACATACTGAACTACAATTATCTGGCAGGGCTTATGAGAATCAGTATGCTGCAATTGGTTTTGGTCCTGAGTTGTGCAGCCGGCAGTATTGCTATGGACAGCGAGGCACAGGATTTACTGTCACGAAAAGTCAGCGTCAGTTTCAGAGACCGGGATGTGAAGACACTTTTGTTTGAAATAGAAAAGCAGACTGATGTTCACTTTGTGTTCAGTCCCAAGCTTATTGCCGCAGACAGAAAACTCTCCATTTCCGTTGCCAATGAACCTATTTCAAATGTTTTAAACACTTATCTTAAACCTTTGGGAATCGGTTACGAAGCTACGCCAAAAGTGATCGTACTTCATTACAGTGCGAATACAATTCAACAGTCGGAGCCGGCTCCTGTCAAATCAGAAAGTAACATGAATACGCGAAAAATTTCGGGTAAAGTTACCGACGAAAAAGGGGAGGGGATGCCAGGTGTGAGTATTTTGGTGAAAGGTACGCAACGCGGAACAACCACTGATTTAGACGGAAATTATACCGTTGATGATGTCGATGAAAATACAATTCTGGTTTTTTCCTATGTCGGATACCTGGCGCAGGAAGTACAGGTTGGTTCTGGATCTGACATTGCAATCTCGTTAATTGCGGATCCCAGAGAATTGGAAGAACTGGTGGTTGTAGGTTACGGAACGCAGAAAAAACGTGATCTTACGGGAGCTATTTCCTCCATTTCTGCAAAAGACATTGCAGAAACACCAGCGGCCAACTTTCTTGCCAATGCACAGGGACGACTGGCAGGTGTTGATATTGTAAAATCAAACGGCGCACCCGGTTCCGATTTTACGATCAGGATACGCGGTAACAGGTCCATCAATGCGAGCAACAATCCATTGTACGTTGTAGACGGAATTCCGACGGATGTCAGCATCAATGATTTCAATCCCGATGATATTGAATCAATGGAAGTGCTGAAGGATGCCAGTTCGGTTGCTATTTATGGTTCCAGAGGTGCAAATGGTGTAATAATTATCACGACAAAAAAAGGGAAAGAGGGCAAGGCGGTAATAAGTTACGACGGATATTACGGTGTTAAAAAAGCAAAGAAGGATCTGAATCTGATGACCGGAACCGATTTTGCAAGATATGTTCGGGCATCAAGAGGGCTCGGTCCTGATGATGCAAGTCAGGATGCTTCTTTTTTGAGCGGCCTGGAAATTGAAAATTTGGCCAAGGGCGTATCCACCAATTGGCTTGACCTCATTCTGCGCGATGGCGTGCAGCAAAGTCATCAGTTATCTGCAAGCGGGGGAACAAAAAATACGACTTACTATGTCTCGGGATCCTTTTTTGATGAAAAAGGAATTCAGCTTAAAAGTGATTACAAGCGTTATTCTTTTCGCACCAATTTTGAGACCAGACTGAACGAACGTCTGAAAATAGGACTGAGTGCTACGGTGACAAATGATGTGCGGAATTTGATGTCAAATGCGCCTTATGGCAATGCCTTGTCATTTTCTCCACTGATTTTGCCTTATGATGCCAATGGCAATTTTGTAGCTTATCCCAATCCAAGAGAAGGTAATTCGACAAATCCTTTGCTGGAATACCAGCCCAATCAATATGTAGATGAGCGCAAGAAATACCGCGTTTTTGCCAATATTTTTGGAGCGTATAAAATTGCAGAAGGACTCAGTTACCGGCTGAATTACGGCCCTGATCTGAATGTTTCCCGCAGCGGCTTGTACAATGGAACATTGGCAGGAAGCGCTAACAATGCCACCGTGGACAACCAGCAGAACTTTGCCTACACACTGGAAAACATCCTGAATTATGACAAAAAATTTGGAAAACATTCTTTAAACGTAACCGGACTTTTCAGTACCCAGAAAAACCGTTTCGAATCTTCGCTGATCAGTGTAAGAAATATTCCGATTGAAACTTCCTCTTTTTATGACATCGGAAGCGCTGTCGATATTACGGACAAGCAAAGTTCACTTACTCAATGGGGACTTTTGTCTTATATGGGCCGCGTAAATTACGGGTTTAAAGATCGCTATTTACTGACTTTAACCGGACGTGCGGATGGTTCTTCACGTTTATCGGCAGACAACAAATGGGCTTTCTTTCCATCTATTTCCGCAGGCTGGGTATTGTCTGACGAATCATTTTTGAGTAAAAACAAAGCCATATCCTTTCTTAAATTAAGGGCAGGATTCGGCCAGGTTGGTAACACTTCGATCCAGCCTTACCAGACACTCGGGGGTCTGGCGAGATCGTCTTACGCATTTGGCTCCGAACCGGCTTATGGCTACGCATTGCGCATTATTCCTAACCCGGATCTGAGATGGGAAATATCAAAAACGGTCAACATCGGAGTTGATTTCGGATTTTTGAATGACCGGATTTCCGGTTCTCTGGAATTGTATGATACCAAAACCAGCGATTTGCTGCTCAGCCGCCTTGTTCCTATCACATCCGGATACAGTTCTGTATTACAAAATATCGGTGCCACCCGCAACAGAGGCTGGGAATTAAGCCTGAATGCCAATGTACTGACCACATCTTCCGGTTTTAAATGGGATGCCAATGCCAATGTGTTTTCAAATAAAGAAGAGATCGTCGAATTATTTAACGGTCGTGATGATGACGTAGGTAACTCTTGGTTTATCGGACAGCCGATCAATGTTTTTTACAGTTTTAAACAGGCCGGAATCTGGAAAACGGAAGAAGCTGCAAAAGCCGCCGAAGCAGGACAAAAACCTGGCGATATAAAACTGGAAGATGTAAATGGTCGTGATGCCAACGGCGCACTCACCAAGACTGCCGACGGAAAAATCAACGCTGACGATCGTACTACGCTCGGATCGACCGTTCCGAAATGGAGCGGAGGTATCACCAACAGATTTAGTTTTAAAGGCATTGATCTTTCGTTTCTGGTTTTCGCACGTCAGGGCCAAACCATTCGAAGTGACTTCCATAACCTTGGTGGTAATGCCTGGCAGGGACGTTACAACAGTCTGAATTTTGATTACTGGACACCTGAAAATCAGACTGATAAAATCCCCAAACCTTACGCAGCATCTGCTCCGTTATACGCCGATGCGGTTCGCTATTTTGACGGATCGTTTGTGAAAATCCGAAATATTACGCTTGGATATTCCTTGCCGAAGAAGTTGTTAGGCAAAACAGGAATCTCGAGTCTTCGTATTTACGGAACAGCCGACAACGCTTTTATCTTCTCAAAATACAAACTGGTTGATCCGGAATCAGCTAATGGCATTGTAGGCGCAACCACGCCAATGATGGCCGCAACTTATGTATTTGGAATGAACCTCAAATTTTAAGACACAGGAACTGTTTTCTAATTCAACATCATGAAAAAAATTACATATATATTTTTGACGGCATTGTTACTGGGAGTTTCGTCATGCAGTGACGTGCTGGAAGAACAGCCAGTGGGACTCGCAACTGCTGAGAGTTATTATTCTACTCCAAAAGGGATTGAAGATGGACTTAAATCGGTTTATACAACGTTAAGGAAATTTTATGGTCAGGAAGAAAGTTTTTTTCTGACCATCACCGGAACGGATGTTTTTACCAATGGATTTGGCGGCGTGACCAATTCTCCGGACATCAATAATTATTCGGCTAACCTTCTGGGAACAAATGCAATGATCACCTCTGTTTGGAATAATTTCTATGTGGGTATCAATCAGGCGAATGCAGTCATCAGCCGCGCTCCGAAAGTGGAAGGATTGAGTGATGCCAATAAAAACAGGATCATGGCAGAAGCCCGTTTCATCCGTGCGCTCTACTATTTTCATTTGGTCCAGCAGTTTGGGGATGTCCATTTTTCGCTGGAAGAAACGATCGGCGTACAAACGACTGCGGTCAGAACTCCCGTGCAAACGATCTATGAACAAGGTATCATTCCTGACTTGCAATTTGCAATTGCAAATCTTCCTGCGAAAGCCGCCAGTTATGGAAGGGTTACAAAACCTGCGTCGGAATCATTGCTGGCGCGCGTACAGCTTACATTAGGAAACTGGGCAGAAGCAGAGAGACTTGCCGCTTCGGTTATAAAAAATTACGATTTTCAATTGCTTAAACCTTTTTCCAGACTTTGGGATATTACCAACGAGGTAAATTCTGAGGTCATATGGTCCGTGCAGTTTACGGCAGATCCGCTCACAAACGAAGATGGGAACATGAGCCATTTATTCTTTATTTTTGATTACGCTCAAAATCCGACGATCATCCGGGATCTGGCTAACGGAAGGCCTTATCAACGTTTTATGCCGACCAATTACCTGATCAAACTTTTCGATCCTGCAAAGGACAGTCGCTGGGATGGAACGTTCAAAACGGTTTGGATTGCTAATAACAAAGGCGTGATCAACGGGAAAAATGTGGCTCCAGGTGATACCGCGATCAAAATTGTCCCTTTTCCGGTTGCCGACGCCGTTCAGAATACGGTTCCTTACTGGCTGATCGATTTCAACGATAACTGGGTAGGCGGAACAGTTTCAAATCTTGAATTCGGTGGAGGACAGCGCCGCCGTTTCCCGGCTGTGAAAAAATTTATTGACCCGTTACGGACCAGTATCAATGCAACCGACGGAAGACGCGACTTCTTTGTATTTCGTTTGGCGGAACTGTATCTGATTGCAGCAGAAGCGACCTGGCGCCAGAACAAAAATGCTGAGGCAGCCCAGTATATCAATGTTGTCAGATCACGTGCAGCACTTGACGGGAAAGAGGCACAAATGCAGATCACCGCAGCCGATATTAACCTTAATTTTATTCTGGACGAAAGAGCCAGGGAATTGGTAGGCGAATTGGACAGATGGTATGATCTGAAAAGAACCGGGACGTTGCTGGAACGTGTGAAAAAGTACAATCTGGATGCTGCGCCGAATATCAGGGAAATGCATCTGGTACGGCCAATACCGCAAACACAGATTGACAGAGTTACAAATCCGGGTGACTTTCTGCAAAATACGGGATACTGATTATTTGTTGAAAAATGTTTTAAATAAAACAGGATGAAGAAATCAATATTGGGAATTGCACTTTCTGTAGGCGGCATTTTTCTTTCCACGCAAACCGCAATGGCACAGTCGAAACAACCGAATGTTCTGTTCATTTGCGTTGACGATCTGCGTCCGGATCTGAAAGTGTATGGAAATGAAATGATACATTCTCCGAACATCGACAAACTGGCCGGGCAGGCTACACTTTTTAGAAATCAGTACGTAACACAGCCAACCTGCGGTGCTTCACGTTACAGTTTGCTCACAGGACGTTTGCCAAGAATCCCTGTTGATCTGAAAAATGAAGCAATAGAGATGCGGATAGCAGGAAAAGCCAGAACAAACGTACCGGAAACTTTTGTAGATAATTTGAGGCGAAGCGGTTACTATACTGTTGGAATTGGCAAGATCAGTCATTCACCCGACGGACAGGTTTACGGCTACAATGAACCTAAAAGTGATAAACCGGAGCTTCCGAACAGTTGGGATGAAATGCTTTTTGATTCCGGAAAGTGGGGGACGGGCTGGAATGCATTCTTTGGATACGCCGACGGATCAAATCGGCAGGGGAAAAAGGGGGAAGTGAAACCTTACGAAAATGCTGACGTGGCAGATGATAGCTATCCGGATGGATTAACCGCCAATCTGGCTGTAAAAAAGCTGAAAGAGTTAGCGGCTAAAAAGAAACCGTTTTTTCTCGGCGTAGGATTTTTCAAGCCGCATCTTCCCTTTACGGCGCCAAAGAAATACTGGGACTTGTATGACGAATCAAAAATTACGCTTACGCCGTCGCCGGATTTACCTGAAAATGTCAATGCAGCAAGTTTGCATCCTAGTGCTGAGTTTAATCAATATCAGCTTGGTGAAGAAAAAGCATCGTTACAAAAACCGGTTTCTGATGCGTACGCACGTAAATTGAGGCATGCGTATTATGCGTCGGTAAGCTACACGGATGCACAGGTGGGTAAAGTACTGGATAAATTGAAAGAACTTGGACTGGCTGAAAATACAATCATTGTCTTGTGGAGTGATCATGGCTGGCATCTGGGAGACTACCGCGTTTGGGGCAAACATACTATTTTTGACCAGTCTCTGAGAAGCGTGCTGATCTTGAAAACCCCCTCATCCAAAGCCGGAATCGTACGTGATCAGATCGTCAGTTCTATTGACATTTATCCCACTTTAATGGAATTGTGCGGAGTAAAGACGCTTCCCGAACTGGATGGGAAAAGCTTTGCTGGTCTCCTGAAAAAAGGGAGTAGTGAACATTGGGAAAATGTGGCTTACAGTTATTACAACAAAGGTATTACAGTAAGAAACAGCAGATATCGGCTTACAAAATATTTCAGGGACAAAGAGCCTGTCCTTGAATTGTACGATCATCAGACAGATCCGAATGAAAACCATAATGTAGCAGCACAGCATCCGGAAATTGTCGCCCAACTAATGAAAACGCTGGAAAAAGGAAATACAGGTTTGTATAACTAATGTTTCCTGAATCGACACCAGACCAAGAATTTGTTACATTTTTTGAAAAAGTATAGCCAATGAAGAATTTCCTTTTAACCGTTTTTGTAGCAGCCAGTGTGTTTCACAGCAATCTTTTTGCTCAGAATAATAAGGCACCGCGTCCAAATATCATCTTCATTCTGGCCGACGATCTCGGATATGGCGATGTGGGTTTCAATGG